>Ga0163217_1094419_pt1 | contig 12308 bp, 16 predicted proteins | sample SynspAceP_FD_185933 | JGI IMG/M metagenome (GOLD analysis project Ga0163217, IMG submission 185933) | Saline lake microbial communities from Ace Lake in Antarctica - Synechococcus sp. Ace-P (PacBio error correction) | ecosystem: Environmental > Aquatic > Non-marine Saline and Alkaline > Saline ... | reverse complement strand
TCGCGGAGAGGCAGGCGTCGAGCCTCGATGCCGGGATTGAGAAAATCCTCAGGACGCAGATCACTGCGAGATCCAGAAGGATCAGGGCACCGCGGCGTTTTCTGGGAAAGGCGTCCGGTGCTTCAATGTCAGGCAGGCGGCAACCGAACCGGAGAGGCCGCAATCAGCGGCGTTGGCTGCGAGGTAACACACCCAGGCCGGGCCAGTGCGAGCAAGCTCCATCAAGCCGCGTAGTCCCCCTGCCAGAGGATGGCCAGGGCCAGGCTGGCAGCCGAGCACCCACCGCTCGAGCAGGACGGTGGATGAGGGGACAGGTGCAAAGCGCTGGACCACCCAGGGACCAGGGCGACCAGAAACAGCAGCCGCGCGCAGCAGCCAGAGAGTTGCGCGGCTCCCGCACCCCCGCCAAGCAGGACCACTCCGAGGGCAGAAGCGAAAGGAAGGTCGAGAACCAGGCGAATGTTCCACAAACCCAGCCAGCCACAACAGGTCTTGTTCGTGCCGTGCTCAGGACCGGCGAGAAACCGCTCCGGAAGAGGCTCGTGGCGCAGGCAGTTCGTCCGGCTGCATCCCGGGCCTGCACCAGCTCGGCCACGCCCCCCTGCACCCAGCACGGCCGCCGGCCTGGCGGATGCGGTTGTTAGTTGGAGGCCATCGATGCGTTGTAGGCCCCTGTGGCGAAGGACGACGATCACATCAACCCCGGCGGGCTGGTCGGCAGGGCGGGTCGTGGAGAAGCACATCACGGATTCGCAATGCTTAGCCCACCAGGGGTCACGGTTTCCGGTTCAACAGGCGCACCGATACTATAGTGATGCCCCTGCCGGCAAAGGGGGGGGAGGGGGCGCCAAAAAAAAAATTGTTGTTGGCGCGGGGAGAAGAAATATTTTGGCCGGTGATTGTGCTTCTCCACGAACCTCGCCCTGCTGCGCGACAGTCTTCCTCCGGCAAGCAGTGCACATGGCCAGCAAGGCCACGGCCGGCACGACCTGGTGCATCGGTTGCTGTTCCGCCGCGGGCTTTCGCCCAAGGGATACGCCGCCAGCCAGCGCCTCGTGAGCTGCGCTGCGTGAGTGCAGTGGTTGTCGTGGCGTACTCCCTCTCAGGTGAGTGTTCGCACGGCGCGAGAGTCCGACACCGCGCTCCCTACTCGAGATCGGGCGCGTTCGTCACATCTACCTAGCCAGCACATCAAGACTGGGGATCACCGCCAGCTGGTGCGTCGCGAGCTGATCCGCGCCGATCGCCTGGCCAGTCGCGCGACCGGCCTGCTGGGAGTGAGACCAGCGAAGCTCCCGCCACTCGTGCCTGCCGGTGGCGCGCGCGCTACAATACCAACGCCGCCCGACAACCGCCTCCAAGCTGTATCTCCTCCTACGGGCAACCTGCTCTCCCACCTCGTGAGTCTATGCTATGATCGTAAACCAAGACGCGGTTGGCGGCGGCGCTGCGGCAGCGCGCGCGGGCCCTGCACGTGGGCGGACCCTACGGCAGCTGCCGGCGACGTGTGCCGTATCGCCGTGTGCGAGCCTCCAACTTCTCGCGCGCGTCAGCGCTGGCAAGCGGCTATCTCGATCTGTCTATCGCGCCGAGGACCGATGCGGCGCGGGCCAGTGACGGCGGTGCGCTCTCGCCGCCCTTTGAGGGCTCCGTTCGGAGCTTTTGAAACCATCAGCCTCCCCACGCCACGTGGTGGGCAGCGGCGCCCAGGAGAAAGAACACACCGGCGCTGCCGGTGGGCTGGTGCAGCTGTTGGCCGTCGACCATGCCAACGGGCCTTGGGGAGCCGGGGTGGCAAGTGCGTGAGCGCTGCGGGTGCGCACGGCCTCACGGAAGTACCCGAAGTCGCAAACCGGAACGCCTCCTCGAAAACGTTGGCCCGCACCCGGCAAGGCTGAGAGCGCAGCGGCCTGAACGGGGCTGTTCCTGAGAGCAGGCCCTCCGTGTGATGCGCGGTCAAGTCCTTCGTGTCCTACATCGAGTGTCGCTTCACAGCGGCATTACAGTGGCCGCCCCGATGAGCGGTTCACTCCTACGAGTTCGCCGGCTGGCTGAGCCAGGCGGGCCATGAACGGCGTGACCCGTGCTCACGCGGCCAAGACCGGGCCCACGTGCCTGCGGATCTCTCTATCCGCGTCAAAGGTCGCCGGGAATCTGCGACGGGTCGTCGGACGCGCGACGCCGCCGCGCGCCGTGGGTCCGCTCGGACTCTTTCCCTGGCGCCTAGCTGTCCCCGCGGCGAGCAATTAGCGGAGCAGCTGAAGGATCGAGCTGGCCATCCGGATTCAACATGTGACCACCCTGCCGGCGGATTTCAGCTTGCTGTGGGCCAGCTTTGCGGCCCGGGGCCTTGCCCGTGGTGGTGTCGGAGCGGAACTAATCCGCCCACGCCAAAAACCCCCCGCGAGCAGCGCCCTCCGCCTCGGCGCGCTGTATGCGGCGTGGCTCTCGTTCTACCCCAAGAAGCTCAGCTTCGCAACCTGCGTTCAGACCGAGGCTCGCGATCGCCACCTGCTGAAGTGGCGCGGCAGGGGCTTGGCCCTGCGCCAGGACGGCCTGGCCTGCCCATGCCGGTCGCCTGGCGCTGGCGGGCTTCGAAGCCTCCGTGCCTCGACCCCGCCGCACAATGGCTCGATCCGGCCTGGCCGCGTGTTGCTGCGGTGGGAACCAAATCGCCATTCAAGAAAGGGCTTCGACGGCTGGTTGGCGCCTTTGCGCGGATCGCGGCGACCACCCAGCTGGCGCTTGGATCCTGGGGCTCGACGCCGGCGCGTTTATCACGGTGTCGACCAGGTGGCCGCCCTGCGCGGACTGCTTGCGGGTGGGGCCGAGCTGCAGCAGCGCCGGTGTTCCCGGCAAAGCCGGCAACGTGGCCGGACTGGTACGCCGAGCCGACCTGTGTCGTGCTGAGCTCCCGCTACGAGGGCTTCCCCAAGCGTGCTGCTCGAAGCGATGGCCATGCGGCTGTCCCTGCCTGGCGCTCGACTGGGCCGACCGGCCCGGCCGGAGATTCTCCGAGAGAAGGGCGCAACGGCTTGCTGCTGCCGGCTGACGCCGAGGCGACCCAAGCTCGGCCGCTGCCCTCTCCCGGCTGAGTGCGGTAGATCCACAGCGTCGTGGTTGCCCTGGGCCGAAGAGGCCCGGGAAGGTGAGGAGCGCTTTGCGCCCCGAGCGGATCCAGGAACCAAGTGCCTGAAAGCTGCGCTAACAGCCGTTTTTGCCGGAGACAGGTGGGGCGGGAAGCACGAGATCTGAGCTTCTCGTACTGGCAGCAAGGGCACCGGTCCTGCTCAGAGGCTGGTTTGTGTTCAGCCCCGAGGCCGCCGCGCCGCCCTCGAGGGAAACGGTTCATCCGGGGCCAACCTGCGTCCGCGCACCGCTGCCCCGCGCCACCCACCGATCTTACATCGCCGGTGATGCAGCGGCCCTGGTGTGTGGGCCGCCGCTGCGTCTCGGCTTATGGCCTGGCGATCCTGGAGCCAAGGTGCTGGATCGGCTTGGCTTGCCAGCGGCTGGCCAAGCTGGATTCCCCGCGCAGGTGGCGAATGCGCCATTCTTGCCGCCGCGAGCGTCCCGATGTGGTGCTGGCCGGCAATCGGCTTCCACGCCGTGCGGGTCATGGAAGCTGGTGGCCGCCCACCGGGCTGCCGACTGATCGGTCCAAATTTACGCTCGGGGCCGAGTGCCTCTCAAGCCGCTACCTGCAGCGGCTGAAGCCGCGCTACCGGCGTTTCTGTTTGCAGCTCTGCAGCGCCGTGGTGGTGGAAATCACAGCCAGATGGCGTGCACCCTTGCGCGGGCCTGGCGAGCGAGCGGGCCACGCCACGCCCCGTTTGCTGATCAGTCCCATCGGGCGGCGATCCCCGATTCCGCTTTCAAGCGGGGCCGATCCGGCGGCGTCAGCGCCCCTGTTCCTGGCGGCGGGGCTTGAGGACGCTTCGTTGGCCAGAGAAAGATGCCGCTGAGATCATCCCTGGGATCGAAGATCTGGAGCCAAATGTGGAGGCCTTCGCCCAAGCCCCAGCCAAGGGGCTCCCGCCTGGCTGCGGCTTGGTCGTGAGTGGTGGGAAGCAAGGGCCGGCCTGCTCTTGCTGGCGAGACAGGGGGCCCCGGCAGCTGGCGCTGCCCTGGGGGTGGAGGCGCAGGTGCCAGTCCCCGGCCTTGCAGGGACACCGGAGCAGATCGCCGACTGGATGCGCCGCAGGCCGTGCCTTCCTGCAGCACTTCGCGGCACCCGGACCAGACCAGGGCGACCAGGAGGTCCTCCGGTCGACGGTGATGAAGCCAAGCTCCCAGCGGCTGACGGTGGTGGCCCACCCGCGCCCATGCCCCGGTGATTCCGCAGCGACGTATGGTGACGGTGGAAGTGGGGATGAACGCCTTTGGGCGCAGGCGGCAGGCGGGCCCCGGGGCCGATGGCAGAGGAGCGCGATCGCGGACGTCATGCCGCTGCGACTCTGGCCGCCTGGCCGAGCGATACCGGCGCTGCGAGGCAGCTGGGGGCTCGCCTCGAGTCGACCAACTGTGCTCAGCCCAGTTTCACGGTGAGCCATCACATCGAGCAGCTCATGGACCTGCATCGCAGCGAGAGCGGTCCGGGCCTGATCGCGGCCCCTGCCCTCCGCCTTCCGCGGGGCTGCCGTAAGTCAGACCCCTTCGACCCGCCTTCCCGCTGTGGCCCAGGCCCGAATCATGGCTGGCTGATCCGCGGGCCTCGGCCACAGCGTTTGCACCGACGCGATTCTCGATCTCATCCTCGGCAGCCACATCGCGACATGCTCGGGCTGTGGCTTGACTCGGCCGTGTCGGATCCTTGAGCCGATCCGTCCCTGGGCGACGAGCAACGGGGACCAGCCCCAGCTGCGCCTGGAAGCATGCCGCCACACGCGCGCGCTGCCACCTGCAGGGGGCAACGGCGCGGCAGTGCTCGCTCTGGGGCCGCTGCTGGAGTGGGCTGCCGGGCTCCATGACGAGCACTCGCGCCCGTGATCGGCGACTACTCGCACGCGGCTGCTGCCGCAGGTCGCCGGCCTGAGCCCGACGGCCCAGCCGAATCTCAGTGGGAGACGGTGACTCCTAATCAGCTTCGATCTGAGGTCCCCCTGCTGCCGTTGCCCAGGGGGTGGAGGTGCGGATGATCCATCTGTACGCGACGGTTCGCTCCTGGTGCCACTTCACGCGCCGCGTGGCTCGCGCTCTGCCCCTGGGGCCGACGCCACTGGCGATCGCCTGGCCCGCTGGGCCCGCACCAACGCGCAGGTGGCCGAGGTGCTGCGTCGCTCCGGCGAGCCCGTGATCTCAGTGCTTCGCTTACCGAGGTGTGGCTGGCCTTGGCTCGGACGCGCGGCGCTGCGCAATGCCTCTGCAGGCTTGGCTCGAGCTCGACATGAGCCGACCATGCTTCAGCCGGCCTTCCTAACGAGTCTCCGAAGGGAGTCACATCCTCTCGAGCGTCGTAACCGCATGCGCTCTTCGATTCTCCCTCCAAAAGTCACTGAGTGCGCATTCCGTTCGGACGGCAAGGGCTCAGCGGCAGTCATCCCTGGATCGGGCTCGCGCCAGCTCCCGCCCCTGCAGGCCGATGAAACGCCGACTGTGTAGGGCCAAAACCATTTGCTCTAAAAAAAAGCTTACAATCACCCTCCAATCAGTGGAAAACTTGTGGTGGATTCGGCCGCTGGAAGGAAGACATACTGAAACTTGCCACAGGGCAATAGTAAGTACTAGTAATGTGAGCCAACACACCTCATCAGTGCCGCTGTGCAGCCTCAACCGATGAACAGAGTCTCTCACAAGCGGAACAACCCGGCACAAAATGCGACCAGACCGTAGATACGCTAAACCGGCAACCAAAGGATGGCCCACAAGATCGGGATGCGTCCGCGCAATGATCCCAGCAAACGACCAGCAGAGCGGCACAAGCAGAAAACCACCTCGCTCAGAAAAGGCCGTCGCGCAGGATAGGCAGCTCTCTTTCTGGAGGCAAAACCACGAGAGGCAAATTTACAGCGGCTGCAAACACCCCAAAACGATGGACAAGTGACTAGGTATTCATCCGCAGGACCTATGTGAAGTTTGCCTCCGATAGCATTTCTCACGATCTGTTCGCCCACAGGAAAGTTAAAGGCACTCAGGGGTGTCTGGTTAGTTCGATATTCTGCTGTCCCAGCCTCAGCACGAGTACCTGTTGGTGAGCCCCCATCCGTCAGCAATTGCTACAGTGCCAAGTGAGGAGAAGCCCAATAACCCAATGGTTCATAGGCACACCTAAAAACCCTGAGTGTAGTTGAGACGCGCGCAAGGAAAACGGATGCAGCACAGTTGGGCCATCTAAAGAAGGGACCGGCGCAGGGGAGGCGGCGATGACCGTGGGCGCAGGAGGAGCTCCATCAGCCTTCTACCAGCGACAGCAACAATAAAGCGAACCAAAGAATACCCAGCCTCGGCCTCGCAAACTGAGGCAGGAAAGGAGCAGCAAAAAACGGTTAGAGACCCTTCTGCTGACGAAACGGCATGCTGAGCTTAGCCACCGAGATGGCGACAGAGGACAGATACCAATAGAAGGCATTGCCAAGGAGCCATGGATCAAGTTGTTCCAGCCAATTCCCCATACCGGCTCAGAGCTGATTGGCTCGCACCGCAGAGGCTACACCTCCCGCCACCCCAGCCATAGTGCTGCGCGACGACCCTCATTCAGAGTCCGCTACGATACCTGGCCCAGACAAGCGTAAAAGGCGATGACGGTGGAGCGAGACCAAGGCCATCAGCCAGGCACGCACAGTGAATTACCGGGATTCGCAACCACTACCGGCAGCGAAAGCCAGCCTCGCCGCCGAGGGACAGTTCCAATGAAATGAGGCAGCGCATGAAAGAGAAACATGTTGACTTATACAACTGTTCAGGAAAATTCTACAGTCCATAATCCCTCTGAGAATAGAAAGGACAATCCGCCCAGATTCCAAAATCCATGATCCGAATCCAGGCCTGAGACCGAGATTCAGCAGCCTTGTGGTGTGAAAACAGATCCGACTCGAGCATAAAGAGATAACTGGACGAAGCAGCGTTATAAAGTTAAGGCCGGCCGTAAATAGACTCACCCCCCACTACAAACCCATCCCCTCCGACTACCATCGGCCCGGTCGCCAGTTGAATGCGGGCTCGACCAGCCAATGACGCACGACTGACCTTAACCATTGCAAAATTCCTCTGGAGCTTGGCGTAAGGATACAGAAAAAGCATCCTGGCGAGTCGTCCTACTAAACCACTCGCGAGTGTCTCAAAACGTATGGAAGTTATTCCACCACTTCCTCCCTGGCTTCAAGACATACCTCGGCGGTATATGAGCGATGGCCAAGGGTCCTACTCGATGAGCTGGATGTAGTCGCAGTTCAATCCGGAGGCCAGAACCCAAGCTGTCACTTATGGCCTAGTTACTAGTCATACACCCCTCCGACTCGGGTGTGTGCTCACTGGGTTGGTAACAACTCAATGGAGAGGCGCCCAAGCGCCGCGCCGTCGACTCACCACAACGGGCCCCTCTGGTGGGTGGCCGGGCGGCAGCGGCAAGACGCGAGCTTTCTCACCACCGCAATCGACCACGCTCGATCGGCCACCACGCGCGCCGACCCCCCCACAGCTACTGGCGCGTTCAGCCTTCACCAACAAGGCGGCGCGGGAGATGAAGGACCGACTGGAGCTTGCTCCTGGCCCAGCGCCTGCGCCTAGCATTCAGTCTCGGCCAGCCCTACAGCACCCTCATGCCCAGGCCAGCAGCGGCAGGCGTCGCAAAACCCCCGCATTTCTACCGCCGAGGAAGTGACCAAGGAGCTCGTGTGATCGGCACCTTTCCATTGCCCGGTTCGGCGGCGGCTGCCTGCGCTTCAGACATCGGACAAGTACAAGACCCCGCAAGGGCTCAGTGGACCCGTCAGTTCTCGATCTACGACGAATCTGACGCCCAGACCGCTGGTTAAAAAGAAATCGTCAGCCCGGCAGGCACAGGTGGTGGGATGGATCCCAGAAAGCGCTTTTGAGCCCAAGAAGGTGCCTGGGCGATCAGCAATGCCAAGAACCAGGGCTGGCTGCCCGATGTTGATGGAGGCGAGGCGAAAGGGATTGCGTGGCCGCAAGGAGGCCGAGGCCTACCAGGGCTCTACCCGGCTGCGGCCCTGGACCGCTCAACGCAGACCCCGTTCGCACTTCGACGCGGCAAATGCCTGCTTGGTGCCGTGCCCGCGGTCCATACTGCTGAGAGCCAACGAACAGGTGGCGTCACTTACTTGGCACGGGCGCTTTCGCCAAGCGTGCTGTGGGGTATGGGATGTTCACCAGTCCACCCAACCGAACCCCAGTTACGGGATCCTCGGTCAAGCTAGCTGCCAGCTACACGGGCTGGCACCGTGCGACGGCTCGAGCGAGGTTTTCGGACGACTGGGGCCAGCCCTCAGGTGTTGTCGTGCGTCGCGCGCTGTCCGACAGAAGACATACATACAGGCTTCGGGCGGGGCCCGGCGGGCCGATTCACGATCCTGATGGGCTTCAGGACGACTTCGTGCTCGAGCGGCCCAGCGACGAAGCACGCTCCGGCACGCACTGGTGAAGCTGGAAGAGAGAAACTACCGCTTCCACTCGCCACGACTCCTGGCGGCGCCAACGCGCCTGATCTCCGCCAACGACAGAGCGAGCCGCATCGACAACGGGTAGCTGCCGGACCCACCCGGCGCACCAGCGAACTGTACTCCACAGCCTACCCGCTGGCGTGACGCACGCGATCGCCGAAGGCCCGAAAGCGGTTGGTGCACCGAGCTAGCCGGGCAATGCTGGAGGCGGCTCCTACCCAAGTGCTTGAGCTGGGGCGATCATGGCTATCGTCCTTATCGCACCAACGCCAGAGCCGGCCGATGGAGTGGAACTCGCGCTGGTGCGCTGGGGCATCCCCTACATCGTTGTCGGTGGGGGCTGCGCTCTACGGGACCGGCGCTCGAGATCAAGGAACGTGCTGGGTCCTACCTGTGCGCCCTCTGCTGGTGAGAACACGGCGACAGCGTCAAGCCTGCTGCTGGGTGCTTCTGAATGTGCCGCGTGCGCGGGCATCGGCAAAAACCACTCGTCAGCGCCTGTGACTCGGACGCCTTCCGCTCCAGCTGGTGGGCGTCTGCCGCTCTGGGACGGGGTCAGCGGATCGCGGTTGCCGTTGCGGTTCGCCGTGGCAAGGCCGCGCTCCGCCAAGGGACTGTTGGCAGTTCAGACGAATCTGATGACGGGGGCATCTGGGCTAGTGGCCGTATCCCAGGGACGTCGGCCCCCCCTCGGAGGCTGGTGTTGCAACGGAGTGATGTGACAGAGTGGACTCTCACCTGGCCCGAGTGTCGATCACCGAGCGGCAGACGTGATGAGGCCGCAAGTACACCGCTCGGCGCAACCTGCAGGAGGCTGGGTCAATCGCCTCTCCGCCCTCCGACCAATACCAAGGAAGAAACCGGAGGGATGCGGCTCGCGCTGGAGGGGCTTCGCTGGGCCTCTGCCGCCCTGGCCAGCGACGCCGACAGCAAGGACACCGAGGCCAACCGGGGTCACCCCTTGATGACCCCTGGCACGCCAGCAAGGGGGCTGGAGTTTCCTGTGGGTCTGCCTCGTGGGCCTGGAAGCGGGTCTCTTCCCAGCTACCGCTCCCTGGAGGTATCCCTCCGCCCTGGAGGAGGACGGCCGCCTTCTGCTACCGGTGGGTACTAACCCGCGGCCGAAGGAGCGCTGTTCTCTCCCAACGCCAGCGAAAAGGCGGACCGATCTTGGGGGCGGCATGCGCGAGCGCGGTTGCTCGAGTGGACTGCGTGCGCGGACGTGTTTTCTCTACGGGAACTGCCGCCGGAGCTGATCCCCAGTGGGCGAAACATCCCCAAGAGCGGTGGCGCGTCCATCCGGCGGGAGCAGGCGGCTGGATCGCCTTCCACTCGGGTCGTATTCGAGCGGAGGGACCGATGCCAAACGGTGTGGGCCTGCGCTTGGTGGCAGCTACCCGCCGCAGCCGGCCAATGCCGGTGTCGCGTGCTGGCGCCGGCCCGACCTGGGCGGATTTGCGATCAATTGCGCCACGCCAGCTTCGCCGTACGGCACGATCCACCCACCTGTTCTTCAGGTTAGCGATGCCGAGGTAAGATCTCGATCGCGGTGAAGTTTTGAGGGCATGGGCCCCGAAGATCCTCGACCCGCGCCTGGACACCGATTTGAGCCCCTGCCATGAGCAGCCCCGTCGGCCCAGTATGAAGCGGTCCACACCCAGATCCCACCACTGGATCAAGCGGTGCTCCCTTGCAGCAAGGCAAAGGGCTGCGAGGCGCTTCATTCTGCCGCGGTGGCTCTGATCGGCCTAGCTTCGAGTTCGCGCGGATTATTTAGGCTTACTTCTATTGGCAACGTGAAGCTGTTCACGATTTGGGAGCTGCCAGCGTCGAGTCATGGGCGGGATCTTTTCAATATCTGGGAATCTTTTTCCACGGACACCCAGCCCATACCTTCCATTTGTTCTGCTGAAAGCCCTTGGCTCTCGGCCGAGATTCGGTCTAGGTGAGATCTCCACCCGGCTGCTGCGTGCCTGATGTGGCCTGGCTGAGCCTGATTGCCATGGCCGTGGCCCACCGCGGCGGCGGATTCACGCGCCAGCTGGAGTTCGCGCGATTACTGTTTTCTGGCACAGCCCCTGTATTCAGCCTGTATGCCCAGAGGTCAGGCCCTACCGGCCTGGGCGCTGCTTTCGCAACAACAGCGGTGGACCACGAATGACCTTGCTGCTGGCTCACGGATCACACGCTGGCGCCCTGGCCATCCGCCCATCGGAAACTGCCCACAGACTTCGCACTTGGTCTTTGGCCCTTATCGCTGCTGCTGCTGTGTCCCGACGCCAACTCATTACATTCGGCGAGCTGTTTCTATCGCCGCACCCTGGTTGCCCTAGACCTTTCGCTCAGCAGCCACCTTGGCCACTGTGAGTGTCGGCCGGTCGCCATGCGACTGATCGTTTATTGGTGTCGCCTGGACCTCTTCCTTGGCCGCTGTTGCATTCGCCTGTTTCGGCGGCGGCGGGCCGGTCGAACCGCCTGACTGACACCTCAGCCACGTCGTCGGTCCGGTGGAATCAAGGGCCGGCCCCTTCAAGCGGGGCGTGTCTTCCCTGCCTCTCCACGTCGTTGCCCTGCCCTGGCGTTCGATTGAGACTTGCCTGTCCTGGTCGCTGGATTGAGTGAGAAAGCGTCAGCAATCGCGAGCTTCACGACCTGTAGGCAATCAGGAGCTGGCGCTGCGTCGCAGTGCCGCAACATGCAAGAACCCTGAAGCTGCTTGCTGGCGCCGCCACACTCTCAGTCGGGCTGATCTGGTCTGATTGATTGGATCAAAGACTCTCTCTGTCGAGCGGTATTATCAGTCGTTTGCTACTGCCTTTGCCCTGGCTCTCGCCGCTAGCCGATGGCTGGCCAGTCGCCTAGATTCAACGCGCGGGCCTCGGACAGCACCCAGACAGGACGAGCCACCGCGCATCGTTTTGGCCCGTCTAGCCATTGCCATGCACTTCGGCCTATTCTCAAGAGGTCTTTCCGCCAAAATCTATCCCCAGCAAAAAACTAGCAAGCGCAATTAGCCAGCCCTCCTGCGTCTGGCAACAGACTCTGCAGCCAGGGATGCTCGCAGCAACTCTGCCAGAAAGAGGCCTCCCGTGCCCTACTTTCGATTACGATCCCTTGTGGAGTGCGTACTCGACGCCGTGATCAAGCGCGATCGCTAGCGGCACAGCGTTCAGACTTCGTCATCGTGGATTACACGGTGAACAGGAATGTTGATCGGCCACTGCTCGCCTCCACCAGAAGCCTCCTGCTGGGAAGCCAGACAATTTTTCGCGATCCAGCACCTTTGTGATCCTGAACGTAGATTCAGAACAACAGCCCATTCCTATTGGGCTGCAGAGATGCGCCAAGTAGTGGAGTTTGTCAATTTCAAATGGGGCTCAGCTTGCATCCCTTCAAGTTGATTGGCACACCTGCTGCTTGGTTCGAGGCCTGTCAGCAAGCCTAGAGCTTTCTCGGTACCATCCACTCGACGCTGTTGGCGCTCGGGGGCCAAGTCTTGGGTCCCACCTGACTCCGAGTGGCGCCAATGCGAGATGTCTGTAGGCCGGCCCATCGACGCGAAGCAGGGCGAGGGAGCCCAGCGGTGGGCGGAGCCATCGCGAGAAGATTCCAGGGGCCTGGATCGATGCGGGCACCGCGACCTTGAGAGCGTGGCTTCGATGAGGCAGCGATGTTCTGCTGGCGTTCTGT
>Ga0163217_1079264_pt1 | contig 12308 bp, 2 predicted proteins | sample SynspAceP_FD_185933 | JGI IMG/M metagenome (GOLD analysis project Ga0163217, IMG submission 185933) | Saline lake microbial communities from Ace Lake in Antarctica - Synechococcus sp. Ace-P (PacBio error correction) | ecosystem: Environmental > Aquatic > Non-marine Saline and Alkaline > Saline ... | reverse complement strand
GCTCAAAAGATAATTATCCCATATTGCGCAGCAAAAGGTGGTAAACTGTCTACAGTTTCCATCTCGTTAATGGTCAGGCTACTAAAAGCGATTCTAATTTTTCGGCCCTTGTGGTAGATAAAAATCCCGAACTCTATGCTCGGTTTCCTCTCTTGACCTTCTAGCAAAATGATGGCTAAACTTTAGTGGCGTAGCGTATCGCTCAAAATTATAAGTAATCGCTCCTCCTAAGGGGGGATTGTTGATCATAGCAAAGAAGTGGTTTACCTTTTCGAGATCCAAATGAGTCCATTTTTTTCCGATAAGTCTTCAAAGCCTGAATTTAATACTGCTGGATCGCAAGTTCAATATATCAGAGCATCAGGTGAGCTTCTCCATAGATATTGCCTGAAGTAGATTCGACATTCCGTAGCTCATGCCTCGTAAGAGCTGAATGCATGTACAAGTATGGACAATGCCCTAGCCAATAGATATTAATTTGTGATAAACTCTTTTTCTACCCAGCTTACTACACTAGGGCATCGCTCAGTTTTGGTGTACCGGGTTAAGTGGATTAGAAACCAATTACCATTTCCTGCATGCGCGCATGAATCAGAGGGCTGACCCAATGTGCTCATACGGAGTTAGCGCCATTGACTCTACTGAAAAAGTAGAATCAGCGAACACAAGGACGAATCATTTTAGCAATTCAATAAGTTCTAGGTGCCGTGGGTATTTCAGATGGATATATGACTAGCCCCCCTCAGCATGATTAAGATAACTTAAGTTGCTCAGCATAGCTTTTAATATAGAATTTATCTGGTCTCCTTCCCGGGTTTTACCGATGAAAAAAAAAGCATTCTTGCATGCGGCCGGACCCGAAAAACTGAGTGTTCGCCTTTTTGGGACCTAGGTTAAGTAGAACCTTCTAGCCTTCGTCATTTAGTAATGTATTATTCATCCCTGGACGGCTGGATGATTGCTAAATTAGAACTCGGAGTTACTTAGTAGAATTAGCCACGCGAAGTCATATGGATTTTAATGCTTAGGACTAAGCTTCATAATTGCCTAAGCACCAATCCCAGGTTGCTAGCGAGCGCTGCTCGTTTATTCAAGTTGGCTAATAATGGGTTGGAAAGGATTCATGGAGAATCAGTTTAACAATTTTCCAAACCCATTGATGTATTATATAATACCCAAGAAGGCCAGTACTGAACTTTTTTCAAATCTAGAGAATTAATTTTTCGAATGCTAATCTTAATCTTAATTTTACACGCAAAAGCAAAGAATATAGTCCGCCTAGGGATACATCCAAAGACCATTATGATTCACTAGTAGTTAAATTACCTGCAGTGAGTATCTCGCATCATGGGTCAGTATTAATCTAAGTGCTTTTTATGATGACATCCTCGTCACAGATTGGCACGTTGTGGACCCGAAATTTGGCAAAAGTAAATTGAACCCTTTTTAAATTCCAAGTTCCCAAAGCGTACACCTTTTAGCGGTTAATGGCTTATTTCTGCGAAGTTCATTGACCTACGTAGGACTCTAGAGAAAAGTCTTTACGCTTAAACTTAATTTACGTTTTCTGCTTTTACTCTGTAGAAATACTCACTTGCACTTTAAACTAAGATGTTAGTACTTAACGATTAGGATTAAAAGTGCGAGAAGAGAATTTGAATAACTGACCTTTGCAATACGCGTCTCATTGTCCTTATTGAAAATGCACGTTCACAACACATTCTCTAGACCTGTGATTCAATAGTGGAATCACTGGACCATGGTATATGTCGCTGTGTACATCGTCTTACAGTAAATGTTAGCAATTCATCGCACGATCCATCCCACGCGCTGGGTTGAATTAGACAGTTTTACTATTGCGAACGAACATAGCAGAGAACTGGCTTCGACGACGTTGGAAGATCAACAGCGTGTGATAATGAGATTAGATGTACGTAAATATGAGATCACATAAAAATTTTTAAGAGGCAGTAGGATAACCCTTAAAAGATTGCTCAGATAACTAAATGCGCTTAACTATGGAAAAACCCGTATGACCTAATAAGGCAAACATCCTCAATACTTATGAAAGCAATTCAAGTTCCAGTCGCGTGCTTTCTTAGTTCCTTTTCTTGACTTCGTCCACTGATCGCTCCAGGATCTTCGCTCATACCAAGAGGAAAAGAAAACAAGCTTCGTAAGCATAGAGCACTACCATAGTACGGGAACGCTTTTTGAAATGTTACCTCACCCCTTTACTATCTTAATCTATTTATGGAGTTTAATCTTTCACTTAGAATCCACACCACCAACACACAAACACATCAGACATATGTGATTACGTTCGAGCCAGGCCCAGAAAATTCTGAAGTACATACAAAGCCGGTTTAGTCTCATCCGCAGCTCTACACGTTTTTTACGTTAAATACTCCAGCATCTTTGGTCCCGTTTTATGGTTTAGGACGGGGCAGCTTTGGACCATGTTGCCTCGTGTGTGCGTCACTCTTCCAGGACCTGAAGATCAATCCGAGAGCCCAAACGTACGAGGACTTTCGTCCCGCTCAGGTGACCGAAGAGGAACACTTCGCTTGCCACGATACTCTCTATCCCTGTACCCGGCCTGGGGTTCAGTTGATTTGTATCTCAATGGTGGGCGCCCTTCGATCGTGCAATGATCTCGCTACAGTATTGTTTTGTGAGAACCTAAGGTTGTCAACGGCTGTATTCGCTGAATAGTTTAGGTCGATGATGCGGCGGCATCCCTTATTCAGCTTTGGTGGAAAATAATTATCAGCAGCGTATTCTATGACTCTGACAGTGATTTGGTTTTTGTGGGATTCCGATTGACGTCAAACAGGATCTAGCCAAGTGTCTTAGGTAACAACGGGTGCCAAAATAAGGTTATCTGTGGGATTGACTGAGACTGCTAAAATTCGATGCTTCAGTTTTATCGACCACTTTGGGTGACTGAAAATAGAGAAGGTGGCAAGCAACCGAATTGTTGACTCCGATGCAGGCATGAAAAGACTATGGAACCTACCCCGAGCGCAAAAAAGTAGATCGAGGTACTCGAAGGCTTAGCCCAAGGTTAATCCGGATGCTTTGAATGGATTGTCTTGAACATCTACAGCGGTCCGTGATTGTTGCTGTGAAACTATTGCTAGTCTTAGAATTCACAGTCTCTTGGGTCTGAATTTCATACATTCTTCACCTATTGCCTCCGCAGACGACATCATGAAGCCTCAAAAGCGCACTATGAAACGTGCAAGTTATACCATGAGCCTCGCACAAGTGCTGGCGAAGATATGCGAAAATAACTTGGATAATGATATTTACCGGCAAGAAGCGTCGGAGAATCTTCGTCGTATGCGGATAAAATTATCGACCAGAGCCCTTATAGTTCCAAAATGGTAGGTAAATTGCAATCGGCATCTCGTAGAGTAGCTGAAATTTTCTATGCATCTTAAGAGCCGAAATCAACAACGCCGTTGCATCAATTTCTTTGGCCTGATTTTTTCTATGCTAGTTTAGGAATAATCAGCACTATAATACCCTTTTACAAAAGGATCTGCATATCACACTATCCATGCCAACGATAGGAGCCGATCAGTCTTTCCCATCATCTAAGATCAGGCTTTCTTACTTTCGCAGAGACTAGTAACGTCAATAGTGCAGCTAATGATTCGTAGTGATGCAGAGAATGATAGTCTAGCCAAGAACTGAAAGTGCCTACTACTTTGAATGCAACAACGCATAACTAAGCTCATAGAACCATCGTCCCGGAAACTGTCAACCTGAGGCTAGCTTGTGTACGCCAACGCTCGGCCAGTACACTTGGTGCGCCCTCCGCAGTTAGTATCTCCACTATTTAGATTTAGCCACGCATTGAACCGCTTAGCGGTAACCTGTGGAGCAGTGTATTCGTTTAGAGGCAACTATTATATCGTACCTACCTGATTTCGAACGTTAAAATGGCCATTTGCGCGGCCGTAATGAATCTACTTACAGGTCTCTGACCACTGCGATGTAGATTTGTGAACGTTCGACTTACGTTGCAGATAATGGGGAGAAACCGAGTACTTAGCACTGTGATTCGTGTAGAACGGCATTCTGTGAGTTGGGAGCCATAGTTTATAGGATGTCTCTCTAGTCAATACAGCGTGCGTATCAGTAATTATGGCACAGTCTACGGTAAGTGGTGACTGCCCACCTGCAAGACGTAATCAAGCATTCTGTCAGAGTTCATGGCTCACGGGCTAATGGCTCATTACGATTTGATCACGCCATTCTCACGACTGAACAGTAGTCTACTTGGGGCAAGGACATACAGAGTCTTACCGGCAAGTAGCGATATTCCAACGATGACAATTTTAATATATAGCAGGACTGGTCATATGACTGTGATAATAGACAAGAGAATTTTGATGCAATGGCGCAAGAAGATATTAAAGAAGCCTTTGAAAAAATAATTTTAATGTAGACTAAATAAGAATTTCTCATGGTAGAAGAGTATAATCCAATTGTGTAGAACCGAAAGTATGAGCCATTTAAGAATTCACTTTTTAGTAAACTATCAATAAGCTATGCAAAGAACCATGGCCAGTTTCGAATGTACGAGATGTGATGTGATCATCACTATAACATTTATACGTGGACGTCGTCCTATGTGTTGGTCGCTCAATTCAAGAAAATCGATCCTAAATGTCATGATTCTATCATGAATGACGATGGCTTGAAAATGTGCGGACGTTGAGGCTAAGTGCACTCATGCTTACGAGGTCGACGGTAACCAGACCTCGTTTTGGCAATTTACTTGTGCTTAACGGGTGATGGCTTGAAAAACCTTGTGGCTCAATACCAGGTTGACTATGTATTAAGATGGCGTGCTGAGAAAAACGAACACCTTTTTTGCGAAGCTACCTATCAGAAATTTTATGATAAGCCTCCAGGAAGCATCACACGTATTGCATTTTGATGAAATAGGTGATCAGAGGGGGATTCCTCTAATTGGAGGAGATTTCCTATTAGTCCACTGTCGCTCATGGTTCGCAGCGTTAACATGATGTCAATTGACTGCTTCCGCTGACTCATGGGCTCTTAGTCGGCCTTATGGTGCGACATCTGGCGCGAGTCATATTGCAACTATGTTCTGAGCTGCTGATAATGATCACGATATTTGATTCAAGATTTTCTCGCCTCGAGATCGAGTGAGATATGCTATATCTGCCAGATGGGATATCTTCTATTACTTCTAAAGAACCTACCTCAGATTGGTTTCTTTAATAATTATAGTGACTCTACGCCAAACATAGCTCGGCTGGTAGCAAACATTGACTATACCTTCTCGCGCATTTCTAGCAGTAACAACCGTAACATGAAGTCCTTATATATCGGATGTATATTACTTAGTATGACAGCCATATGCGTATCTACGACGTGTAGTGTGAGACTACTCTAGGCTATCCAGAAGCAGCAGAGCCGAGCGCGAAGCCGGTCGCGTTATACGTTCTCGGCGCTACGTATTTGCTTTGATTCTGCCATGGATTGATATAAGTAATTTGCACAATCGGCTGCGACATGTGTATACTTCATATATGGGTGCTCTCATCTATAGCTATTTCCGACCTTAGATTTGGCCAATGGCTAAATTGTTCCATTGACTATGCGTGTTCCTCTAATCCTGATCGTTTGCATAACGGTTGTCACTCGATTCTCAACCTCAGCTGACCTAGTGTCCCACACATATTACCAGGTTCGATAATTATCTAGAGTGATCGCTGTGTGTCTGCTACAGTCGATTAGACTGACCTTCCTGCCTCAACGATGGACTTTTTGATACGGGACTCTTGTCCTTGCTCTACAGGTAGCTGATCATGTACCTCTGACATCGCCTTTCGCCCACTAAGACATGACTAGTGAGTATTGTCCCTACAGACAACTGTCTACTGGCCCATATGTTGACTATTGGGAGATCTAGCATTTTTAAATCTTATACTAACAGCTACGTGGTTGCTTACTCACTCCCATTAAATAGCTTGTTGAAATACCTACGATGCAGAACTTATGTAGTGGCATTCTCGTACATCTCTGTGATAAATGATCTATTATAGCTCTAGGTGTTTGAGAGCTCAGACCAGTTCTATTATCTAGCCATAGCCTCGTAATCAGGGCATTTATTCTCTCTCGTAGCCGACTATGCAAGAGTATACTGCTAAGTCTGTATTTGTACCATTATTGCTCATGAATGTCTCTGTACGGCTTATGACAGTGGTCTTGTAGTCAGCTCCTTGTGTACTTAGCTTTGTACGTGATGTCTTGTAGCATTATAGTACGCATTTACTAATATAATAGAATCCATGATATAATATTTAATAGCTATAGCAAATAAGGCGCCCGAACCGGTGCTTTGATCTGTGTATTGCCATATGTGAGTTTTGGTGTGAGAATCAATCGTCAAGCTTTTGTATACTGAAGATCTCTTGGCATTAATAGGATCCAGTGTTTCGAATATTGTGGTAGCATATTATCTTTCGCGTTATACATATCCGCGAAAATAGAACTGTGTTTGCAATATCATCGTAACTAGAGCATATATAGCTCAAACTAAGGTATCTTTACCGTGTTTTATCTTATTCTCACTAATCTGTCTAATTTGTTGGCTCATTATGATCGATATCTGTAACGAAGCAGAGAAAAGTATGATAGTGTCTTATTAACGCTCTTCTATCGTAAAAAGTAACGACCTGCAGGCATTTGGATGAGGATTAATATAAGAAAGGTCTATTGATCGCTTCCTAATGTGAATAGACAACTTAGCTGGGCAACTTTCCAAAAGATAATGTACTGATGCATTGACTCGGCTCAAGCAATGGTATATGCTGCCACTTATCCTTCCTCGCGTTTTCATCTATGGAAATATGTTGGAGGATTCTATCGCACAGGAGCGCTTGCTTGATTAGGAGGTGATGTTCTCTTATGAATCCTTTTCGCGAGAATCTGAGATTACATCTAAAAAATTTGTGCGAATATCATCGTGGGGCCAGTGTCGCAAAACCATTTAGATGTTATTCATTTACTGGAGCAGGCGTATCACTTTTGGTAGTGGATCATTAGACTGTAATTGAAATAAAGTGTCTCCTCGTCATATAGATCGGTATGCTAGAGTCTGTAAGCAAAAAAACACATAGGAAACTGAGGTATGTGCACATCACCCTTTTCTAGAATCTCTGCTCACCACTTAGACAATAATAGACCATTCAGGTGTGACCTAAATCTCTTCTTTGCGAATTAACCATAAGCCATTTTTTGTATAGCTTCTCGGACTGTAAGTTAACAGCAATCATTCTTCTGCAAGGTAGGATGGTCAAATTTTCTCGATATTAGTTTCCCACAGATTCTTTTTTATATGTCAAATGACTTTAGGCCCACAATCAGATAGTTCAATTAAATTCATCAAAATATCCATTCAGCTAAGGTATATGAGTCTTTTGCCACTTGCGCGGAATGGTCAGGAATAATCAAGGTATAAGGGGTATAGGGCCTTCTGGTCAATGTCGAAATTGATGCGGCGGTCAAAGGTCTATCCGATTATAACCTTGTGTTTGGTTAGAAAATTTTGCATCGCATGAAGCAAAATAGGAATTAGGACAGGAAAAAGGAAGGACTTTTCTCAAATTTAAAATTATGCAATCGAATTACGATTTCAACAGAATATTAAAATAAATTTTCAGACTAACTCTATCTATTCACTATGAAAAAAGCTAGATTAAATTTATTTCTGGCTAGCATTCTATTGGAATTTACTTTCATTACAAGTGGTCTTCAAGTAATTGGCTCAAACTTTCTAAGAAGAATTCAATGAGGCAAAATGGGAAAAAACAGCAAGCAGTTTACCCTTGACGTTTTTAGATAAACATGCCCGATTTTCAGGCCATGGAATATAACGACGGATCCAGCCGCTATGTCATTTTAAGAACAAAATCCACACATAGGTTCTGCAATCGTAAGGTATTTCACAAGGCATTTAATGGGAGGGGAACCCAGACTTTTAGTATAGATTTTTAAAAAACTGCTACTAAAGTCCAATTGGCAGATTTTGTAGGCAAATCATATGATTATGTCCAAGGCGATGGCTTCACTCACTGTAGAGCAAGGCAGAAGTTCAGGGATGTATTTGGAAAATCAAGCGTCTCGAAATTCCAAGTTATGGCCACTGTTTGATGGATCACAATACCCATCATAGGGAGCACTATTGCGTACCTGAGATCTAATTGGTGTGGAGCCCCAGATTCGTAGGCTTTCTAGAATCAATCACATTAAAAAAAGCGACATCGATTTCGCTACCTTTTTTTTTATGTGATTATCTCTGATCCAAGTACTTTTTCATCCATGGATTCTTTTTACCTTCTGGCCCACTTGTCTGTTGCTGGTTTGGCCACATAGAGAAAATCCCATCGGATTTCTCTCCCCTCTAAGGGCCAAAATCTTTCCTTGCTTCAGGCCAGGAAGGTTGGTCCGCCAGTTCCCCAATAGCCGCTACGAAGGCCAGGGAGCGAAGCAGTCAAATACATATTTGAACTAGCCATTAGCATTGGCTGGAAATCTCCTTCCATTAGAGGAATCCCTCTGATCTTTTCATCAAAATTGCAATCACGTGTGATGCTTTTCTGAGGGCTCATCCAATAATTTTCTGATAGGTAGCTTCCAAAAAAGGCTGTTCCGTTTTTCTCAGCACGCCATCTTATTACATGTCAAGCCTGGTTATTGACCAAGGGTTTTCAAGCCATCACCCGTATAGACAATAAATTTGCCAAGGGTGAGTCAGTTATGAGTCGTGCCCAACGTGCATTTTCAAGGCAGTTCACTCAATGATAGACTCTCAATAAGTCATTTCTTTGAAATTGAGCGACAAAACATGGAACGACGTCCCGGATATTTTAGTTACTCTTCGACATTAAATCGGGTCTTGCATAGCTTATGAATAGTTTCTAAACAAAAAGGAATTTTCAAAATCCTTAACTTTTCGGTTCCACATTGGGAAAATATTCTGAATCTTTGGTGCACTTATAAATTATTTTTCAAAAAGGCTCTTTCATATCTCTTTGACAATGCATCCCAAAATCTTCTTGTCTATTATACATTTTTATGACCAGCCTCATAAATAATTCATCTGAATTACGGGCTCTTGCGGAAAAGTATGTCTTGCAAAAGTATACTCAGAATCGAAGAATGGCGTGTCAATCGTAATAGCCATTAGCCACCATGACGCCAGCTGTATTGCGGTGCATCACCTCACTCAATGATCGGGCTGTGCTCACATCACTTGGCTCCCAATATGCTCCACTCGGGCATGGTTTCCAATTCCAAGAACCTCCCATCGCTTGTGGCAGAGCCAAGATACGGCCGGTCCATTTAAGTTCAAATCAGTATTAAATAGTTGTTTGAAACAACTGCCGTATACGCACTCTTCAGTCATGTAGCTACTGGCGTCACCAAGATACTGGGGCCTTCTGCTTACAAAGGTCAGTTTCTTTGGCTTAGAAATTCTCCCATCTAGTTCCCAATAGCTTTTCCTTCTTCTCGAAAAGATTAATTTTTTTTGAACGATGCATCAGAAATTGATTTTTGGATCTGAGAGGATTATATGCTTTATCAACCCATGAAATAGGCCAATTTTGTGGCCTATGCTTCTCTTTTCAATCTGACTTTGTTTTTTTCACCTTGAAATTAAGCTTCCAAATTATTCCCCAACGGCGATAGTCTTCGAGCTTCTTGGGTAAATCTTCCAAAGTTTTTCCTTGTCCAGCTTTTGCCATGCGGTACCAAGCAGTAGCTTGCTTGCGAAGCAATAGGGAGAATGAGGTTAAATTATGCAGCCCAAGGAAGATGATCCTGGCATTAGTCCAAGCCTGAGTATACAAGACAATCCATTCAAAAGCCATCGGATTACCGCCGCCTTCGAGTACCTCAGCTTACTTTGCCGCTCGGTTCAGTTCCATAGCTTTCTCCTTGCTATAAATTTCGGTTGCTGCCACCTGCCATTTTCAGTCACCCAAGTTTCATTAACTGAGCATCGAATTAGCATCTCAGTCAATCCAATATAATCCTTATTTTTCCCCTATTTTCCTAAGAACCTTGGCTAAATCCTGTTTCAATCGGATTCCACAAAACCAAATCAAGTTTCAAAGTCAAGAAGCGCCTGCTTATTTTCCACAAACTGATAAGGAGCCGCCCATCATCGATCCTTCCTCGAACCACCTTGGACAACCTTAGGTCCAACAAAACCAATATGTAGCCAGATCGATGCAGATCCCGGCCCACCCTGATAACAAACAAGACCACGGCGACTAGAATTATTCGCCTCCTCTTCAATAGAAGTTGACCAAAGCGCAGCCGTCACCCTTCAACCACTGGGAGTTTTTCAAAAAGCGTTCTCTATGATAAACCGCTTTGTATGTGATTTTTTGCCTTCCAAAAGTTCCAGATGATACTTTCAAAGCGTATGGTTTACTCTGCTTCGAAGCTTTCTTTTCCTCCTTATACTGAGCGATCAGTGGAGAATGTCAACGGAAAAAGGAATAGAAAGGCAAGGACTTGCTGATTGTTTTCATAGATTTTTTGCTTTTAGCATACGGTTCCAAGTTAGCCATTTGTTATTAGCCCTTTAGGGTTACCTACTGCTTTAAAAATCTTTTCCTGATCTCTTTTTTACGTTACATCTGATTCACGATTTTTTCCAAAGGCATAGCGCAAAGCAGTTCTTGCATTGTTCGGAAATTAACCGCTCAAAAAGGCTAACCTGATTTAAAATTTAGGAAGCATCCCCAACCATTTTTTGGTCAGGTCATATTAATGGAGTATTCAAAGTCCGGCTATTGCAAAGGCATCTCAAAATTTCTCCGACTTAATTCCAACGTTAAGTATACAATAGTTAAAAGTGCAATGATATCTCAGCGAAAGAGAAACGCATATTAAATTTTCCAAAAGAAGATCCTATCCAAAAATTAACTTATTGCAAATTTAAGGTCAATACTTTCTTTAAAACCCAATAAGATTCATCATAAAAGACTTTTTTAACACCAGGCAGGAATTCCTGCAGGAATTAAAATAGTGAAACCAAATGGTCTTCCTTAGCGGATATCTTTGCTTTTGGCGAGTAAAAAGATAAGATTGCATCTTCGACAAAAATTTCTCGATTGGGTTGAAAAAAAAGTAAGTTTAGCTGGCCCTTCTTTTTGGGGTATATTTAATACCATCATGGGGTTTGGAAAAAAATTGTTAAAACTGATCTCAAAAATCTTTCCACACTTATTACCAACTTTGATAAAAACGACGCAGCACTGGATTGGTTGCTAGGGCAATTACCTTGAAGCTTTAGCCTAGCCAGAAAATAATATGATTTCGCTGGGCGAAGTACTCGATTTCTATTTTTCAATCATCCAGCTCCAGGTAGAATAATAATGACGAAGAAGCAGAAGTCCTTCGTAAAGCAGCCAGTTTTGCGGCTTCAGATCACAAGATAGTTAACTCCGAGGGGACAGTTCATTTAAGCTTGCTGGGCACTATTTTGACTTAATCGGCTTTGAAGCAGCTATACCTGAAAATCACGGGCACTAGGAAACTTTTGAATCTAAAAAGATTCGGTTCTTGGATTCGCTTCGATTCACTTTCAGAGGTTCAGGGGCCTATGACACCATGGGCAGGGGCTTGATTCTGGCGATGAAGGACTATCAAGCGCAAATGAGGATCTTATTGAAAAAGCTGCGGTAAAAAGGATTAGTCAAAAATTTTACTTTGGGGGCATTTGCGATATTGTAACCAGCAAAAATTCAGCCCTCCTTACGATGAAGGCTTTTTACGGGAATCGAAAATCAACTTTCAGGATATTTATCGAGGAGTTCTGGATCTTTCTTATGGAACTTTGCGATTGCAGCCAAATATAATCAGGCATGAAGACTATCGGAAAAAAAAAAATGGATACGATTGGATTCTCGAAAAAAGGGAAAACTTTCTTGCTATCGATTCAAACCATTTCCTTGGAGGAACGCGATACTTATTTATTTTTTGGGAAAAGCGATCGTAACCACTTTTTAAAGTTTAGCCATTTTCATTTTTTTGCTTTTTCAAAGGGGAAACCGAGGCTGAAGTGATTTTTTATCTCCAAAAAAGGCCGAAAAAAATTTAAAATCGCTTTAGAGGGCCTTTGGACAATTAACGAGTGGGAAAAAAATGTAGTTTTTTTTACCTTGCTTGCGCCCAATATTGGATTAAAAAAGTCCTTTTTTTTGAAAAAAGCCCCCCCCATTTTCCCTCCCCTTCTTTTGAATGTG
>Ga0163217_1075703_pt1 | contig 12309 bp, 14 predicted proteins | sample SynspAceP_FD_185933 | JGI IMG/M metagenome (GOLD analysis project Ga0163217, IMG submission 185933) | Saline lake microbial communities from Ace Lake in Antarctica - Synechococcus sp. Ace-P (PacBio error correction) | ecosystem: Environmental > Aquatic > Non-marine Saline and Alkaline > Saline ... | reverse complement strand
GCGCCGCTGTAATAGCCGAGGCCATTCAAAGCCTCAATCTGCATTCAAGCCCTCAAGGGAGGCGCAGCGCAGATTTTCATGCATGCCGCCTGAACGATACCGACAGCGCGAGGGGTGGGTCGCCATGCACGCTCCTGTGGAGCGCTTGGCCCAGCGTTAGCGAGAGGCTCCAGTGGAGCGCTGGGGCCGGTGTCTTCGGTCGGCGGGGATTAGGGCGTGCACTCGTCAAAGATCATTGGGACGATATCCGAGCCAGGTTCACGTGTACTGCACGGACTCTTCCGGCCCCATGAACACCTTGGCGCCGTCAACCGGCGACGAGAAATACACGCCCTCCTGCTTATCTGCGCATGGCGCCAGGCTGGAACACCTGCAAAGCCACCCGAGTCCGGTCAAGATCGGCCCCTGCCACTGCTGAATCATGCAGGTCACCGTTGGGCCTTGATCAACCCTCCGGTACGGGGCGCAGCCACCAGGTAGGAAAAGTGTTGCCCAGCACAATCTGCGCACCGATGGGCTTCCCACGTTCACGCGGACAAACATTGTCCTCTGAACCGTACCGTAGGTGCAACCGGCATGAAGGCAGCGCGTTTCTACACGCCCGCCGGGAAGTTGTCAGGCGCCACGACGAGCCTTGCCGTGCAGTGAGCGAGCAACCTGCAAAACTATATTGGACTCATGCGACTCCTCGGCGCGGCCGCAGCCGGATTGCGGGTGGAGTGAACATCGCTCACCGTACTGAAAAACGGATATTCATTGTCCGCACGCAGTGCCTGAGTAGGCCGCCCCATAGGTTGCCTATTAAGCCGGGCAACGCCGACACCTAGCATCAGCAAAAGGTCGTCGATTCCACGGCAGATGGAAATTGGTTACAGGCATCACCACATGGAAAAGGCTGCCGGGGGTCACTGATAACAGAAAAATATCGGCAGCCACCAATGGGATGTCCGCCCGCTGAAAGCTTGTCTCCTCCCTCATACGCGGCGCGCAACTCGTCATAAGGCCAGGATGGCCTGCGATGACACCCGCCACCGAGGCTCCCGTCGATAGGGGATACTAGTGACCCACCGCTCTCGCCGCAGTCAACCCTAGACCGCGCACTCTCGCAGAGCGTTGCACGCCCGCATCTGGTCTGACCGATTCCTTGGCTCGGAGGGTGACTTGGCCAACCTATTCGCGGTGCATGTGTTTGATCTTCGATGCGCTCCACGCACTTCTGCAGACGTGCATATGATGGGACCAGCGTGCGCCGCCCGCGAGGGCCCACATCGCAGCGCGTGACATGAGCAGCTATTGCCACGTCTCCATGTCATGTGACGCGCCGCTGGTTGCAAGATCTGCGGCCATCTTGATCAAATGCAGACCGGCCGGGTGGCGGCGCTGCCACGCCGCACTGGCTAAGCAGCAGCGTGACAGTCTGAGGTGATGCCGCTCACCCGAGATCTGCCGCCGTTTCAATTCGTGCTGCCGAATCCAACTGTTACTGTGGCCGTCTGATAGCAGTGCCTATCTATGACCCAACAGCCGCGTCCGCAGCAGCCAGACTCGCTCTCATCTAGTCGCGCTCTCCGCAGGCATCCATTGAGTGCCAAGCAGTCACCGTCTACCGCGCCCGCATCAGAGGATGTCCGGCTGCCCGCGCACTTGGCGCACTTTGCTACTTGGGAGCGCACATGAGCCAGGACGCTGACGGTATCCAGCAGCCGTTCAACCAGCTCACATCTCACCCTGCCCGCCCGTTTCCTTGGCGCGGCCAAACAGTAGCGCGCCCAGATAAACCCGGGTGTTGTTGAACACCTCAGATATCGACACGCGCTCGCCACAATAATCAGCAGTCGTCGGAACAATGCCAGATATGCAGTGAGCTCCCGCCTGGGCCAGGTCACGGACACATACAGACGGCTGCACGACCCGCTGCTCCGCGTGCCAGGGCGAGCTGGTCGGCGCTCCAGTCTTTTATCTTTCTCCGTGAGTGTGAAGTACTCTGACACGCATGGCGGAGCGGCGGGTTCGGATGGGCAAAAATGTGAGGCATATTAGTGGCGTGACATAAGTGTGCGTTGGCGCGCACTGAGCCCCAAGAAAACAGAAGACGCCTGGTTCCTCTCAGATATCGTATGCACTCATTGACCAAGTGGGCGGAGCTCTCCACGAGAACGTCGCAGATTCGTGGCCTCGGCTATATTAAATGACGTGCTGAGCCGTGCATGATTACGCGCGTGTCCGCACAAGGCAATCCTCGCAGTCGTCTCCAGACGCTCTCGCGTTGACTATGCTCGCGGGACCCTCATATGCACCTGCATCCGCGTGGTTTGTCGCTCGCAACGAGTCCAGTCGGGAGGTGGAGATCTCGAATTGTCTCACCTGCGAACAAAGCGCCGCAAGTCGTGTCTACTGTTCGCTCTGGTGTGGTGCAAGATGCATATCGAGCACGCATCGCCCCGCCTCTAGGTTTTTTTTATTGCCCGTTTTCAGGGCCCCGGAAATAACCAGTGGTCTGCGCGCCGGAATCTCAGAGGTGCAAACTGGCGACCAATCGCGCTCGCGAGTGCAATGATCTCAGTCTGCTGGTTAGCATCCACCGCGCGTCGCCGCGTGCTTCTAACATCATTGTGTGTTGACGGCCGTGATCTCAGAACTCGGGTCGTCCGCCCAAAACCGCAATCCCGTGCAACCTTAGTTGGTCGTCCTCGGTTCCAGTGATTTGCTGCCCAATGTGCTCGCTCTCTTTCGCGCTTGGGCAGTCCAGATTACGGCCGGTCTGCATGATTCGCCAGTGCCAATACTTGACCCGGGCAGAGGCACGAGCTCGGCAGAGCCGGCTCGATGCCCACGGCTAATACGTGGGCTTCAAATCATGTGTTGGCAGCAGTCTCTTCGATTGCACGCTGAGCGGCCGAACGCTCTCGCGGGGCGTGTGCGGACCGTCTCGCTGACAACATGCGCTCCTCCGCACTCGTCTGGAAATTCGATGTGTTAGGATCCAACAGGCACGATTATCTACCGCGGCGACGGACCGCTGATTTATGAGATTAAACTGCCTTGGCCTGGCATCACTGACGCGACTCTCGCGCGCCGAACCGTGGACCTCGCGCTGGATCGGCTTGTCTCTCTGCTCGCTCGACTACGTCTGCCCGCGCGTTGAATCTAGGACGGACTGACCCTCGTCTCGAGTCCCTCGTGGCGAGTCCTCAATACCTCCCAAAATTCGCTCCGTACGCGAGCACGCATTCTTATGCAACGCAGTCTCCTTGCTCCGACTCGGCGCCTCCGTCAACTCGACCTGGGTTAGACATAACCGGTATCCCACATGGTCGAGCACTCGGATATGAACACAGGGTCGACCCTAATTTCACGTGACTCGACGCCCCTGAAGGCGAGAGTCCTGCTCAGCCTGAGTCTCTACACACAGCAATGGCACTAACACGCAGCTCAGTTTATCTCACGCGCGCAAGAAGCGCCTATACGCAAGCTGCCGAGGTCGGCCGTAGATGACGGACTCATATCCCCACTCGCAAGTTCGGAATGTGCGAATCTCGCTTCCCACTCGCGCCAGCAACTTTCAGCGTCTCTAACAGGTCGAAGCAACGTTGTTGCTGACGAAATTGTTTAATCTAGGTTGGCCCGCTCGCAGGCGGAACCAGTGCATTGTCGGCCGCCTCGACACCAGTGATGATACCTGCATGGCTTTGCACGGATCAAAGCGCAGAGCCGGGCAAAGCGGATTGGCAGCCCGATCTCAGCTCGGACTTTCTGGTGTACTCATCGACCACCCCTGATTCCAGCAGGCAGCATGAACAAGCGCGACTAGGCACCTCAGGCCCATCCGCACTGGAACAGTCTGAACGTTCAGTCCCCCGCACTAAGACGCAGAAAGTGACACAACACCAGATGCACTGCTTCCCAGGTCCATTCAGCCACTCGAGGTCGAGAGCCGGCCGGCGCGCACACCCATTGACCACTCGCAGTTCATTGCTGTGCCGACCCAGCTAGTCCTGAACCAGGCGCCATTGGCTCGGCAACAGGTAATGAACCTGGTGGATAGAGCGGTCTGGATCAAGCTGCGCCAACGCCGGCCTGGTCATAGGTCCAGGCGCCATGACGAAGGACCGCCCTGGCCGCTGCAGTCGGCCGGCGTGTATCAGCGTTGCCCAGCCAAAATGCTGATGAGAAAATCGGCGAAATGCCGGTCGTCGGCCAGCGATATTCAGTGATCGGAAGAAAAATATTTCCAGATTGACTGCGACAAACTCGCGGGGTTGCTCAGTTTCATAAGGCATTGCCGGTAGTACGCAGGATACTGATGCATTTTTGCGGCTCCACCCTCGCCCCGGCCCCCGATACGCGCAGGCCAGCCGGCAAGTTTCCAGTAGCCTGGGGGCGGTCACTGAGGTAAAAAACGCCGCATGGGAGTTGCCTGACACCGCCGTGGGGCAAACGCACCGGGCCTAAACTTACTAGCTGCTGGACCACAAAAGCGCGCTAGCCGCAGGCGTTCCTCATCAGCACCAGAAACTGGCCCCGATCGTAAAAAATGGGCAAGTTCAATGAATCAAATGTTGCCTGCAATTCTCGTGTGCAGCGTGGCGTGCTGACGACCTGCAGGTTAGCGCGCTTCATCTCAGCATGCACAACGGATCGAGCCAACGACGATTAAGCAGTATTTGCCGTCAAGCGAGCACGGCCATTACGACTTATCTGGTAAGGCGGGACGGACCGTAGCGCACACGATTTCGCGATTCAACTGCGCCAACCATTGCGGAGGCAGTTTTTTTAACGCCACGGCTCCAGCAAACTTGACTGACTGGCTTGACCGCTGCTCAACATTTCTAGCCCCCGAGGCCTTGATCCATTGCACGGTTAATGCGAGTTGCCGCAGGCGACCATAGCGCATTGACCACCAAACTCAGCGCAAAGGTCCGACAAAGCTAAACGCCCGCCATAAGGCGGGGCCATGGGACTTACAGCACAATGGAAACAACCTACCCACATCAAGACGGGCGTCTAGCGCGGTTAGATCCACAGAGCCAGAACTAGGGGCCTCAGCAAGCTGCATATCGCTAGCTGCAGATACGGCATCTCGTGACGAATGCTGGCCCAGGGCCTGCTCCGTTCAATTAACGCCGCGCACACTCGCCATTTTACTGCCATACCAAAGCTGCTGCGTCTTCACGGGCTGCTGTGCCAATCACCACTTTTGTCCGAAGCCGGAATCGTTGCCGGGCCAGTGCTTGTGTTCTTTTTATTGGCCAAAAATTGAACCTAATTAGCCGTTTGGTCTGGTACTCCGACTCTCCTCTGGAAATCGCAGACAGACCGCTCAGTGTATGTAAAGAGATATCCCGAGATTCATAGTTCGAGGGCACATGCGACGAACGATCAGTTTGTCACGGAAGGCAGCTCGGTACGACTAATAGTCAAGGCTCTCTCGGGCCAACAGAAGTTTATGCCGAAGCAGGGGCCGGCAAAATCTGGATTATCAGGCTAAAAGCCCGAACTTTGCAAAACAAACCCACGAATATCTCGGGCGTGGCCATAGCGTTAATTAGGTCCGATGCAGGCGCACGCGCTCTATGATCTGCCCGTCGACGCGCACAACGCCACCCCCCGCTCTCGCCCCTCGATGTTGAGCTTAAAGTTCGTCGAGATATCGGCTCTTGTCAGTCGCCAACTGGCTGGCATTACGACATAGGTCGCACGACCGGCAGCAAGGATAATGGGCTGGCGTAGATTTATGGTCAAGCCACGTCACTGTCGTGCGAAGAGCATTCCTGCCACATTGCGATGGCGGTGCATTGACCTCAGATGCCACCTGTGCATTCTTCCGGTAGAGCCGTCCTTGCGATGTATCAGTTGGCCTTCGAGAAGCAGCCTGCGTAATTCGGCCGTGTGGCGCGATGGGCGATTGAAGGACGCCCGCCATTTCACGCCCTTCGGCTGGCGGCCTAGTAAGTTCATAACGGTCACAGACGCATAGCGACGCCCCGGCTCAACCGTTGGCATTCGCTGAGGGTCACTGTCGTGCCAGCGTCCCGCATCGCTCTCTCGACTCCGATGCTTGCCATTCAGCCTAAACGCGCAGCCATCAGCTTGTTCAGACATCAGGATCTCTGTCCACTCGGAAGGAGTTTCACCCACTGCACCAGCGTGACTTTCCTGGCGATATTGGCGAGATACAGGCCTCTTCCACTTGGGCGGGTATACACAACGACTACGGCGAACATCCCTCGGTTTGCGATAGAGAAGAAACGTCAGAGACGTGCGGCACAGCAGATACGCCCTGCCCGACTCGATTGGGCTTCTCGGGCGGCAGCCCGATTATCAAAGCGTGCCGATGCACCTGTAGCGATGATCAGGTCTGCTAATCACACTCATGATTCATCCCTGTGCACCGCAGCGAGCGCTTGGGCAAAGGGCGTCTTAGTGTACAGATCGACCTTGTATCTGATATGGTCGAAGATGACTTTCAGAGTGCTCGTATGACACGCTCGGCATGCTGACGCTTATGCGCTCTCGATCAGCGTCTGGTCCGCCCCTGCCAGACTTCCGACGTCACGCGGCCAGTTATCGACTCGGTGGTGGTGGTCAGCGGCGCCCATCTTCATGCGGATCAGCACGGCTGTGAGGTTGGCCGCCGCGCCGTAACTGCCGCCTGTAACCGCCGGCCGGTCCGAACCACCAGTATTGATCTGATCCGGGGTTTGTGGAGTTACTTTCGGCATGTTACTGCTCCAGTAATACCACCGACACAGCGGCGCCTCGCGGTTTATTATTACGGGGACTGGTGAACGTTGCCAGCCACCGCAGCGGAACAACACAGCGGTGCACACGCAAACAAAATCAGAAAAATAGGCACACGAGCTAATCAGCAGGCCTGAGATGAGTGCGTGCATGTCAATTCAGACAGCGCCAGCGCTCTCTGAAATCCACTTCAGTGTATCAGCCAGATAGATTTAGCCCTATAGTCGGCCGAGGAGTTCGACTCGCCACAGCGCGCTAACCCATGTTGGAGCTCAACCGTGCGATGCAATAAGGACGTTATTCATAGCGCAGAAATGCTCATGTAAATTCCCATGCGCCGGAAGCCGCGAATTACCTCAAGGAGGGCTGGCAAAACGAGAGTTCGTCACCGGGCTGCAGCGTCTCCTTTGTCTGGTCATACGCTGATTCTCACCCTGCGGGGGTTTGCCCCTTGATCGGCTGGGGCGCGCGGCAAAGTGTCATCTGCTGTGATGACATGGTTGTGGCCAGCCGGCCGATTGCGTTGGCTTCGATGGCGGCTGCTGCTGGCCGGGCTGACTTCGTCGCCACTCGGCTAGTAGTGGGTGTGCTGTTTTCTCGGCTTCAGTGTGCGGTGCCTGGCCTGAATATCCTAAGGCGATTGTGCCCCTCCCATCCCTTCCGTACGGTTTATCTGGTCCACTAGACGATAACTGTGGCTCACGTGCCCGACAGAGTTCCGACAGGAACGCTCGGGAATCATTTTCGCCGTCCCACGAGCGTGGACGCGCCCGCCGGACTCACACTGCTGACTACTCGCGACCCCCGCCTGACAGCTTGCAAGAGGGAAACTGCGCAAATCGGCTCACCATGACCCATCCTGCCCGCGCCTGGATCCTAGGACTTAGGTCTCTGGCTCAGTGACTCTCGGCGATGTGCTGACTCCTGGTCGACCATTCCGCTGTGTTCGGGCTGAGCGTCTCTTCCGGACGTCTCCGGAAACGCTTGATGATCGGACGGTAGCAACAATACACTGACGCTACGCCAGCGCGGACAGAAATACGATTGAGTGTGAGCTGTTGACTTAAACACTGCATTGCGTCTTGGACAGCTGCGGCCAAGGTGTAGATGCCCGGCAATGGGTTTTGGTGCTTTGCCGGTGTACTCTCGGCATGCTGATCCCCCTGGTCAATCTGTCTGGGGTCATGCGCCAGCAGGGTAGCGGGTTTCGGACCCTTGCTGTGGATTCGCCGGAGCGCTCTCGCGGCTGCCATAAATCCGTTACGCTTTGTACATACAGGCATCACCAAATGCCACATGGACAATGGCCGCATGACGATAACGACTGCTGCTCAACCGGCGCTTTGCGCTGGTTACCGAAACCTTCGCGCCACAGATCAATGGCGTTTGCCAACACCTGGTCATCTTGTCGATGGCTGATGTGGCAGCGGCATACGCGCTGCAATTGAATTCGTCCCTGCCAGTGCTGGGAATCCCTGGGAGCGCACAGCCTTGGGCCTCAGTGAGCCTGCGCGATGCTGCGTTTATGCCCGACTCTCCTGGTACCCGGAGTTGCAGTGGGGCTTGCCTGCGTCCAGCAGCTCGCCCCTGTGGAGCAAAGAGCGGCCCATCTACCTGGCGACCGAGGGCCCGCTGGGTTGGCGCGCTGCGCGTTTGCCGGCGCTGCATACCTGTTATCAGCGGCTTTCACACCAATTTCCAGCAATACAAGTGATCATAGTTGAGGGCGGCTTTCACAAGCCCATGTTATGAGTTAGGTGCGTGTGTTGTTAGTTACACCCTGCTGCACTCACGCGCCCCGGCCAGCAGCGGGGCGCTGCTGCGTTGCGCATGCGTAACTCCGCGCAACTGGGGCGCGGGTCGCATTGCGACAGTGTGTCTCATCCGCCCATCGCAAGATCGCATGTGCGCGTTGAATGGGCAAGCAGCAGAGAGGAATCTGTGTTGCTCACTGTTCTTGCGCGATAAAGAAATCTGTCCCCTGTCGGTAGCAGGAGTCCGCCAGCGCCTGCAGCAGATCCAGTACGTGATAGTATGCACTTAGTCTCTCTTCTGGTTATCGTCGGTGAGGACCTTCGCGCAGATACAACTCTTAGCGCGTCATTTTACCGGCTGCATTGTACCGGCGAAGCGCCTGTCTGCAGGTACGCCAGGTGTGACATCTTTCTGTTCCGAAGATGCACCGCAAACCCTTCGGCAATTGGTGACGAAGCCATGAGGCCCTCCGGCCCGTGCGCCGTTTGCGCTTTGATCTGGCCCCTGCAGGCACTCACTCTCGGACGCCTTCAGTGGCGTCTGGGCGCCGAGGGGGGCATGAGAGGTTTGTTCATGGACAATCTGGAAGTGTGGTGACAGGGATCGGAAGTGTCGCGCAGCATACGTCTTGCACGCACGGCACCACGCTGCCAATTGGTGGGACGGCGTGTAGTGAGATCGGTTTGAGCTCTATTTGCTCAAGGGCTGCAAGAGGCGCAACCAGCCCAGTTTGCCGCGCACAGCCGCGCAGGCAAACCGGTCAGATAACTCAGTCGCGAGTCGTTTTCATAGGCGTTCCTCTGAACGGCCAGATGTCGCCGAAGGCGGCCTTCACGCCACACTGCACCACTGCGGATCGCGATCAGCGCCATGCGACCAAACGGGCCACCAGATCAAACTCTCCATCGCCAAGGCGTCAGCAGCCCTCGATATTTGGCGTTTCCGCGACCTTGCCGGTCTTGACCATAGAAAACTCGGCCATCCAGCCAACGCTACCGAAACGTTGATGCAGGGCCTCTGCGCATTCTTGCGAGTCCAGCAGCCAGGTCACGGCGAACCATCGGATTCGGCTTCCAGAAAAATACGACGCTCGAGCAATGGAAAATATCCACTCGCGTCGGACACGGCAATCAAAAAGGGCTTCACAAAATGCCGGCGTAGCGCCAAGCGAAGCACTGACGTAATCCTGATGCTGCTTCTCCACTGCGAGAAACGGAAAATTAACCCGGGTAACAGGGCCAAGCACTCACGCACTCGATTTCAACTGCAAGCGCGCACGTTTTTCATGCTGCCGCGTATCGTCAGTGCGCTGGTGTGTCCTTCAGAAAGAACTGGTCGATAGGTAACGCGCATTCCGGCGCTCCGTGCAGCTCTGATGCATCACACAATGCCTTGGCATCCTGGCGGTTGGCACTCACTCTGAATATCGTCTCTGGCTCTCCAATGACCAGCAGTGCTTGCTTCCTTGACCTTCCATCGGCAACCAGCCAGGCACATCGGCCGTCAGCGGACCGTACCCAGGGACCGGCGGCACATTGCCTACGTGCCAAAGCTGCGGAGGCCATTCTTGCACCGACCGCGATTGCCCACCGCCCATCCACGCACTTCTTACCAGCCGGCCAGCGCTCTTCACCGTGACGCGGCACTACCGGGTAACCATTGGCCGGCTGTGGCAACGGTGGTGCCTTCGGTAAATGATCACGGCCCACGCCAGATTCGGCCGGCGCGGTAGTACTCACATAATTCAGTCGGCACGCATTGGAGAGTGAGCAGTCGATGGGCGCCATTGACGATGCGGTTGTCGGCTCCAATGGGCCGAGTTCCACCCAGCGAACGCGAACAGGGGGCTGTACATGCAGACTCAGTAATACTCAGTAGATAGATAGTGCGACCGGGCAATGGTTGACGTCCGTCTTGGTTTTGAATGATGTAATTGTTCAGGGCCGAGCCTTCACAAACTGGCGATAAGACCCGCCAAGGGGGCAATCTGCCGATCCACCGTTCATGCGCAAAACAGGACGCTATGAAGGCGCGGCTTAGGGTGCCTGATCAGCCGCCAATTCACCGCCTCTTTTGCAGCTGCCGCCAGGGCAGCAGCCAGCAGTGGCTGGACGAGGTGTTGAGAATGTCGCTGCGGCATAGCATCGGCTGGCTGTCGCCGCTTTTCGTGGCAAACTACCAAAAGCATTGGTGCGGTTCGGGCCTGCGTTGCCAAAATAGCCCTACCACCACGGTCGCGTTACGCACAATCAACAGCACTCTTCGCGCGGCGAGCGTCCGCGCTGCAAGCGGCGCGCAAAGGCTCCCAGCCTGGGCTGTATTAGCTCATGCAAACGCTGCGATTGGGCAAAGTTTCCTTGCTCTCCTAATTGATCGACAGGCAGCCTTGCGCACACCGCGCGCTCTGAGGGAGTTCCTGAAACTCCAGTGCCGTTTACTAGCCCTTTGACCAGATCTTCAGAGCCGGCGCGAAATGAATACGTGAGCGTTTGTCTTGGATAGCGTTCATTGCGGCACTATACGAGCGGGCACTTCTTGTAGAGGATACGCTCTCTGTACCCGAGAAAATTGGGCAGTGCCGTTCAACCCGGACCTGCGGCAACACTTAAAAATCAGCTTAAAACAACCGCCCCCCTGAGCCCCGGTTTTTTTTCCTGTCGCTTGAGCCTAGCCAAGCCCTCTTGTCACTTAAGTGCTGCAACTTAGTGCCCCTCATACGCCGCCTTCAGCAGATATGACCATGCGCCAGGCTCGTCTTCACTCGCTTCGCGACGTCAGTCACCTATGACTTCAAGTCAGACGCTGGCCACGCCAACGGTGCTGCCGTCGACGGTGACTTCATCCACCTTTCCACACACTCTAAATCTGCAGGCCGCTCGTCCGGACCGAGGCGTTGGAAACTGCATGCCCCACTCCAGTTCGTCGACACCTTCGAACATTGATCTACGGCCCAGAACCGCGGGACCGCGTTCCGCACTGAATTCACACGTAGGCATTGTTCGGGCCCCCTCTTACCGATTTTACTTTCAGGCTCCATCACCCACACTGCTTGCCGATACGAGCGCTTCTAGCTCGAGGACGCGGGATAATATTGCCGCGGCATGCAGCAAAACCAGCGGCCACCACGAGAGTCCAGTACTTCGCCCGCACATTGTCAAGGTATCCTGTTATTCAAATCAGATCCGGCTTTGCTTCGGGCAAGCAATCATGCATAATTCATCGCTGTCTTGTTTGCGTGAGGCGCCCAGTTTACCGGCCAGTTGTGCCCATAACGGCAGGGTTGACCGATTTGCACGGACCACCCTGAGAAGGATGGATGCATCATGTGGCACTAAACGGCACTCAGGCGGCCTAAACAAGGGTAACGCAGTCCGACCACTGGTTCTGGTCATCAACTGTGGCAGGTCACTCAATCAAGTTGCACTGCGCAGGCGAGAGTCGCAAAAGCAAGGCCGTGCTGAGACGGTCTGGCGGATCGGCTGAGGCAGTGAATCAAGCCACCTTGAACTTGGCAATTCGACGACCAGAAACACGATGCATCGCCCTGGCAGACGGACGCACAACGCCACCGCCACATGAACTGCCCTGTTGCCGCATTGGACGTCCGTATCAATATGCTGACGGCCAGCTGAGCGCCCGTGGGGCACGGTAGTGCACGGCGGCGAAAAACACTTCAACCGGCGCGCAGATCATTCAACGCGGCCGTACTGGACGCGATTCCGCCCCAAACGCGCCCGCTCGCCCCGACTGCCAAAAACCGGCCAACGCTGAACCGGTATTCCGAAAGCCCGCGGTGTGTGCGACCGCATTGCG
>Ga0163217_1036581_pt1 | contig 12311 bp, 14 predicted proteins | sample SynspAceP_FD_185933 | JGI IMG/M metagenome (GOLD analysis project Ga0163217, IMG submission 185933) | Saline lake microbial communities from Ace Lake in Antarctica - Synechococcus sp. Ace-P (PacBio error correction) | ecosystem: Environmental > Aquatic > Non-marine Saline and Alkaline > Saline ... | reverse complement strand
GCAGCCACTCGTTTTCAATTGGTGATTTTGAGTTTTTATGGAAGTCTTTTGTTGAACTTGTTTTTGGAGCTTTTCTTGGAATTGGATTTGGGCATTGGATTTCGTCAACTGCTGATCAGCCGAACGAGCAGTCTAGTTGTGTCTGGATACAAGCCTTGGGACATTCCTTCCAGAAGAGGGTTGGATTCTTGCTTACGCACTGCTATTCGGTTTTCTAGCATCCATCCATTCCGCTTGGACAGCATTATAAAACTAGTTATAAGGCCTAGGCAACTTACCAGAGCCAATCAGTTTAAAAAGTATAATTTTGTGATTGAAAATGAATTAAAATCTTCCAGTATTGACTTTAGGTCTCTTTGTCCTCAGCATCTGTACAATGTTTGCGCAGACATTCAAAAATGTCTGGAAAGTCTATCTGAAGTATCCTATAAAATCAGTGGAAGATCAATACGGCGGCTATTACGTTCCCGTCTTCTCGGGGCTAAAACATTTCTTAAACTTTGAAGGGAAAGTAGTGGAGGCCGATGGAACATAATCCCATTTTTGAAGGCATGTTTAAACCAAACCAGGAGCATATGCATATATCAAGTTTGCCCTTTAGCGGAGTAGTTTCTTCTGTGGTTCAGGGGTGCGGGGGTGGGGGGTGGGGCGGAGCCCCAGGAGGGACGGTGATGGGAGGTGATCTTCCTCACCGATCAAGTATACTTCCAATCGGTTAAAGTAACGCGGCAAGCTAACACTTAACAGCAAGATCCTTGAAAAAACTGATGTAATCCTGAAAGGATGGGTCTTGTGTGAATTGAGCATCAAGAACGAGTTATCAAAGAGGTTTGAGTTTTCTGTCATCAAGATTTTTTAGAATCTATAAAGCAAGGAAGAGATTGACAGCGGGAAACCAAGCTGTTTAAAATGGAAATTAATAGCCAAAGCTCTTTTTTCAAGGCTTTAAATTTTTCTAAAATATCCAAGGTTCTTTTGCCCACTTTTCCATTTACGATTACGCGATTATCTATTTTGAATGGGACAGGAAAGCAAAAAACTTTAGTGGCTGGTAATAAATACCTCAGCGGTTCGAGCATTTCCTTCAAAATAAATGGGGCGAATGGGCTACTTCTACCCACAATATCCATCACATGTTTTCGGGCGTAATCCCGTGAAGGACATGGTTTATCAGGAGGCTCACTTTGACCATCTTTGGATAAATTTTGAAAATATTGCTTCTGGAAGCTCTCACTGATTTCGCCATTTCATGTGTAAGGATTTACGTCTTCAGCCCCAGCTCTTTCCATGTACACTGTTGCCATTAACCGGATAGGACGTAGTTAGTAGTTCTTGATCTCCGCAATCGAGCGACATATTCGACAGAAAGTAACTGATTCCTTTTCTCATATTTTTCTTGGGAGAAAAATAAGAGATTTCTGCAAAATAAATAACTTTCCTTTGAGCAGGAGAGAAGTGGTTTTCCGAAATTCCACAGTCAGGGACCATTTCGCAATCCCGCCTTCTTTTTCAAATCATTCTATCAATTAATTCAGTTAATGATTTGTGGCGGCAATTGCTCGGCGAGGAATAGTTCTAGTGGATGAAAGTTTTATGCCTTGCAGAAGCAATAAATCGAGCTAGTAATGCGTTCAAAAGAAGTGGTGGTAATTTAACAGTTCCTGAAAAAATTCAAATTATTCCATATGCCACGGAATCACGCGCCAGATCCATTGGATGGCATAGTAGCAGCGTCAACGGGGATGATGTTGCCGTCGGCAAAGCAAAAAGGGTTTTCATAGCATTTTAGATTTAGGAATTAAAAATAGTGGCCTCTATTCGGATTAATTGCTAGCCCATTTATCAAAAATTTTAATGAATTATGAAGTAAGTTTGGTAATCCAATTTAAATATGATGCGAATTTTCCCAAATAGTTCTTTTATTCTAGGTTCTGTAATCCTATTTTCTTGTCAGCCGAAACCAAGAAGAGTTAAATAAAAATCAGCGCGCCTGAGGGTCATTGCGTTTCATGATGAAGTGATGCAAAGATCGGGCAATTGAAAAAAGTTAGAGAAAGAAGCGAGAAGAAGATCGAAATGCTTTGAAATGCGGTGAAAACTGTAGATTCACTTTCAAATCCAGGGAATTAAAAGCATGAGCTTTGATTGAATCAAGCCTACGATGCGATGTTTGTCTGGATGCGTCAATACAAGACCGAGGATGGAAGAAAAGACTCGGAAGAAGTTCAAGATTTATCTTGAAAGATCAGGCACTAAAAAATAGAGGATGTCAATCAAGCAGATTTAAAGCAATTACTCTCGAAATCTGAGGAAGTTTTGAAGAATAATCTTTAAGATTAGGAGTTTCCTTTAAATACTTTTCCACGGACAGACGAGTAATTACGCCCTCGTTTTTAATCCCCAAATATTGGTGTAGAAGGTGGTGGTTGAATCTGTGCAATTCCAATGTGTAAGGTCTGTGTTTCCGGCATGGCGTTGATTATATAACCTGACCGTTTACCAAAAAACTTCTCCTTCAAGACCTTTTCGCATAATCCAACCAGTCGGGGGAATACTAGCCTTGAAATAAATCTGCATTTTTTCAAACGGAGGGGATCAGCTTGCCCAAGTCTTCGCCATTAGCTTGATGACAATGGGTCACAGTAGCTTTCATAAGCGCTTTTTCCTGGTATGGCATATTGCATCACTGTCGAATCAGGAAATTTCGCGACAGGTTACTCTCTGAATTGCTGGCTTTTGAGAGCGCAAGATGCGAGCTAGCAAAAATGCTAGGATTCAATTGCCTCATTTAGTAAGAAGCTTTGCGATGTCTGCCATGAGCGATCCACCTGATCGGCTTTGGTCCCATCATAGACACCTCGGATATGACCTACTTGATCACTAAAAACAAATGCACCGCTGTGAGAAATCCTCCTGGCCTCCGCTTGGTCCGCCATAGCAGTAGTTAGGTAGCTAGTCTGTTCCGATTTCAAAGATTTTTTCCTTGATCCCCGGTAAGGAAATTCCAAGTAGAGGCGTCTCGATTCCCAGTTTTTGGGAATATCTCGTAAGGACTTCTTGCGTATCGAAAAGTAGGTCGATTAGAGTGACTTGAGAATTAGAAATTTCAGGATTTACCATTCATATTTTTCATACCACACGGAGCATTTCTTTTTTCTATGATCGGACAGATCGTTAGGGCAAGAATGTGAATTTAAAAAACAGCGACATAGACTTTTCCTTTCACCGGTATTGCTCGAAATGGTTATTCACCCATCTGGCTTTATAAATTTCAAAAATCGGCAATCTTGATGATACACCGTATCCTGACCTTCTAAGTAGAAATTACCAAGTTTAGGAAGAGGGCCTTCTTATTGACTTCAGTAGTGCTTTCCAGCTCCAAGTCGCCATCGCAACTAGAGAAACAAGAAAAAAAGCGTAATGCCGGTATTTCATGAGGATTAAGAGTTTTTTCTATACTTTTTATTTAAAGCCTGATTGCCAATCATTCAAACTGATTCCCAGGCCGATTAAACCTGCGATCCCCCAGACCATGGCTCATGGTATTTTTCAGGACAATTCAAAAATACGATCGCGAAATAAAAGCAGGGGTGCTAAGCTTCTTCCACAATCTTCAACTGAGTAGAGGTCCATCTATTTCTTCCAGGACTGCAATTCTTGAAAAGTTTATGGCAAAAAAAGATGGTAAACATTATAGAAGCACCACAAAATTCCCAACTTTGCCGCATTAAATCCAAGCCTCTAAATAGCCCAGCGATAGGTCGAGTGACCCAAGTGGCCAAAAATCAAAGTTAGATAGCCGATGGCCAAGTAAATGATGTACCAAAGCGTGATGCCATCATTGGTCAAGTTGTGCTTGAGAATATCGCGCTCATTTGCGGTCTTGCCAAGGCCTCAGTCTGATAAATAAACAATCGGACGATGTAAAATGAAGGCCCCGCGAACCAAGTGACTATAAATAATGATATGAAAGTTGCTTTGATTACTCGAATCCCATTCTCAGAATTTTCGGGCTTAAAATTAAGCTAAACTTTACAAACCCCACTTATATTTGAAAAGCACCAAGTTGATTTATTATTATTATTAACTGGAGTTGTAGTGGCATTGGTCATTATGATGGCAAAAGAATCCTTTTTCCAGCCTGGAATTGGAGCGATTTGAAGGTTAAATACGTAAGAACTTGAGGACTTTACCGGAAATGAACAAAACAATACCGTCCAATAGTTCGGCTTTATGCCGTGAAGGTTTTAGATACTACAAGGGATGATGGAGGAATAGGGGGGAACTCACTTCCCTCCATGACTAAGTATGGCCGTTACGATAGTTTTGTTTTTAGAGATGGAGTGGATCAAAGATTATCCTTTCCCCAAAAGAACCCTATTCCGAAAGGACTGAAGCATATTATGATCGCGACTAGAAAAGACTTCCCCATGGGAGAAGTTAAAATTTAAATCAGAAAATGAGTAAACGACACCCACTAGCAGAATACCGAGACGGGATCTTGTCTGGGAATCGGCGATATTTAAGTCGCGCGATTACTTTGGTGGAGAGTTCCCTGATTCAGATGCAGGACTTGGCTTCCCAGTTAGTGCAGAGATTCTGCCGAAGACTGGCAAATTCCATTCGAATTGGAATCACAGGAGTACCTGGCGTTGCAAAAGCACGATCATGAATCTTTTGGCAAAATTACTTTGTAGACAAGGGCCATCAAGTCGCTGTACCTGCTGTTGCATCCAATCCAGTCAAAAAAACCAAAGGAAGCATTCTGGGAGATAAAACCCGGATGGAAAATTTGGGCTTCAGATAGCGAGCCATTTATCCGGGCCTAGTCCTACAGTTCCACACTGGCGGGGTTAGCTGCCAAACGCGCCGAAGCCATGTTGGCTATTGTGAGGCGGCTGGATTTGATGCTGATCTTGATCGAGACAGGTAGGAGTAGGGCAATCCGGAAACGGGCTTGTCAAAAGGAATGGTTGATTGCTTTTTATGGGCGAGTTGGCTGGCGCCGGCGGATGAAGCTTCAGGGAATCAAAAAAGGAATTATGGAAATGGCTGAATGGTCTTTTTCATAATAAAGCCGAAGGAAAAAATCTTTTGAAGCCCAAAAAAAGCTAAAGCCAATTATTCGAATGCACTCCATCTTTTTTCTATGGGAGAAAATAGATGGTCGCCAAAGTATTGCTGGGTCATCTCTTGAGGGTGGGAACTGGCTGGGAATGAAGTTTTGGAAAAATGATTCTGAGTTTCAAAAGCCATCACGTTGGAGGCGAGGCTTTTGGCGAAAAAAAACCGTGAAGATCAAACGTGTAAATTGGCTCAATGGAATATGTTCAGGATTTATTGGTAAAGCCTTTATTGCGGACAAAGCAGTGAATAAACTATTAGAAAGACTCCAAAATTCGGATCCATATTGTCACCGCACAGCGAGTACATTTACGTGAGTATCGAGTTATTTATTTTCTATGGCGTGGCCTCAAATAAGATTGGATAGCGTCTACGTGCATACTTCTTAAAATACTTAGAGCGCCAAATCCATCACCTGAGAATGAAACGCTTACTTTTCATACTTTCCTTCACTGTTTGCTTATATTCCGGTGACTCCTGAGACGTCCAGCGGAAGAATCAGATTTTAATGGTTAATTCAAGAGGTTTTCCAAAGAATCCCTGCATGGAATGAATTTCCTGCGCAAAAGTCAAAATTTCACCTGGCCAGAATTGAAGAAAGGCGAAATTGGAATCTGCTCCAATCAAGCAATCAGGATCAAACTTTCTCACTATTTTTATTACCGAATTCGATAGGGAAAAACTATGGAGGAAACAGGCGGATATTTATTTGAAATAGCTTCCTAGAGACCACTGCGGATTTTCCCGATATGCCCGGAAGTGGGAAATGGAAAATCAATGCGGAAGTCAGTTTTGATTCGCCTAAAGGGACGCTGACGGTGTTTTTTGAGGAATATAAATACATGGTGGGAGCTCACCCCAATTCCGAGCAATTATTTCATGCATTGATCGCTCTACGGGAGAAGTTTTTTGTCAGTTAGATCGATTGGTTGTGGATCAGGCTGCCTTACTTTCGATGGCAGAAAATGCCTTCCGGGAGTTTCATGAAGTGGATGAGGGTAGTTACTCTGGAAGAAAGTGTTCTATATTTTTCTACCAGAGACAGGCTTTTTCTTTACCCAATGCATTTGGATTTCAGCGGCGATAAATGTCGCCTCATTTACATCCCTTATTGGAGATTGGACTTACGCTGATTGGGGCTATACTGAGTTGGAATTCTCGGCTCGGATGAGGTAAAGGAATAGTTAGATTCTAGTTTGTCGAAAAAGTTTCCCTTAAAGGATTCTTAGCGCATTGTAATCCACAAAAGACGACTTTTTATGGAATTCGATCCACGAAAAGCCGCTCTTTTATGCAATGAGAAAATTGGAATAGCAAATAGTATAAAAATGGAAAGGTTACTGATATTTTCAGGTCTGTCAATTTCAATAAACCAAGAACCTGATGGGCCTTCTTCCTACGTTATCTCCGAATCGACTTGCGCCATTTTTCGGTAACTGCTGACCGGTTCCATTTGCCGCCTTGAAATCCTTTTGCCATTAGAGGACATAAAGTAAATCCTGCTTGGTTGTCAAATCCTATCCCGTAAAACCTGACCCCGTGATTCCAATCAGGGTTTCAAAAAGTGGGAGTTGACTATAGAAATTTTCGCCACCAGCATCTTTATGTCAGGGGCAGCCAGAACTGTGTTAGAATATAGATTATCCCTTCTTATCGAAGGTGATTCTTCCAGTAGGCATCTGCAAGTGGTAGCGTGATTAGATTTGTTTTGGGTGAAGATTATCCTTTAACGAAAGGACTGGAAATAGACTGCTTCGTCCCCCGGTGAATACAACCAAAGTACTCCGGTTCCAGAAGAACTGCTCGGAACTGCCGAAGAAACCTCCAATGTTTTAAAACATTGGTTTTCGTTTTCCGGCATCGATAATTTCAAACTTTGCCTTCTCAGATCCTGCCACGATTACATAATTTCCCGGAAAACAAAAAGGTCTTCGGGTTGATTAGAAACCTCCGATTTTCTTTTGATGGGTCCTCCATTTAATCCATCTACAACTGGATTAAGAATCGGGGGGTTGTTGTAATTGCAATCGTAAGGCTCCTAATCACTAATAAAATAGTTTGTTCCTACTACTGCCAAGATCGAGGTTGCGTACCAAGTCATTGGAGTACGGCGCCTAGACTTTTGAAAGTCACCAGCATTTACAATTTCAAACTTTCCCCGTATTTTGCGACCAAAAATAATCATCCTCTTCCGAGGTACCATATCTCTAGCAAGCCTGCAAAGGCGGGTATTGGCGGCTCAAAAATATCAAGGTTTTTAGCGTTCCTGAGACTGGATCAGGTGATAGGGACTTCTCCATCATTACTTTCCGAAAGCGCCTATCATTCAGGTGATCAAGATGCCAGTTTCATATTCGCCCAGTGGGCGCTCTGATCCCGCGCATTTCGTCACAGGAGAAGAATAAAAGAGACAGCCGAGTGGCCCCAAACTTGAGTTGGTTTAGTTTAAGCTTTCATAATTGTATTGAAATATGAAAATGATTAAGATCTTTCCGGGCATAGCTCGGAGATAGAGTACTTGATTAGTCTGTGTTGAAAAGGGTATTGATTTTGAAAAGCTGATCGGGAGGTTCACACTGTCCCCAGTTTAATGTTGGATAGGAAAAAGCCAGATGGAAAATTGATAATGTGGGCATAAATCCGCTGGCCATCTGTGGTGACTCGGCGCTTGTCCTACGAAGAAAGTGCCCAAAAAAGGCTGAAAAATCATTTTTACCATATCGTTAATTCTGCCGTTTCGCCTGATGTTTCTTGGAGTGTATGGAAGTTGTTTTCCGATAGATGGATCTTTCGCCTATAGCCCTTTGGTAGAAGAAATTCGCCCGACTCCAAGTATTAGACCAGTTTTCGCCCTGAATATTTCCAAGTGCCGGTGGCCTTAACTTACCTGTCCCTGATATTCGAGACCTTGATTTTGCACTTCGCGAATATTTCTGGAGACAGAAATTTCCCTTTGGCAACCAAATGATACCAATTGTCTTACCTCCAATTCGATAGTAGGTGAGGCTATTTTCAAGTTTGACCTCAGCATTTTTATCCAATTCAAGCCTATTTCACCACTTTTACTTACGTTCCGGAAGCAAGTCGGGATTTCCCTCCCGGGCTCCCAAAATCGATCATTTAGTGTTGGCACTTTGATTTCCTTGGCAGGAGAATTTTAAAGTGAAGTTTGTGATTTTGATGCATTTTTCCAAAATCCCAGTCTACACCCAAGCTCGGAATGAAAGGCTCAAATGATACCAAATAGGCCAATTGCCGAAGGTTTAGCAGAAAGCCTTACTTTTCCCATTGGTTCGAAACGAAGGGACTTGATAGGTTTTCGATGCGCTGATCGGTGGCTTGATAGTGGCTTTAAGATCTCCTTGGAATAAAAATTCAATCGGACACCAGTTTTGAGATTCCATTTTGAGGACCAAAGTTGGCATCCCAATCCCCCGAAAGAAAATATTGGACTTGGTAGAGTTATTGCTTTGATTGAAGACTTGATTATTCTCGGATCAAGCCCTGTCTTCAGGTTTAGGATTGACTTTCTCCGAAGTGAAAAATAATCCACTTGCCAGTCGACACTTTGGATCCTTTTGGGTGTCATTGGTATTCGATTCCCATCACGGGCTGGATCTCTCGGTCCCGCCTCATTGTTACCCAAAAACTTTGGTCTTTAGCTGACTCGTAGGATTGAAGATCCAGGCCAAACGGACGATTCCGGATTGCTGGAAAGGGGGCCGGGAAAAAAAATTTTTTTTTTTTTCTTGCGCTCACCTCTGGAGTCCCGGCTTGGCCTAGGTCTTTATAATTAAAATCATTGTCGGCAGATTCTCGATAAATCCGAGTTTCGGTGCAAACTTCCGTTTAGAAAACCTGCTTTTACAATGCTATTAAATTGACCCGAAGCTTCCAATTTGTTGCGTGAAATTCCCATGGAAGCCTTGCAAAAAGTAGCTTGCGTTTCCAAGAGAATAGAATCCATCCGATTGCTTCATTTCCAAAAAATGCTCCTCCATTGGCCCCAAAATGAATCGCCACCTGATCCAATCCGACCATGGGAAGAATTGGACAAAGTCTGATTGGCCACAGTTGATGGGCTATTGGATCGGAGACCATTTCCAGAAAATCGCGGTGTGCCCAGCTGAAGTCCTCTAAAGGAAGGGAAGCCAACATTCCAAGCCCCGTACTGCGGATAAAAATTACGGTGAAGTTTCCTTAGCAAATCCCCCAGAGCATCTTCCTTGGTATGATATTAGCTCAGTTTTTCGCAATAGGATGAATTTTTTGACCTTGAGTGAATCGGTCTAAAGCAGGCGCATAGACTTCCACAGGGCAATTGCCACTTGTAATGGTCTTGATTTTGCGGCGGAGGAAAGCCGGGAAAATCATTCCACCCATAGTAATACATTCATGCCAGAGCGAATTAAAAATCAAATTTCGAATTCGGCTGAGAGAAATAGAAGATGTGAAAAACTAGCAAGCGAGATTTCCCCCGATGGCTTTTGATGCAGATCTTCTTCGCTTTTTCCTCCGAAAGCACAGAAATTCATAGAAACTAGGCAGGGTCTCCTGGCTTCACCCCAATTTGCCGCCTTCTCATTCGCTGTTTTGAAACAAGGCTTTGTGACAAATCGATTGTGTATCACTCCAACCAGGAGTTTACAGTTGCGGGGACAGCTTCGGGTATTTACCGAATTCCCTTTTAATCCCAAGAGCTCAGATACGAGATGGTGAAACCTACTTCCGTTGCAACATTAGCTTCATTTTCAGGATTTGAAAAAAGATCATCGAATACTTTTGGAAAGCGAAAATTTCTAATTCCGTACTGTTGCTTCCTTAAATAAAATACTACGCATTATCTTGAAAAAATCTCCGTAGATACATTCTGATTTCAGCTTGGTTCTAGTCTCTTTTGGATGCGATTCAGAGGAATCTTCCGAAGCCTATTTTGGTAGAAAAAGTGGACTTATTCTATGCAAAAAGCGTTCTACTATTTCAAAAGGAAACCGACTTTTGGGAGAATTGAGGTGACACAGCCTTGGACTGCGTTCAGAAAAGACTTTTCGCTATTTGATTGTGGAAGAAAATGGAAAAGTCCCTTACTTGGGAAACTTTGATGCAGTAATTCAGCTTCCAATTGCCAAAAGTAATTTTGACTTCTTACCACAACAGATTCCTCATTTAGATTTACTCGGAATGAAGTGATAGGTGATTGGATTCCCTCAGACTGATTTTAATTTTTCATCTAAAACCACCAGAATGCCTGATCGATGCCAAAAAGGTTCAAGATCTTGGATCTGGTCCTTCTGGCCCAAATCCAGAGTTGACAACGAGCTCGGATCCGATTGGATTATGATTTCTACTTTGGGTTGATGAATTTTAAGGTTATCTGCGATCTTTCTTAAAGAACAGCAGGAATTCCGGCGATCATCAATGGGGGAATATTGTGGAGCAGCATCCTTAGGAGAGCGGAATGGATTAAGTTTTACTGGGATTCTACTTGGAAAATTAGAAAAAGCTAAAACGCAGTTTTTGAGCAGTTGAGCAGGGATTATTTGGAAGCTGAAGTGGCTTTGGCTGAACCAGATTCCGGAAGTAGGAAGACCTACTGTCTGAGTGGCGTGATGATCAGGATATCTGGTATGCACCTGGAAGTAAAAGTTGGGCGTGCGAGGATTTCTTGAAAAAATGCAGGTGGAAAAGTACGCTTATTGAAGATCAAGCGGGGCCACTGGAAGCCTTGCAGCTGAATTATGGAATTTGTATTGCGAAAACATGCGATGGATGCTGAATTTTTGGGATAGGCATCTGCCAGACTTTATTTCTTTTTGTAAAATGGTGCAAAGTCGAACCTCGGTATCAAGCGATCAAAGCATTCCAGAATGGAAACTTATTTACCTATACCCTTAAAAAAAGGCGAAACTGGGGGTTTGAATACTTTTTGAATTAGGCTATATGAGACCTGATTTGATTTTAAAGGACCTCATGAAAATCCTTCAATCCAACCTTACTTCCTGATTTACGAGTTGTATCTTTATAAACAACTCAATGAAAAATAGTCGGATTACAGTTCTCTTTTTTGTGGCTTACCCTGGCATTGATGGCTTGTTTTTTATTGAATGGTTCAGTCTGGGTCAGTTTCCATTGTAACCCCTGATGAGATTTTGGAAGGATTTGATTGCAGGGTACTTGATTAAGAACTTCCCATGCTCAGATCATTTTGAAACTACCGCTTGCCCAAAAGCATTGGTTGCAATTTTGGCGGGGCGTAGCTTGAGCTTGAGTGGACTTCAGATGCAGACCTTTTTTTAGAAATCCGTTAGCGGGTCCATTCTATTACTTAGGCATCAGCTCAGGTGGCTGGTTTGGGTTGTAGCATTGTGATGTTGGCAGGGCTCTGCGTTTGGAAATTGCAGCCTTGAGTGCGAGGCCTGAGTGCTTGGGCGATTGAGGTGCAGGCGACGCTAGGAACTGGATTAGTGATGTTTTAGTTCAAGCTTTGTGGCTTGGCGAATCCAAGATAGCATGACAACTTCTTGATTGTGATTGATGTTTGGATCGGCAGTTTTCTGCCAAGTTTTCCGTGCTTCATAATTACTCCGCGGAGCAGATGCTCTGAAGCTATTTACTTGGGTTGGTCCATGGGGAAGCCTGGGTGGATTGGCTTGGCCAAAGTATTGGTACTGGGTTCGGTAGTAGTGATCGGGATCTACGGTTATTTTTTTTTTCAGTCAAAAATCATTTAATGCTATGCTTCGGGTGGGCGAGCGCTACGCAAAAAAAAGTTATGGGCGTTTGAATCCTACATTTTTTTGCGATGGGATGATTTGATTCTAAGTTACGCAGGATTTTGCTGGCTGGAAGTATACGGGGCTTTTTGCGGGCCGAATTCGCGGCTTTTATCGGATTGCAGTTCCCTCAAAATTCTTTGCACGCAATCAATTTGGAGACTTGCTGATCATCGCATTCTTATTGCCTTGCCTCAGGCGGATTATTGCGAGCTATTTTTACTTGTTTGCTTCTGTGATTGCAAATAGGGGACAGTTACCGGGGCTTCTGCTCAGATGGGCTTTCCGATCAAATTTGCCGGTTTACCTTTCTTTGTGGGGGGGCCCCCCGCCTCCAAATCGTTAAAATTGGGTTTTAGGTAAATTGGGAGGGAAAAGGGAAAAAATTCTTCTTTTTTTTTTTTTCCCTTTTCC
>Ga0163217_1030148_pt1 | contig 12311 bp, 17 predicted proteins | sample SynspAceP_FD_185933 | JGI IMG/M metagenome (GOLD analysis project Ga0163217, IMG submission 185933) | Saline lake microbial communities from Ace Lake in Antarctica - Synechococcus sp. Ace-P (PacBio error correction) | ecosystem: Environmental > Aquatic > Non-marine Saline and Alkaline > Saline ... | reverse complement strand
ATGCGCGGTGCGCTGGACGACCGCAAAGCCGGCGCGAAATGGCGGAACGGCGCTGCGGCTGCTTTACGTGGCGATGGACGCGCGCCGAAAAAATGGCTGATTCGTTCGCCGCAAAGCGGGTGATCTGCCCAAAAGATGGGCCAATAGCTGGTATTTTCAGATGTCGGCCGCAGCCATGGGTCAGGCCGGTGCAAAACCGGTTAGGCAGCTCGGGCGGAATGCGCTTGAACACGGCGACTTGGGGATGCGCTGCCGTGGTTGATACTGCATCAAAAAAACCGACATTAAGCCTTATTAGAGGCCTATTTTCAGCACGCCCCCTCACCAAATCCCCGGCGTGCCAAGACGATGGCCCTTTCAGACCTGGGTGGTTGCCAAAGCCCTTCCCGTGACGGATGGCCAGTCAGAGGCAGAGGCGAAGTTCATACGGCAAATCTTGGTCCATAGATGCTTGAAACACTACCGATGATGCAATAGCACGGTGGAACGGGCGTGCTGCAAACCTTGCCCAAGGGTATGATGATGTGACAGCTTCAGGCGCCTTGAAAGAGGCGATTTCGTGCTCGATTACGCCCGCCATTGCGCATGGGCTTTGGCAGGATGCGCTCGCAGATGGTCCCGATTACTGCGCCGTTGGCAGCGCGCGGCCTGATGGCACAATCGACCGGCTGTCGTATCCGATACGGATGTGTTTGCTGGTGGATTACAAAACCAACCGGCGGGTGCCAGACACGCCGGGATCGTTGTTCCCGAAGGGATTCTGCGCCAAGATGGGTGCCTATGCCGCAGGCACTGGCACAGTGTTTTCCCGAACCACCGTATTCGCACTTGCGATCTTTGTGACGCGTACGGCTGCGGCTGATGGGGAAAATGCCCGATGCACTGATCACAAAACGCCCTATCGCGGGTGCGCGATCTTGAGGACCGCATGGGGCTACATAGGTTCCCATTCTAACCACCCCCGTGCAGGAGCAGCAAAAATGGCAACCGTCGCAGTCACAGACGCAACATTCGACGCAGAAGTTTAAGAATTCCGAGATCCCCGTCGTGGGGTTGGATTTCTGGCTGAATGGTGCGGCCCCCTGAAAGCCAAATCGGCCCCGCCGCTGGAAGGAACTCTCCCCGAGATGGATGGCAATGTAAAAGATCGTTTCAAAGTCAACCGTGACGAAAACCCCAACAGCCCCGCCCCAGATGGGTGTGCGTGGCATCCTGCCCTGTTTTCATCTCAAGGAAAACGGTGAAGTCGTATCAAACCTGGCGGTGCCCCGCCCAAAGGCGGCACTTGGCAAGGCTGGGATCGAAGAGTCGATTTAAGCTTACCGCACCGTTAAGCAAGCACATTATTTTGGCGCGTCAGGCAAAAGCTTGGCGCGCTATTTTTTTAATACGCTCGACGCCATCACATTGGGCGAGCGAGGCATGTTCCTGAATGCCTGTTCAGTCGGTTAAAATCTGCCACCCGCGTTAGGGAATTGCACCGTGTGATCATCGGGCGGCACAAAGGGTAATCCTTGGAAAAATTGCCTCCCATTGCGGCGGGGGGTACGGCGTTTATCGCTTGGGCAACGCGTCCGAGGTCTCCGACCAATTGCGGTGTAGCTTTTGCAGCAGGTCGCGCGATGTCATATCCACAGGGCGATGGCGTCGGTCGCTGAAAAGTCGGAATGCTGCAGTTTTCATCCACTGACATCACCAGATTAAGCCCGTTTCAGATCACCATGTTGGCCGCGATTGCTTGCCCGCGTGCCCTTTGGGCCTGCGGCGCATTAATCGGGCCAATGCGGTCCACATAAGCCGCAAAGCGCTGCGTTGCCATTGATGCGACGCTGGCCGCTTTCGATACGCGCCACCAACCGCTGCAGGTGATTGAACCAATGAATTTGCGGGCTGAACGGGCGTGTGCCCTGCACCGTGGCCCCGTGGTACGCCGCAGCCAGCCACCGGCACGCGCAGCAAAGGGCGCGTGATCTTCTGTCTTTCGAACACAGGTCCAAGAAAACGTGTCCCCCTTGGCAAAAGCGCATCAGATAGGCCTGCGCCTCGTTGCATCCGCCGCCAATTATCTGCGGCACCGTATAGGCGGGTATTCGCGTCCAGCGCGTCACAGGCCGCCTGATTGCGCCGCGAGCATCGCGGTGAACGGTCGGTTATCCGCAGGACGTGTTTGGACATATTTTCAACCACCACAGCAGCACCATCGCGCCCGTTCCATTACCGCTGCACGATCTGGCGTTGTTTCTGATCGGTCCGTTGAATCCAACTCCGCGCCACACAACGTAGGTTTCTGCCGCGAACCCGCTTTTTCCGGCCAAATCTTGCCAAACATCTGAAAAGCCTCAGACTTAAAGGGCGGTTTTCTACCGGGGGCATTTCAAATCCTTTCCGGACAATAGCCTTGCGGAAACAAGGGCGGGGTTTTCATATAGGTTTGAACTATGGAGAGCATACATGTCAAAAGCAAGAATTCCCCGGCTGGCACGGGACCACCATCATCGCGTTGTGAAGAAAGACGGCGAAGTCGTGATCGCGGGCACGGTTCAGGTCAGCCTTGCGCCAGACCGCAATCAAGGAACCGCGCGCAAGCGTGCGCCCGTTCTCAGCCCCGGTGGGTTTGACGTTGTCCGGGCTTTGCCGGTTCCTACCGCAGATGCTTTCACGCTGCTGGAACGGCTTGAAGCCAAGCTGGAGGCGACGCCGGGTCAATTGGCGCGGGCCAGTGTCGAGCTTGCCAAGGACTGGCGCAACCGATAATACCTGCAAAAGCTCGAAGCGATGCTGATTGTGAGGGGACGGGCGAGAAACTGCTGGTGATCACAGGCTGCGGGCGACGTGCTGGAACCCGAACACAGCGTCGCGGCCATCGGCTCGTGGCGGGAATTATGCACTGGACCGCGCGCGCGGCATGATGGACAAGCGACCGCGACGCCGAAACCATCGGCCCGCGACGCGATGAAGATGCGTCTGACACTTTGCGTTTATACCCAATGGCAACCTCACGGTGGAGGAAAATCTCACAATGACCGATCTTACCCCCCGCCGAAAAATCGGTATCCGAACTTGCATCGTTTTATCATCGGCCAGAACGGACGCCAAACGAAGCCGTGGCCGGGCCCGCGCAACGCTGGGCGCCGCAAAGCAGTTGGGCGCATTGACCCGCGCGACGAAGTATACCCCAAAGGAACATCCTTGATGATCGGCCCACGAGCGTCGGTAAAAACCGAAATCAGCCGCCGGCTGGCAAAACTGGCGCACGGGCGCCGTTCCTCAAGGTGGAAGCTACAAAAGTTCACCGAAGTCGGCTATGTCGGGCCGCGATGTAGTAGAACAGATTACCGCGACCTGATCGGTAGTGCCATGTGATGATCCGGCGAACACATGCGCGAAGACGTGGAAGGTCAGCGCCCATAAAGCCGCGAGGAACGCTGGGGACGCGATTGCCGCGAAAAGATGCCCGCGAAGGCACCGGACATGTTCCGCAAAAAGTCTGAAATCGGCGGCGGAAGCTGGACGACACGATGATCGAGCTTAAGTCGCCGACACCTCTAGCCCGTTTCCCACCATGGATATCCCCGGGCAAAACCCGGCGTGGCATGGGGGATGATGAACATTGGCGACCCTGTTTGGCAAAGCCATGGGGCGGTCGCATCCGGTCAAGAAGCGTCTTTTCGGTGTCCGAAAGTTAACGAGGTTAACTGATCAGCGAAGAAAGGCCGACAAGCTGCTGGATTGACGGAAAACCGTCACCGCGCGGCAATCGAGTCTTGTGGAGGCAGAACGGGCATCCGTGTTTCTGGACGAGATCGACAAGGGTCTGCGCCCGCTCTTGACGCGCGCGGCGGTGATTCCAGCCGCGGAAGGCGTGCAGCGCGGATTTGGCATGGCCGCTTGATCGAGGGTAACCACCGTGTCGACGAAATACGGCCGGTGAAAACTGACCATATCCATGTTTATCGCTCGGGTTTGCCTTCCACATGCCAAACCGTCGGATCTGGTTGCCCGAATTGCAGGGTTCGTTTTTGCCCATCCGGGTTTGAACTGCGTGCGCTGGACGGGAAGATGACTTTGTTCGTATTCTGACCGAAAACCGATAAACGCGCTGACGCTGCAATATACCGCGCTGATGGGACCGAAGAAGTCGAAGGTCAATTTTTACTGACGAAGGGCATCAGGCACGGCCAAGATTTGCGGCCGATGTGAACCAGTCCATCGAAAACATCGGGGGCACGGCGCCTGTACACCGTGATGGAGGCGTCTTGAAGAGCTGTCGTTCCACTGCGCCGGGATCGCACGGCGAAAAGATCACCGTCGACGGCGATTTCGTTGAAAAAGAAATCTGGGCGAGCTGACTCGATCCAGCCGATCTGTTCGCGCCTTACGTTCTTTAGTCTTTTCAATCTTGCCATGCGGCCTGAGAAGGATGGCGCCATGGCATAACTTCAGATTATCCGCGCCAAATGGTGTTCTTTGTTGGCGGGTTTTCCTTGCTGACATTCACGTCGGCCCTAATGGGCAACCTATTTCATCTCGCTTTCCGCAGGCGAGATTAAGGGCAGCTTTGGCCTGTCTGATGGGCAATGGGGCGGCATACACGCATCGGCCACCACCGCTATCGGCGATCACGATGGTTCTGGGCCGTGTGCTTACTGACAGGTTTCGGGTACGCCGTTTGTTCGTTCTGGGTGATGTCGTGCCGTTGCGGGGCCTGTCTTGGCGATGGCTGCCGTGGCCGAAACTGATCGCGCTGATCTTTTCATCTATGCGCTGCGGTTGACGGGTCAGGGATGATGTCCCAGCTGAGTGCCGGTTGCCATGGTCCGCTGGTTCGAGGCCGCCCGCCGGCAAGGCCTGTCCCTGTCGTCGCATGGGGTTTTGTTACAAGCGGGTCAGGCCGATCTGCCCCGTTGTATTCGTAGCCCTATTTGCCCAGTTTCCACTGGGCGCAGCCTATGTTGCTGGCGGCCGTGGCTGGTGGTGATCACCATGCCTGTCATGCTTACTATTGCTGCAGGCAGGAACGGGGACGCCGCCAATCCATGGCGCAAAGCACGCAATCGGCGGGGTATTGGACGGCCAACATTGGACACGGGTGCAGAGTTCCGGCCACGGGTTTCTGGCTGATGATCCCCTTGGTCATCGGCCTGCCGCGTGGGGGCCACGGCGTTTTCTTTCAACAAGGTCCACCTGACAGAGGTGAAAGGCTGGACGCTGGTCAGCTTCTGTCGCAGCTGGATGCCGCTTTATTACCGTGACATCCGTGATTTCGACCTTTGTTCGGCTGGGCCATTTGACGGTCGGCGTGCACGCGGGGTTGACACCCTGTGCAGATGGTTGCCCTTTGCCGTGGCGTTCGCGGTGCTGGCCTTTGCCGATTACCATTGCAATGGCGGGTGTGGGTTGATGGATCTTTTGGCGGTGGGGCAGGGCATGCAGGCGACCGACGACCTCTGTGTTCTGGGCCGAAATTCTTATGGCACACGCTATATCGGATCGATCAAGGCCGCTGGGGGGCGCGCTGATGCGTCTTTGGATCGGCCATTGGGCCGGGTGTCACGGGGCTTTTCATTTGATTAGGGCGTCGATTTTCCGCAGCAAATGATCCCGATCGCGATTTTATTATGTCATGCAGGCGATCATGGCGACCGCCGGTGTGCTGCTGTATCGCAAGCGGCTGGGAAACCCCCTTAAGGGACGACGCGTGCCGCCGCAGGTTAAAGTAGTAGGCGCCGCCACCGCCGTGGCTGGATATGCCGCCTGACTGACCTGAAGCACCGCAGACGACAGCGGCGGCATCGACAGCCATGTGCGGCACCTGAATGCGCGAGCAGACACGGCCGTGGCGCACGGGGGATAGGGCCGCCTTCGTCGCGCATACTTGCCCTTCCGGTGATCACCAAACACAAGGCGCGGCCCCTTAGCGTGAGGACCCGAGGATGGGAACTTTGGTCAGGGAGGCATGGGCGCGGCTCCAGCGTCATGCGTGGCAGGTCGATCCGGCCTTTACGGGGCGCATCTATGCCGCGCTTGAAGCTTGCCGAAGGCTTTTTGAATCCAATCTTGAACCGGCGACTGGCGCATTGTTCAGAGGCAACGAAGGGCACCAGATCATGGGGGTTGCGCCGTGCGTTTGGGATTGCGGCTTGCCAGCAGGGAACCAGGAGGTCGTCTTGCGGATCTTCGGCGGCGTTCGGGCCAGGGCCCTTAAGTGCAAGCGGCGCCGTCGATTTTCGGCACGGAAACAGCTTGTCGACGTCCAGCTTTTCTGTTTCCGCTCTGCCACCTTTTTCCAAAGGGAAAAGATCATCCTTGTTCAAAGCGTTTTCGGCTCATAGGCAAGTGGCTCCGGCAGGAGAGCGAAGCCCCTGGATCGGCATCCAAATACCACATTCGCCCCAGGGTCGCGCAGCTTCCGGCGGCACGGCCCGCCTCGTCACCGGTGCCAAAAGAACACATCCGCCCGGCTGAGCGCCCTTTGATCGCCGAACCGGTGCTTGTTCCTGCGCGATTCTATCAAGCGGTGCATCGGTTTCACTGCCCCTGTTTTCGATCCAGACAGGCGCCCCGAGCGGTATAAACTTTGGGTCAACGGCGATGGTGCGTGTAGGGTTGTCACGGATCGGTTCATTCGCGCCAAGCGGCCCGTGGTCGGCGGCAACCTGCTGACCTCGCGAAAGAAACACATAAGGACGATTGTTGGTACAGCAGTTCTCTCGCGCCCGTCTTCGGGTTGCGCCGGACCAGTTTTCTTGATCACCTCGGCGCTGACTGATGCGTGGATCATAGGACGCCACGGCGCACCAGTTCGACGCCGATCGAACCGTCCGGGTGGCCGTTCGCACCACGATAGCCCACGCCGCCGATAGCTGCCGTCGGGCAACCTGATCCGGACCAGAACCCCTGAATTTGCAGGAAAGAAAAGCTCTTTACCGCGGGTCGTCAACATAGGCGATTCAAGGCCGCGCCCCCTTCATTCACATCAGTGTCCAGGAATATCACGGCGCGGCAGCCATTGGTTATTCTCTTTGCCTCTGGCGGCATGGTAGGCATAAACCGGATAGCGATAGCGGATCAGACGGGTTAGAGATTCGCCATCAAGTTCGCGTTTCGAAATAGCCGGTGAACATCGCCTCGGCACCGTCTTTCGATTCAAACACCGGGCGAAACAGCAGTTTCAAAGAACTGGCGAAACGGGTCGGGATTCGGGACTTGGCATAGGCGCAGATGTTTGCCGCCAATCCACGCTCTTCATATCGCCGCAGGTGTTACAAAGTGTGCGCAACGCTGCGGCATAGGTCGGTCGGTTTCCCAGCCCTGTCGAGCTGTCAACGACATGGAATTGCTCATAGGGGACACATCGGTCGCAGAAGCGGGCGGAGCCATCAGGGGCCCGCCACAGAAAATGCACCCGCACAGCACTTTTTAATCGTTCTGTAGAAAAAACAAGCAGCCAATTTGGATCATCCGAGCCCCATGACACGGCAAACACCCATGTGGTCTTTTTGACATTGGACCGGCTGTCGCGCTGCTTCGACGATTTCACGCGCGGTCTTTCACGACCGACGTCAGCTTCGGCAAACGAAACGGATTCGTCAGCTCCGCCTCGTTGCGTGGTTTTGATCCCCCATCGTGCGGCTCTTCAAGCTCCATCTCGCGGATGCCGACGAAAAATGGCTCTCCACGGTCAGCCCTTGATCCTTCGTGCGTGCGGCGGACGCCTTCGACAAAGCTTTCGAGATCTCTTCCGACAGGAAGGTTTGATGTCGTCGAGGTTGCCACATATATCCGTAGCCATCACGATCATTACCTCACTAGGCACCTCGGGCACCGCCCAGAAAATCGCTGACGCCAAAGGATGGCCTCGATGCGTTTTCCATCTCGGCCAGGGCCAGCGCTAAAACTGTTGTGTTCGACCCTTCGGGGCGCGTTATCGGTGATATCCAGATCGGGGGCCGGCCTTCAGATCACTTCGGAATTGCAGGGCCGGTGGGGGCGTTCCAGGCTTCTCCGCTGACCTCGCCGGTTTTTCAAACCGGTGCGCGTGCCAAGCACATTCTGAGGCGGCAGGAATCAGGGAACACGGCAATAGCGCCAGTACCAGAAGCTGATCATGGCGCGAAGTTCATAGGGTACCTCGTGCTAAGAAACATGGAAACGTCGGTCTAGTGCCCCTTGTAGGGTGTGAACAGGGCCAAGTCCACATCTGAGCCCATAGGAAAGGACGCCTGCCATGTGGCTGTTTTTAGCTTTTATTGCCGTTACCGCTGCATAGAAATAACGTTGTTCATTCAAGTGGGTGGGCGATTGGCCTCGGCTGGACCTGGCGATTGTTTGTGTCGACAGCGATTATCGGCACCTATCTGATGCGCGCGCAGGGGGCGGCTGCACTTGGCCAGATCAAATCATCCCTGTCCGAAGGTTCCGCGATCCGACCGAAACCGCTGGTGCATGGCGCGATGATTCCTGTTGCCGGTTGCCTTGCTGCTGACCCCGGGGTTTTTTCACTGATGCTATCGGCCTTTGCCCTTTTTGATACCGGGCGTGCGCACCGAGCTGCCTTCAAAGCGTCCGGAAGCAGGTTAGTCGTAATCTGGTGTTCCACATGGGCGGCACCACCGGGCCTCGACAGCCGCATGTGCCCCATTCGTCCGATGCAGGGCGACGTCATCGACGGCGAATATCACGAGGCTGTCAGAGCAAGGGACCGCGGGCCCAAGCGCCCGTCGGCTGGGACAGACCATGAGGCGCGGCCCAAGCGATCTGATTTAAGCCGACGGAAATGAGTTTATAAGTCTTAAGGAGGCCTTTAAATGGCTGAAGAAGAAGCAAACACAAACCGGACCAAGCTCACAGGCCGCAAAATGGCAGTCCCTAGGGTCAGTTCATCCGCGATATGCGTTTTTGAAAACATCATGGCACAAAAGGCGCGGCCAAACGGATGTATTGCAGCCCAGACGTGCCAGGTTCCAGGTCAATCTGGATGCGAAAAAAGCGGTCTGCTGACAACCAGTAGAATCCCGCGATCAAAGCTCAAGGTGACATCAAAGGCCAAAGGCGGCGACGCGACGCTGTTCTTGCTTTGAAATCGACCTATGTCGGGATTTTCCACGTCGAAAACGTGCCAGAAGATCAAGATGCACCCCGTTTCCTTGCTGATTCGAATGCCCACGATTGATTCCCGTTCCTGCGTATCGTGTTGGTAAGCGATGTGAACCCGCACGGTGGCTTCCCGCGCTGAACCTCGAAAACATCGACTTTTGTCGCGCTGTATCGCAACGAAATCCGCGCGCCGTCAGACGAGGAATACACAAAAAGCATGACGCCTAAAAGCGTCTTATCCACCACAGCGCTGTCGCCCAGTTTTATCGACAAATTCGGTATTGGCGGCCAGTCTCTGCGGGGTAATCCGCAGGGCAGGGGCGTCGGCGCGGTTTTGGGCGGCCCAGTCGGGGGTGGCTATCACCTTCTTTGCGCTCTGGCTTGGTCGACAGGACCAAAACAGGCTGCTCGCCCGCCAATCGTTCCAAGATACAACCTCCGCGAGAATTTCACTATCAAGCCCAAAGCCCCGTGCCAACTGTACGCGACGGTTTATCGATGCCGAAAACGACGGGCACAGCGCATCCAGCGACGCCGGTGAGCAGGGAAAGCGTTTGGTGGCGGATGGCCAGCGTATCAGCGCCCTGTTCCCACGGATCGGGGGCAGACCCACTCCACTTGAGTTCAGCATTCAGGAATTTGATGTCAAAAGGCCGCGTTCTGTTGTGGATCACCAGGCTTTGAATCGCCGATAAAATCCAGAAATTCCTGCCCGATCTGCGCAAATTTGGGTTTGTCGCCGCAGGAAATCATCCCCCAAAGCCCGTGCACCTCGAATATGCCTCGGCGGGCATGCTGCGTTCGGATAATGATATACTGGTGATACGTATTGCCGGGCGCCACGGGCCCCATCAATTCAACCGCGCCATTTCTTACGATCCTATCGCCGGTTTGAGGGTCGAATACCGGTGCGTTTCCGTATCCAGCACGGATTCTCACGCATGGGAAAGCTTTCCTTTGATATGTCGATGGGACGGCCTGCACCTGCGCACGTGCGTGGGGCAGGCAGGTGTAACTGTTTCAATCACATAGTCGGCCAAGGCGCATTTTCAATCGTTTGCATCTGATTTCGCACGGTTGTTTTCGAACTGTTTCCACGTCATTGTGCCGCGTAAGTTCCATCACCCGATTTTGCTGGATTTCCGCCGAAACAGTTGACGCATGCAACCGATCCATCGTTTGTTACGCCGGAATTTCAAAAAATCAACGGAATATCAAGCACCGGACAATTCTCTGTTTGGTATCGGCCAGAAAGGCCCGCGCGGTCTCGCCAACCAACGGATGCAACAATGGCTTCGATCTTTCTTCAACACGGTCGGGTCCGCATTCAATCAGGTTTTTTGCGCGGTCGTGGACACTTCGCCCGCGACGACGGCATCGGGCAACTCCTTTGAAGGCCAGAAACTGCGGCGCCGCCCTGGGCATTAAAGGCGATGTACCGCGGCATCGCGTCCCAAAACGGCACATCCCAGTTCAGCGAACCATTTTTGGGTGGTCGGAATTTCCCCATACGATCGACCCGTCAGACCAGTTAGAAAACATTCAGCGCAACGCCGCCAAGCGTGTTTCGTGGTCCACCTTGTTGGGGCGCGTGCCCGAACCATCGCTTCGAACCCCGGCCACAGCCTGATGCAAAAAGCATGGGCTAAGCCGTCAACAGAGTTGACACATCCTGCTGCTTTCTGCCGCTTCCAAAAGGCTTGTCTTTAGGTGCATACACGAAGATCGTTAACAACCGCTATCTTGCGCGCAGCCCGTTCAGCCGGCACGCGCAAGCCGTTTCAGCGGCACGCGCAGCTCTGATTTGCCAATATTCCCAAGCACGTGGTGTTCACCACCAAATGCAGCGTGGCCCACCATCATGCCCATTCTGCGACCCAATCATAGACGGTAAACACGTTTCCAAATACCGACCGCAGGCGTTCAGCCGCTCTCGGGGTGCGGTTGGAGAGCAGGATTTTCCAGGGACACCTGCATCCAAGCAACGGACCCAAAATCACGGCCCGCGCAGCGCCACCCAGCGCCAAACACGCACTGCGGGCCAGACGACGGCACCCAATCCGGCGCACCGGCTTTCAGATTTTTCGATAAACCCGTAGCCATTCCGTATTGTCGCCCTGGATTTTTTGGCCATCGGCGCGAAAGGTGATCGTATTAAACCGCCACCAATCATCGCCGCACGTTCCGTAAGCAGTCCGCGATCTCGATCACGGCTCCTTTATGGGGGATCGTGGACATTGGCCCCGACAAACCCCATTTGCGCATCGTCTCTAGACTTGGCGCATATTTTCGGGTTCGACGTGTAGCGGGATATAGGCGGCCTTGCAAGGCCAAGCGTTTTCAGCCAATTGCCCGTGTATCTGCGGGGGATTTTCGAAGGGGCAACGGGTGAAAACCCGATCCCACACCTGCTAGCGGTATTTTGCGCCAGGCTCATTGCGGGATAGGATCCCCCCGTAGCGTCAAAAAAAATTTCAACAGTTTCAAGCAAAGTAAACCCTAGGACATTAAAAGTAATCCCCTTTCAATTGACGAGTGAACAGCCTGGACGCCTTTCTTCCTCCAGCTTATAGCCAACCGACCGCGTGCTGGCATACTGTGTCCATTTCGCGCAACGTAGTCTTCTATAAATAGTCGTCCGAAGCATCGCGCATCCGGCAAACACCGGACCTGACCTACGTGGCGCCAGATCGTCTTTTGCCGTCTTCGACGATAACGCAGCTGGACAAAACAAAAAAACTATGGCGATCACCCCCGCAGGGATTCAGCTGCGCAATCGCTTCGTCGGGGCGTTGCGGGGTTTCGACAGCAGCGTACCGCGATGGTTCGAGCACCTGATCGCAGCCCCAGTACCAAACGCACCGGGGGTCCTGTCGCTGAACCTTGCGGGGCTTTCATCTCTGGCCAGTGTATTTCGGCGATGGTTCACGTGGGGGCGCCTAGCTCTTGCCAGACAGGGCCAATCTTAAATTCATTTGTTTCATCAATCGCCCGCGGAACGCTCAAACCTTTCGTGGAGGGACCGCAAAGGGCCTGTTGCAGGGCAAAAACTGTTTGAACCGGATCGGGACGAGGCCGAGGCGAGGATGAGGGGCGTGGGGGGGCATTGTGAGATAAAACCTTGTGTGGGCGGACCCGGCTTTAGGGAAAGTTTCTTAGGGATTTTTTTTTTCCCCCGATTTGGGCGAGGGGGTCCGAAAATCTTCTTCCCCTTG
>Ga0163217_1023907_pt1 | contig 12311 bp, 11 predicted proteins | sample SynspAceP_FD_185933 | JGI IMG/M metagenome (GOLD analysis project Ga0163217, IMG submission 185933) | Saline lake microbial communities from Ace Lake in Antarctica - Synechococcus sp. Ace-P (PacBio error correction) | ecosystem: Environmental > Aquatic > Non-marine Saline and Alkaline > Saline ... | reverse complement strand
GCGCCGGCCCGGAGCCGCGAAGGGAGGGCACAGTCACCCAGCCAAACCGTACACCCCCAGCTTTCAGGCGCCCGCGCCGCGAGCAGGGAAACCCGGAAGCCCCGCTTCGTGCAGCGCCCTGCGCCCCGATCAAGGGGTTGCCACCCGGCCCCAGAACACCCTGGAGGCGGCAAGAGTCCGGTGCTGGCGGCATCCCTGCCTCGACCCCGATGGCCCTCGGGCGCAGTTACCGTAAATAATCGCCGCTAACCGGATGCTGGCCCCGTCCGCGAGGGCCTTCAACCTCACGGGCCCAACCCCCGAGTAAAATTTTTTGACCGCCAAACCGCCCCTATGCTGCACGGCCAGGGGCCCCCAAGCCCCATCGTCCCCGACTTCTCCAGGCCATATGGCCCCGCCTGGCTGGCCGGACACCGGCCAGCTTCGAGAAGGTGAGCCGGCAGCCAACCGGCTGGTGAGCCGGGTGGAGCGACGGCTCCGCAGCACCCGCCTCCGACTCGACCAGGGTGGCCCCTATTCAGCTCCACTCACGGGTGCTTCTGGACAAAATTACCTCGGGCGGCAGCTGTCCGCTTCGGCAATGTACGTGATCCGGCTCGGCTTTGGATAGACCAAGCCCGATGGACCGATCTTACGGTGCTCGAATGACAATGGTAACCGGGCCTGAGCAGGCAGAATCTTCCGCATTCACGCCAGGGAAAGGAACAATCCATCGATAGGGGCTCATCCTCCCACACGCCGAGAATTTTTCTCACCAGACACCCTTTCAACGAGGATCCGAAGCCGTTCGCTCGGGCACTCGGTTGCGGGCATTCCGGGTTGAGTCCCTACTTCTAACGACCTCGACGCGAATCACCCAGGGACTGCAAAAAAAAAAGCCGACCCAGTGACCCTGATATCGTGGGCCGGGACGGCCCGGCGTATGGGGCAAAACCTTTCGATCGTGAGTCAACCATCCGCCAAGAACGTGGCCCAGCGGTCCACAGCCTGCGCGGTCTGCGTGTTCAGCCTACCTGGAGATGAGCAAAGCCAGACTCACCCCTACCGGTCCGCTTTTTCCCGGTATGGAGGTGGGGGGCTACGACGAGCGGGCGGCTTTGGCGCACCGGCCCGGCTGCAGCAGGACAGGGAATGCCGGCTCCGGCCAAGCTCAACACCTCGGCCAGGTGTCCGGCCTTTCAATCGGAACGAACACAGCCAATGGCCGGGTAGTTGTCGAGATGCGCTCCTTCTGGCGGCCCTGATGGCCCGAGCAGGGCCAAGGAGCTGGGGCCTGATCCGTGATTGACTTACCTGCAGGCTGATGGAGGGCACCCACCCCGACCAACGGGGCAGGAACATCTCCGCCATAACCGGGCCTAAGGGGATTTGGGCGCGCCGAGTTGAAACGTGCCGGTGATCGCCCCCCTCTTTTCGCCCCGCTCAGCCGCCCGGGGGATCGGCGGGCACCCAAAACAAAGCTGGCCGATGTCAGCGCATCTCGCGTTGATCAGGCTCGGATCGATACAGGACCGCCGACCTGTGCTTGGATTGAATCTCACCCCCGCCGACGAGCTACCTCCCACACGGAAACGGCGAATCGCCGGCATCACCGAAGTTGACTTCGTCCAGCAAGCACCGCAAGACGGGCCTGTAGCACCGTAGACAATTGGCTCGTTCGTAGCCCCCAGCTTTTCTCTTGTCTATTACTTTCCAGTTGTTTTTAATTTTTTTTTCTTTCTTCTCTTTCTCGTTTGTTTTTTATAGTCCCTGCAACACTACTAAATATTTCTCGTTTTGTTCGTTTCGCTGAACTATCTGGCTGCGGGCGCGATGCCGCGAGTTCTCACCAGCAACCCGGGTCGGTAGCGGTGGCGTATTGCCTCGATTCCTTCGACCAGGGAACCCCCTGCTCAACCGGTCGCTGTCTGACCTTCGGTCCTTCTCCAGGATCCCCTTGAGCCCGCCGTCTCCTCGCGCTCCAGCGGGGGCTTAGCCAGGTGAAGTGCCCGGTGCTTGTGCCACCAGCGGCACCGGCGATCACCCTGGCTCGCTCTCCGGCTGCCAGGAGTGAGCGGCCACCCCCTGCGGCTTGCATGTGGGGTTTCAAGGTCAGTCGTGAGCGGGAATCGATCAGCTGGTGAATCAACTGGCGGCCAATGACGCTCGACGAGCGAGGTGCGAATTCCGGCGATCATATGAACGTTCGGCCGAAATCATCGTGCCCCGGTGCCCTGGTTGCTGCAGAAGGCGATGGAGATGCTCAAGCTCAAGGGAGCTGGTGCATCAGCGGACCCGGGCCCTGCGCTGATGGGGCTGATCGTCGGGGAGCTGTGGGGAATTGGGGGGGGGGCTGTGCGCCATGTGCCTGATCGTCTGATCGCTTCAGCTTTCAGAGCAGCGTTGCGTCAACGCACTGTGGAAGATCTCGCGCCGCTTTTCCGCGTCGATCCTGCAGGGCCAGTCCCGGGTTACGCCCACGCCCCTCTCACCCTCTTACGAGTGCAGTGCCAAGGCTTGGCTCCATATCCACGCACCAGGGTTCGAGGCCGTGCAACTGCTCTGTGGGCTGCCGCCCCGATGCGCTGCACACCTTGTCTGTGCAGCACATCAAACATCAAAGCGCCTATCAACAAGCCACAGCTGGTACCTATCCGCCACGGCGATCTGGCTGGGCTAACTCCGAGACGAATACAGGTGATGGGGGTTGGGGGATGGGGGGGGGGGGGGGGATATGGCAGCCATCGCCCGCTACCACCGCCGCAGCCTGCCGAAAAAAACGCCACGAGGGCCTGGTTGCCAGCGGCCAGCAGCGTGAGCAACGCCAGGACCGTTCGGGGCGATGGCGGCTGCTGCTGCGCTTAGCCGCCTCCCTGATTCCGCCGCCCAACCCTCCGGCCTCTGGTGCAGGCGTGATCATTAAGGTCGCAAGTTGCCAGTGAGCGGGTGGGCTTGAGATCGCGCCTTGTGCGAGTCCGGGGAAGCCCTGGCCTTGATACTCAGCCTGAGCCGTCTGGAGCCTGGCGCCTTTGCCGCGAGCCCCTGCTGAAGGCGATCCGGTTGATTCGTGAAGCTGCGTGGTGGACGCCTGGTCGCCACTGATCGGCGGGCCTGTTCCTCTGAGCGGAAGCAACGGCTCTCGCCACTCCTCACCAACTCGTGTCATTGGGAACCATGACAAAAGCGGTGGGAGACGGTTCCGATCCATCCGCCTTAATTGAGAACCAGCGTCCTTTTTGTTCATGGACGGTCTGGCGAATTTAAAGATCATTTCTCGCTTTTCATCCTTCCCCCCTTTGGCGTTGGCCATCCAGTGGGCTTCACTGTGCCTTCTGCTCAACCTGCCGTTCTGGCTTGTGTAGTGCATTTGTCGCTCAAAATGGCTTGCCGATGATGTCGGTACCTGCGTTGGTATTGTAACCCAATAGCCTATTTAATCCACGCAGTTTATAATTCATTTCTTGGCGCGGACAGTAAGTTCTCAATCGCCTAGCCCAAGAGCGATTCACAATCCCCTTTACAGCCAAGGCGGGGCTTTGGCTGGACCATCCAGGCCATCGATCGTTCTGATGTATCGCACCTTGTGACTTGACAACACGCTTGCATGTCTTCCGGCAAAAGTTTACGGATGTTACTGGACAAAAGCGTGGCCGACAACAATACCTGGCGTAGTAACTGACCAATTTCAATTGAGAATTTATGTTGGCAAACTGCCAAAACGATCAGGAGAAAAATCAAAAACACAATTGCCAGAGACAAGCTCTTCAAAGAACGTCGATCTGCTTTGTTTTCGCTCTATGCGCATCAACCTTGAATACGCCGGAATGAAAGGGCTTTGAAGCCATGTCAAATGGGCGATACTGGATTCGAACCAGTGACCCCTTCCGTGTGAAAGGATAGTGCCTTACTCCTGTGCTGAATCTGCCGCATTTTCCACAGATTCTTAAACCACCGCCAGCAGCCTCGCTCCCCTTCCGACCGCCTGTCTGTTGTTCCTACTGGCCGGTTTCTGGCCCTGCTTCACGCCTGCTGTGGAACCGGCCGTGACCTCGCCACCCGCAGCTTGCTGCGCCGCAGTGGCTGGCCACCAACCTCGGGTTGATGGGGTTCTGAGCTGCCGGTCTCGGCCCTACTGACCCTGCCGTTTCTTCACGGCTGAGGTCCAGCCCTCCGGACCTGCCCCAGTTGTTGCTTGCCCTGGCGGCAGTGGGCTGTGTTATGCAGGTGGCACTTCTGCGGCTCTATGGCCGCGGCCCTGGCCGCCGCGAGCCTCAGCCTGGTTTCTGCCATACTGATCAACCTCTCCACCGCTTGGTGCTGCTGCTTCAGTGGCTGTGGGCTCTGGGCGCCCGAGGGCGTCCACCCTCAGCTCCAGTGCCGGTTGTGGCGCTTGTGGTGCTGGGGGCGTTTGCTGGCTGGACTCGAAGGGAGGCCGCTGGCTCCAGGGCTTGGTTCAGAGCCCCGGTGCCATTGGCCGATGCTGGCTAGGTGGCGGTTGCTCTGGGGCGTGGGCAGCCCAGCTTCGGACAAGCTCAGGCGTTCAAGCCAAGCGGCAGCCTGCCTGGGTGGCGTTGTTCAACCCGCGCTAGTTGGCCACTGCCGTGCTCACCCCGCCGTGTTCAGGCCAGTGCGCAATTGGCAGCTTTCTTCAACGGCTGGAACCTGGCGAAGCCACTGGCCAGCAAGCACTAGTTTGGCAATGTGCTGGCCTCTTACTCTGGTTCTTTGGCGTCTTGATGGGGTGCCGGTCGTGCCATGGTCAGGCCAGATGGAGCCCGCTTGCGCTTCACGGCCGTTCTCCATGCGTGATTGTCGACTTCAGCGGGCTGAGCCACCACTGCCTCAGCGCATCGCCGGATGTTGCGTCTGGCTTGGGAGGAAACCCGCGGAGCCCTAGCGCCCTGCCTGGAGCCACCTTGGATGTTGCCGGTCAGCGGTGAGCGTGCTGGTGCCATTGGCATCCGCCAGCCGATCCAGTGAGCTGAGCAGTGAGGCGAGATCCAGTGAAACCCAGAATCCACTCCCACGATTCCAAGGGTGTGGACGGAGAGGGCTTATTGAAGGTGATGGTGTTAAAGGAGCAAGCCTGTTCGCCCGGCGGGGCGAAAACAGTGTTGTTCGGTGACTTGGGCGGATTAGAGCTTGGAGGCGTGCCTGGGTGGGGGCTGCAATGCGCCGGTGCTGACTCACGTTACAGGCGTTGTGCGGATCAATTCGGCCGCTCCGGGCTGGGTGGTACGCCCATCTCCCGCAACGGCACCTTAGCTGCAAGTGTCTGGCCAGCTGACCCGATAGCCCATCGCAACAGGCTGGTTGTGGTGCGCGTAGTGGCTGCAAGAGAACCTCCTGCACTCCTTCGACATGCGGGCACTTGACCGGTTAGAGGCAGAGGAGGCGCGCAGGGCCCGAGCCGCTCAGCGCTCGCCGCTCCCCGTGCACGCCGGTTGTCGCCTGGAAGCTGCGGCTCGAGCACGATTTGGTTCTGTCCAGGACGGGGATGGTGAAGTTACGGCCTGCAGGGCAGCGGCGGTGGCCTGATAGGCACTCAGACCAGGCACCACCTCCACGTTTGGCTATCGCACAGAGACCGGCACGGTGAGTTTGCTTCCGGCCGAGCGCCATGAGGAGACAGGGGGGTCGCCGTCGATGGAGCGCACCACCTGGAGACCAGCGCCTGGGCACGATCGATCACCAGCTCATTTCACCTGCTCCTAGGGTTGAGGGTGCTGGTGCGGTCGCTCGCCAGGGTCCGCGCCTGCCAATTGCAGGCGGGATCTTGGGAGAACTGATGCGAACCCGGTCCAGATCAGGACCGGTCAGCCGCCTCAATTGGCCCGGTGCCGCTCGCGCCAGGCGTGAGCAGGTCGATCGCACCCGGACTTGCTACGACGATGCGACATCGATGGATCAAGAACGCTTCCGCAGGGTGGGTCTCTTTGCCCGGAATCTGGCAAGGCTCGTTGACAGCCCATTAAAAGCCACCAGAGGCCAAAAGCACGATCACCAATCAGCACCAAAGCTCATTCAGTTGGGCCGATTTGCGCAGCCGCCTTCACAGAAGGCGTGGATCGAGAACAGGGCAGGAGCGGATCAAGGTCGTAGTCCCTCGATCACAGAAGCGCCCGACGCTGTAGGCGATCAGATAGGTGCAATGCTGAGCGGGGCACATTCGGCAGCGAGATCTTGCCGCGCCACCCAGTCGGAAAAGAATCAGCAACCAGGGCCAGAACACCCAGGTTCCAGAACGACTCGGTTAGAGGAAGGTGGGGTGGAAGAAATGCCCTCAATCGTGAACGGTCGCGGCCGATTTGATGGCCGGAATCGAGGAGTTTCCAGGGCAGATTGGTGGCAGGCCACAGGTCCTTCGGAATGGAAGAATTTTGCCCAGCGGCCGATCGGCCTGGCCCAGGGCGGACCGAAGGGAACGAGCACATCGAGCAGGGTTCCAGAAGGCCAACTGCGCCAGCGGCAAAATAAACAATCCACCGGCCAGGGTAGCCGCGATCAAATTCCCCATGATGGCGATGCCGCCCTGCCAGATCGCCAGCATCGAACCAGTTGAGCTGGTAACTGGCGCCACTCCAGCGCCACGTAATAAAGGCGGAGCTTCCGATTAGCGGCGGCGAGCACCAGGGATCGCGCAGCAGATTTCGGCAATCGACCGCCGCTTCGATGCCGCGGCGACGGTGGCCGAGGCGTTTGTGGCCAGCACAGACCACCAGCACGGCCAGCCAATCAGCAGGCCGTACCAGCGCACCCGTGACCGGCCCGAGCTCAAACAGGGGAGCGGGCCTGGAGAACGGTAATATCGCTCGAATCGCAAGGTCTGGATGGGCGCAACATCATGGGTTTTGATCGCCTCAGTACGGAGTCGCTTGGAGTCCAAAACGTTCCCTCGGCGGCCTGAACCTCTCAACTGGCTTCGTTCTTCCAGGCACCAGCGAATCTGTGCAATTGACACGCTAGCCAGAAGGATTGGCTCGAGCATGCCGTAGATGTCACGGGTTGTGTAGTAAAGCACGGATTCTCAGGCATCGAGCTATCCTGAAATGCCAACCCACACCCTGGATCGTTGGAGATCTCGGCTGCACCGGATCCGCCAGACAATCTCGCTAACGGCCACCAACAGACGTAGAGGGCCAGCTGAACGGTGTCACTGTTACGCTTATGGTGCATTCTGGCTGATGCGAGTGATTGTCCACCACTCGAAGCGCCCGCATCATTTCATGGGTTGATGCACTGCGGTTGTCCAGCCACTGAAGCGTTGTAGACGGTGTATGGTTGCTCTTTCTTCACTCGGTTGGTGGTTACCACCTGCCGCGGCCGCGGGTTTTCCGCCACTATTAGCTAGGGAATAACTTACGAAGTTGAATGTTGCTGTCGTGCCGGGATCGGGCGAAGAGGATCGGAAAAGACGATTTCCGTGGGTGCAGATTCGCCACGGGAGGCGGCCCCAGAGAATGTTGGGGTTGTCGTCGCGTGTACTGGTGTGATTAGTTAGACGCCTGATAGTTTCCTCTTTGAGTTCTCTCGGTGAGGCGTTTTCTGGGGCGAGCTTGAAAGCCATCAGGCACTCAATCACCCGCGGCACCGTGTGCCGTTGAGGCTCGCGTGGCCAACAGAGACTTGCGCTTTCCGCGACCTGCCGGAGGCGCTTGGTGTCGCCTTGGGTAATTTTTGGACGATCGGCCCATATCGCAAAGGTAGAGCGCTGGTCGGGCCCGACTCACCGCCTTGGGCAGAACCTCAACGCGGGTGACCCCTCTTGGCGATGCTTGGTGGCAGTTGCAGCACAACAAGACTTCGCGCATGGCTTCACGGGGCTGGTCGTAGTTTCTGCTGAGCCCAGAAGGGGTAGGCCCAACTGGCCTGGGGAGCCGCACAGACAGGGGACATTGCAGGCAGGGAGTGGGGCCGAATAAGACAGCAGTGCAGGAGCGCGTGCCTTTGTGGATGCTCAACGGCTGTGATGGAGGGCCTAGTGGCAGAGCGGCGTATATTGGGCGCGGAGTTGAACAGTGCGCGGCTGTATGTAAGGTTCAGGGAAGGCCGGGACCGCCGCGGTGCAAGCTCCGTAAGCCCACTCCGATAACGCCGTTCCTTCTCTCACCGCGTGCTGAGAAAATCGGGTGTCGACCAAACTTGGGCTCTTTCAGGAACACTCTGATGGGCGTGATGTACGGTTCCTCCGCTCCGCGGACATTGGCCCATGGTTGCCAGGATCGACAGTCCTGAGGGCGTAGGGACGAGCGATCCCCCTCTGCCATGTGGGTCGTCGTTACTCGCGACAGCTCCGCGTACAGCAGCAGGGACACCACAAATTTCGATATGGCTCGAGTCGCTTCACTAGGGACACCAATCGCGACCCAGTCCGTGGAGAAACGGTCAGCAGATCGCGTGTGGCATTATTTCGCCCGTAGGTGCCACAAGAGTCTCGACCTTCGGTGAGCCCTCTTCAAGCCAGAGAGATAAGGACTGGGATTACCGTCTCTCGCCCCTGGAACCCAGGTGCTTGCGAGTCGCCCTCTCATTGTGTGGTGGAGATGGACCATATCCGTTGGCTGTGGACGTTGTTGCGGGCGTTGATTCCTTGGCAGCTGATTTGCCGCCAACGCTCGACTCTCGGCCTGCTCGGTGTTTTGGGCCGTGACGGACGGAAATAAGACGGGCTCCATACTCGTGATTGTGTCTTCGGATAGAGCGCACGCGCTGAGATTATTGGTCTAATACGCCGCGTGGCGGGACCCGATAAATGTGAGCAGATTTCGAATGAACTCTTGCGATACGTTTCTGGCCTGTGATTCCCGGCATAGGTCGAACTTCGCCTGGGGGTAGATCGTGTTGGGGTCATAGGAGTCTGATGCGTTCCTCGCGCTCGTGCCGCGCCCCATGGCAACCGTAGGCTGAATTATTTACCGACTGGCTTGCCGCCACGCTTTGCACTGGCAGGCTCCGGCCAGAGAAGCGCAATCATGCTGTCCGAACGAAGTTTCGCGGACTCAGCTCGCCGAGCACGCTGAGGACGCATTGTCTTTCAAGCCCCTCGACGCCGCGGCAGCGATTCCGGCCTGTATCTGTGTCGCGCACGCCTGGGCTGCTCGATGACGGTGCTCGCGCGCGCTCGCTCTCGCTCGCGCTTCGCTCCTCTATTCTACGCCGCTTGCTCGCTCGCTCTCAACGGCGTGGGTGTGTGGTCGCCTGTGGCGTACTCGTTGCCGCAGTCGCTTGTGCTCGCGCCGCGCTGGTCGGGCTATGTCCGAGATCAGGAGCCATGTGCGCTCTAGCGTGTGCGCTGCTGAAGTAAGTCGTCACATGGTCTGGCGCCGACACTTTACGGTGGGTCCCAGCAGGGTACGCCTGATAGCGCTTCGAGACACCGGTGGATGAAGCTCACCGAGCGCCATGCTGAATTTCTCCTTTCAGACGCTCGGTGCATAGGCTCTAGGCGTCGAAGCCATTCGCCTTCTGACTGTGCAACCAGGCCGCCGGCCCCGGGCGCAGCCGCGAATTCCTGCTGTGAGGCTTTGGCCAGCTCGGACTGGGCCAATCATGAAAGGTGCCGCGCGGGCCGCAAGCGCTCGGCCATGGCCACCAGCCCCCACCGGATCAAGACAGCGCGGTGATCGCGCCGCCGAGCAGCATTTGCACTCGTGACCGGACGGTGGAGGGGGTCTCATGCCATCCGTCGTCCGGCGATTGGCCCGCCAACGAGCTACCACCGAGCGGCCAGGCGCCAGCATCGTTTTCCGCCAGATCAGGCCGAACGCCCCGTAGCAGGCAAACTTTGCAGCACGGAACTGAAAGGCCAGGGCCGGTGGCCACTCATCGCAACAGCACAAAATCCAAGATAGGCGCTCTGATTCGACAGATCGGCTCGACCCATTACATCCGCTCCGTAATTCACCAGGAAGCGGAGTCGCCGCCGCGCCAGGGCCCCCAGGCGAAGGCGATTTCCAGCCTGAGTTAAAGAGCACCCGCTGAAACAGCTTACGCCTTGGCAAGGGTGCACCAACTGCTCAGTTTCTCCCGCCGACTTGGTGCAGTCCGGGCTATGACAGAAGCCAGCACCTGACGCTAGAAGAGATGTGTTACAGGTACATGGGACTCCCAGGCTGAGGCTCGCGATAACCCGCCACCTTTGAACGACATCTGAACCAGGATTACACCCTCGGGCGGCGCCAATCTGCTTAGGAACGTCAGTAGTCCCTCGCAGAGAACCTTCCCAACCAGCTTCACAGCGGGCGAGCCAGGGCCAGAGGCGGCGCCGCCAGCGCAGCCACCAGCAGGCTGGCGCAGCAACCGGCCGCGCCCTGAGTCTCCTCTGAGGGACTTACCACCCAGGCCTCATCTCCACTCACCGGGTAAACTCTCATTCCTGCAGCGGAGTGGGCCCTCACTTGGGCGGCACCCGGATGGCGGCGGTGGCGAAGCGCGGGGTGGGAGCGGGGTGGCTACAGGAGTGGTGGCTGGAAGTTTCTCATGGTGGCTGACCTGGCGGTCCGAGGCTGGGACCAGGGCGCGCCGCGGCCCGGATCCCCCAGACCACCTCACCGCCGGCAGAGGCGCACAGTCCGTGTTGCCTGAGCACTCTGCGGGCACCTGGCGCATTTCCGCTGCAACTGGTCACGGGCACCATCGACCACCGCCACGACGGCGGTTTGCCGCGGGCCCGGCTTGAAGTGGTGCGGCTGAAGGTCAGCGGCGGCCTGCCAGTCCTGCTCGCCGTGCAGGGGCCTCTCGTGCTGTCGAACCCTTGACATGTACGCATGGCTTGCTTGGCACTCCGGGGTGGCATCTCTAGAGTTATCACCGCCGCTCGCGCCCTAGGCTGACGCCGCTTGATCGCGACGGTGTCGTCTTTGCGCGCTATCGTGATTCTGCGGCCCCATATGCCACCCGTGCTCAACCCAGGCCCCCAGAGAGAGTACATGCCACATGTGCGTTCTCCAGGTCGGCCGTCCGTCGACGTCGCTCGCGCGCTTCGGCGGGCGGCGCAGCCGGGCTGCGTTGGCGAAGCGCGCGATCGGCGCTTGCCGCGATCAGCAGGCGGCCTCGAGTTCTCTGCTCCAGGGCCAAGAGGTCGTCGGCTTGATCAGCTGTGTTGCTCGGAGAAAGGTGAGGCTTTGCTAGTCGATCTTGCTCGAGGGTCGCGCGTCGATGGAGTTCCAGCCGTTGGTCGTGATCCGCGGGCACCGGAGCGCCGCAGCCGCCTGGTGCGCGTGGTCTGTAGAGGCTCTGGGGCACTCACGATCTTCCCCGGCGGGCTGGGGCCTGAGTCCTGCACAACAGGGCATCGGGCCTGCCGCTGGAGGGTCATTGGTTGTTCTCCACCATTTGATCCGAACAAGAGAGCAATGCTTGCTGATCCGGCGCTTGGCGCTGCTGCCGCGCCCGGGCCGCCAGCAGCGTTGTTCCAGCTTTGCAGCGCCGCGCCACGGCCTCCTGCCGGGCCAAGCATGGGGCCCGTAGTAGGCGGCCAGCCTGCTTCACCCCAGCAGCCGGCGCCTCCGTTCCCAAGGGCAGGCGGTAGGCCGATAGACAGACAGAGCCATGGGCTGGGGCGGAAGGCAAAACCGGAATCCGCTTGTGCTCAGTCGGTTGAGCAGCGTTGGCCCATTTGCACCACAGCTCCTTGCCACTGGGTGCTTCCTCCAGCGCGTTCACCGCATGGCGAGCAGCTGGCATGACCTTGTCGGGCTGATTCAACCGGCCAGTTGCCCAGGGCCAGGGGCCGGTGTGTGTACTTGACGTACCCGCTCTCCTGCAACTGTTCTGCTGCAGGGCCTTTCTGCAGGGCGACCGGCATTCCCTCAGCCGGTCATGTCCAGGGCGGCCGCGCGGCCAGCGCTATCCCTCGGCGTCTGCTGCCGGTAGATCCCCATGCAGAGGCGGCGGCGTGAGGGCTTGTAAAATGATCTCCGCTTGCGATACAGGTGCCGCAGCCGCGAACCTGTTGCCTGCCGCAACCTGCCGGACCAGAAGGCGAATCACCCGCCGCTGGCATCGAGCAGCAACTTAGAGATTTGCTGCCGTAGACGGGGGGGACCCATCAGTTCAATGATCAAGGCCAGGGCGGGGCTTGCCACGTTTCTCCTGGGGCCTGTGCTGCGAACTTTTTGCAGCTCCACCACCCGTCTACCCAGCCCGGTTCTGGGCTTTCAATGGGGCACCCCCAGGGCCAGGGGCCCAGCCAGGGGGCGTACTCGTGCTGCAAGCTGCTTGGGCCTCAGGGGTTTGCCGCGGCCCTTTGGGGCCCTGGGCGGGGGGGGAAGGGGAAAATCGATCTTGGGCCAGGTCATCCGGCGGGGATTTCCTCTTCCCCCTTTTCTTTT
>Ga0163217_1020468_pt1 | contig 12311 bp, 21 predicted proteins | sample SynspAceP_FD_185933 | JGI IMG/M metagenome (GOLD analysis project Ga0163217, IMG submission 185933) | Saline lake microbial communities from Ace Lake in Antarctica - Synechococcus sp. Ace-P (PacBio error correction) | ecosystem: Environmental > Aquatic > Non-marine Saline and Alkaline > Saline ... | reverse complement strand
GTTGCCCAGAACGGGCCGTTTGGGATAACGATCTGGGCGCGCGTCAGACGCGTCGCGCTCTGAGCTGTCGGCCATTTTTCGTTGTAGGCGTTAATACGTGCCTTGGATTCGCCTGACGCGGCCTGGCCCCCCTGACGCATCCATTCAAGTTCGCGCGACAGCGTACTTTGCTTGGACTTGTCTTCGCGGGCTTCTTGCTCAAGGCCGTTTGGCTTTCTGTCGATGTCCAGTTGGAAAGTTCCCTTCGTAAGGATGCCATTGCCGCGTCCAACTCAAGAAATCCAGCTGGTGATGTTATCCAAGAAAATAAACGCGGTCGTGGGTCACGATTTCAGGATCGTGCCCTTATTAGTCGATCAGTGCTGTTGCCAGGCAAGCGATGGTTTCCGCGTCCAAGTGGTTGGTCGCTTTCATCGAGGAGCAAGCATTTCAGGCGCTTCAGCAGCCAGTTTGCACAGGGCACACGGCGGGCTTCACCACCAGAAAGGGTTGTGACATCCGCATCATCAGGGGGGCAGCGCAGGGCTTCCATCCGGATACGTCGATTCCTGGCTGTCGAGATCCCACAGTTCTCTTGCGTCGATCTGGTCTTGCAACGCGCCATCTCGTCGGCGTTTGTCGGATAGTTCATTCGCCCAGGTTCGTTATAGCGAATCCAGAATGTCTTTTTTCTTTTTGACGCCCAAGCATGACATTCTCGCGCACGGTCAAAGCGGGGTCGAGGTAGCGGTTCTTGCCGAGGTAGCCAACATTGGCACCCTTCGGCGACCCATGCTCGCCGAAAACAGTCTTTGTCCTGACCGGGCCATAATCCGCACATTCAACGTCGACTTACCCGAACCGTTGATACCGACGACCGCCGATTTTCACACCCGCAGGAAAGTTTCAGGTTGATGTGTCGAAACATTTCTTACCCGGCCCGGATAGGTCTTTGAGACACCGGACATGTGTAGACATATTGAAAGGCGGCCATGAGAATCCTCGGCATTAAGCTGAAATACGATTTGGAGCGTGCAATATCGCCCACTGGCGGCAAGAGCAAAACGTTCAATATATTAGGCTCATATATAAGGCATCTCGATGCGGTTGTTGAAACCCGCCGCCGAGACCGCCTTTTAGGGCTGTGCGTGCGCTTGCTTTGGATCATGCGCCCGACGACCCGTCAGCCGGAGTTTGCAGCAGGTTTCCGTTTTAACTGAGCAAAAGCCGGTAATGGGGGACGATTGACCGCATTTTTATAGAAATTCAGTCGAAAAAATTTTCAGACCTCGTTTTATATTCTGCAGAACGTCGGGTGTGTTTGGCGCCCCGAATTTTCAACGCGGCCGCCAAAAAGACCGTTCTCAACATAAGGGATAAAATACATGACAGCTTCGACTATTATAGTTGGTTCTGGAACGGGGAGAGGCCGGGAGCGCCGCCTTTGGATTTCGCTATGACCCAGGCCAGTATTGATTCGGGGATTGCCGAGCTTCAAGATCGTGTATGTGATCGAATGGTCTCCGTTCAGTTTCCAGACCTCGAGGAAAATGAACCAGCGTCACAAACGCCCGCGAAGAAGAGCTGGCGCTTGCCCGTGAACGGCATTGTCGATTCCGGCGGGTGAAAAACGGCCGGCGAAAAGTCCGTATCGGTTCAGGGGCATTCGTTATAAAGCCACGGCGATGTTGCCGATATTCTGGACGTCTGGCCAAAAAGCATGGCGCACAGGCAGATCGTCTGCGGCCGTGCGGCACTGCGCGGTTTGAAAAGAGCGTATGTTCGGTGGGCGTGTACGGGCCTTGGCGCGTCGCCTCCCGCGTGCCTTGACGATCATTCCTTGGAAAGGTCATATCATGAAAAACTTGTCTGGACAAACGGTGTGGGAGGCTGTGCTGTTCTCTGCCTTTGCCGATGGTTTTGGGCCTCTGGAGCGAGAGAGCCGTGGGCATTGGGATCAACGCATTCAAACGGATATCTTTGCCGGTTCCGACGGGCTGGTTCGTGAAACTGATCTTATGTCGCTGCGGGCACCCAAACTTCCCCGTGGATCGTGCTGTGGCTGGTGGGTTCGCGGCGTCTGTGTTTACGCTGCTACTTTGGTTTTATTCAGATCAAGGCGTTCTCGCATGCTATATCTGGTGAAAGCGCGGATTATTCCGATTCCCGACGACCGCGGGTGAGGTCAGCCACTTTCAGGCGCTGACGACGGCTTGTTCGGGGACTGTCGGTCTGAGGGAACATCGCGGGCGGTCGCGTGGCCGGGGCATCGTGGACCGGGCGCAACCTTTCTGGATGATCTTGGCCGGGTCTGCTGGGCATGGCATCCAAGTCACGAATGTACGCTGGGTGGAAAATACCGCAATGAATACGCCGATGGCACGTTTTCCGGTGGTTCCGATGTACTATATGACAAGGGCTTTAAAGGAACGCGGCCTGGCCTTTGGGCGCTTTCTGGCGATTGTCTATTTCGATCTTTACCATCGCGGGCGCCTTGGCGGCGGGGGGGGAAACATGCTGTTCCAAGCCAACCAGCACATGCGCAGCTGTCCGGTATCATCGGGTTACCCGGATGGATCACGGGCATCGTGTTTGCCCCGTGGTAGTTTTCGTCATCGTGGCGGGATCAAATTCCATCGCCAACGTGACTGAAAAGATCGTACGCTGATGGGTGTTGATCTATTGTCGGGGCCGCGCTGATTATCCTGATCGTTGAATACGACAAGATCGGTTGGGCCTTTGCCAGATCTTGAAGGCGCATTCAGCGGTCTGGGTGTTGCAGGCGGCCTTGGTCGATGCCGTTGATTCAGGGCTTTAAACGGGCGGCGTTCTCTAACGAAGCGGGCGTGGGATCGGCTTGCCGATCGCAACACCTGCCGTGCCACAAAAGAAGCCGGTGGACCGAAGCGTTGCGTTTCCCTGCTTGAGCCGTTCATCGATACCGTGTGATCTTGTACGATGACGGCTTTGGTTGATCACCAACCTCTGGCTGTTGTTATGCGACCCGAAACAGGGCGTTTCATCCTGAACGAGGCAGGCCACCGCGATCCAGACCGTTTGACGGCGTCCAAGACGGCGTGCAGCTGACATCGCCGGCCTTTGCGAGCCGGGTTCAGCTGAGTTCCCCTATGTTCTAGCTGTGGGCGGTGATCCTGTTCGCCTTTGTCACCATGATCAGCTGGTCCTACTACGGGCTTGAAAAAGCATAACACAGCTAGTGGAACCTATTCTGTTTGGCGAAGGCAAAACCAAAGAGAACGTGTTCAGGTGATCTTCTGCCTGTTCAAATCATTCGTTGGGGCGGCTGGCGGCCAATCTTTGGGGCGGTTCATCGACTCTTTCTATTTGCGGATTGATCTTTGCTAGGGCGGTTGAAGAACACACGGCGCTGGTACTTCCTGATGCGATCGTCAAACGCGGGATGAAGAGCTATTTTCGCACGGCTTTAAATCCGGCGAGACAAGAAGTTCGTTCGATTATTAACGCCACGGACTACGCGATTTGAACAAAGCGGCGTTGCTGCCCTTCTTTCGGCCCCGATGTATATCGGGGGCCGTTTATCGTTGGGTTATCCATTTCCATATGCGCCCCCAGGGCAGGTGATCGACTGCGGGGCGGGTCGTTTGATCCCGCCACACGAGGGGCACGCGCATATCACCGTCGAAGCGATAAAGCGTTTCGGGCTGGATCGCTCTCGGTGGTGGATGCTGAGCCGGCCACCCGTGAAGGCACCAAGGTTTCCGGCCCGATGGAGCAGCGTCTGGCCGATGGCGCGGCAGGTGATGCAGCATTCGCAGGGTCGAGGTTCACGGACGTCGAGGCCCATCTAGGCACGCGCTATACCGCGCAGACCCTTGCCGCGCTGCGTTGCGCCTATCCCGGCGTGCGGTTCGTCTGGCTGATGGGCGCGGGATAATCTGGCGCAGTTCCACCTGCTGAGCCAAACTGGCAGCAGATCATAGAAACGGTGCCCTTGGTGTTTCTTGCGCGACCCGGCCACGATCTCGGCGCGGCAATGAGCCGCGCGCGGACGCTGTATGCGCGCCACCGGATTTGCGGGGCGGCACAAGCCAGCTCTTGGGCGCTCGCAAGCGCCGGCGTGGGTGTTTTGTGAATGTGCCGATGTCGATGTCAGTTCAAGCGCGATCCGCGCTGCGGGCAAATGGTCAGCGCAGTCGTGCAAAAGGGCGGACGCCGCCCGGGAGATCGTGTCCCGCCCTGCCAAGGCAAAAAGGGACCTCGGCCGCAGATTGCCGGACCCGCGCCAAGCTCTATTGGCAGGAAATCGCCTGCGGGATTCAGGACAGGGCGTCAAAACATGATCAAAATGGCGCGTTGGGCGGTGTCCCGTCCGTTTCCATGGCCCGTTGCCCATTGAAAATTTTGATTTTGCTACTGCTTGTGTCACTGGGTCTGTCAGGTTTAAGTCGCCTCATGAAAAACTGTTTTATCACGTCGTTTCTTTCTGGGGTCCGCTGCAGGGGGCAATTATCGCGCCGGCTGCGTTTGCGGCCCCCGCCGACTGAATTCGCTGCGCCCCTGTGTTGCGCGGGGAGACTGTTCCGGCAGTTCGATCCCTCTGGCAAGAGCTGATCGACAAAGCCAAGGCTTGACGGGATGGTTGACCTTTAGTCTGGCAGACGCCGAAACCGGTGCCGGTTGCGTGAACAAACATGGCCCGTCTTAGGCATGCCCCTGCCAAGCGTAACCAAGGCGATTACCCGCGCTGTACGCGCTGGACACGCTTGGCGCGGCGCATCAGTTCGAAAGCGCGGATCATGGCGACGGCGTTTTGGTCGTGGGCGGCGAGGTTGCAGGGCGATTCTGATCCTTGTGGGCGGGGGCGATCCGACGCTGGATACCGCCCGGCTCGCGAGCGGTGACGACCTTGAAAGCGGCCGGGATCATAGGCGTCAAAAGGCGAAGCGTTGAAAGTCTATGAACACAGCCTGCCGATGTTCCCGTTGATTTGATGCCGACCAGCCGGATCACGTGGGTTACAATCGCAGTGTCGGGGATTGGCGGCTGAAACTTTAAAACCGCCGTGCATTTCGAATGGAAGCGCGAGAACGGCAGCTATGCGGTTCACGATGACGGACGGTTCAGGGTCTTACCGCACCGACGATTGTCGCAATTGGCCGCGATGGAGATTCAGCGACCGGCAGCGCCACCGGATTTACTATCGCGATGCAGTACGCGCGATTGATTGGAGCGTTGCCCAAAGCGCCTGGGGAATGGGGGTCGCGGGTGCGTTTGCCTTGTGCGCAAAACCGGGGCTTTACGCGGGGCGATAGATTCAAGGACGTTGGGCAGGATCACGGGCATCCGCCTGCGCACATTGAGGCCTGACACCAGGCCTTGCCAGAGGGCGAGGGTCCTGGTGGCCCGAAAAAGGCGCCTGTTTGCGCGAATATCCTGCGCGATATGTTGAAATATGTCCAAACAACGCTGATCGCTGAGATGGCGGGGGCTTTCTGCCACGGCGTCTATTCGCCACCGATGAACGCCGGTCTCTGCGGGCCTCGGCGGCAGAAATGAACGTTTGGGGCCAAGCCAATCTGGGCATGAATGCGCCTTGCCGCTGGTCGATCATTCCCGGCTGGGTGAAGACAGCCGCGTGTCTTCGCAGGGAACATGGTGGACAGCGACTGGTCGAGGATCCACGGGTTCAGGCACGTTGAAACCCTTGCTCAAGTCGATTTCTCTTGCGGGATTCCAAAGGCCGCCCCTGCAAAACCATCGATTCAAGGTCGAGGCAAAAACCGGGAACGGTGAACTTGTTTCTCGGCGCTGGGCAGGGATTATCTGGACGGCACCAGCGGCGGGTGATGGCGGTTTGCCGTTGTTCACTGCCGACCACGCCCCGTCGCGCGGACCCTGACGCGCGCGCAACGTGAACGCCCTGACGGGGGCGGGCCTGGACATGGCGGGCCCAAACGGCCTGCAGCAGGGGCTGATTGAACGCTGCGGGGGCGTTTCATTCAGGCCAAGGAACAGCCCTCGCTTTAGCGGATCGGCCCCCGACCAACTAGTTTATTTTACATTGGCGCGCCGCGGTGCACCGCGTTCATGGCGGCAGCGTGCAGACGGTCCAGATCCAGTTCATAGCGGATTCCTTCGAGCAGGCGCAGCTCTGCCGTCTTCGAGGTGCCGTCGGTGCGGCCACGTCCCACAGGCCAAGGCATATGCCGTTCTCGGTTTAGGCGTCAGGCATCGCGGGGGCTTTGACCAGCCCGAACAGGATCCAGCCCGTCCTCTTGTTCGAAACAGATCAAAGGACCATGGAACTGACAGTTGCTATGCGCTCCAGATCAATACACCTGAGAAACACGGCAAGCATATTTCACTTGCCGACTGATTTCTTGAGCAGTTCCGTGGTGCGGATGTCCTCGTCCGAAAGCGGAGACGCGATATAAATGGGCGACAGGACAGCTTGTGCGCTTAGCTGAGGGAGGTGTCGGTCAATCATTGCGCATTTCCGTTCGGTTATTGCGTATGATCTGCAGATTCATTGACGGGCCTAACAGGGACGCCAATAGGTTACAGCCTTGCCTGCGCCGCATGGAGTTTTGCGCGGGGTGGTTGAAAATGATTGGAATTGATGGATTGTCGCAGTATTGCGTGAAGCAGCGCGCTAACAGCAAAAGCGTGGCCGTTCGAGGAAGCACGTCGGGTGTTGAAACGCTATGCAAATAAGGCTACCGAGAAGGGCATGTCTTGTCGGAGACCGGCAGGCCCGTCGGCGGTCTTCCGCACATCGGGGACCTTCGGCGAAGTTGCGCGCACGAACGATGATCCGCCGCGCTTTCAGCTGATCAGCGTACATTCCGACGCGGTGGTGGCTTTTCGGGACGATCTGTACGGGATTGCGCAAAGTGCCGAGCAACGTGCCGACCCCGAAAGCCTTTGGCCGGACATTTGCAAAGACCACTGACATCTGTTTGCCGGATCCTTTCGGCACGCACGGACAGGCTTTGGCGCACATAACAACGCGATGCGCGGCCCGGATTCCTTGATAACATTCGGGTTCGAATATGGAGATTCATCTTCGGCCACCGAATTCTACGGTCGGGCAAAGTTCGACGAAGAGTGCTGCTGGCGCGCCCGCCGAGAAGTTATGACGAGAATCATGGAAGTGATGCTGAAGTCGCTGCGCGAAGAGCGCGCCAGACCCTATTCGGATCTTCCTGCCGAATCCCATCCTTGAAACGGGGCGCCGGGATGTATGTGCCGATGAAAGAGGTCAACGCCAAGGAAGGGCACGAAGCACTTTCGAAACGGAAGACGGTTACAGAAATATCTTTGCCGCTGACCGGTGGCACGTTTAAAATGGCAGTGGAGCCTGACTTTTGGCGCCCGTTGGGCATGCGCGGTGGATTGCGACTTTGAGATGTACGGCAAGGGACCACAGCACCAACACGCCGATCTATGACATAATTTGGCCGCAATTCTGGGCAACCGCCCACCAGAGCATTTCACCTACGAGCTGTTCCTGATCAGGACGGGGCACAGATTTCCAAAGTCGTCGGGAAAACGGCGACCATCGATGAATGGCTGACCTACGCCAGCGCGGAATCGCTGTCGAATATTTCATGTATTCATCAAGCCAGACGGCCAAGGCATGTATTCGATGTGATCCCCAAGTCGGTTGATGAAATACCACCAAACAGCTGCGCGCGTTTTGAGACGCAGGTGACAAAGGGCAAGTCTGAACAACCCTGTTTTGGGCATGATCCACGGGGGCGATGTGCCCAAGTCGGATATGATCGTGCCCGTATTCCGATTGCTGCTTGAAACCTTGCGTCTGTTTCTCTAGCGCCGAAGAAAAGTCGCAGCTGTGGGGCTTTTATCCAGCGTTTATATTGCGCCTGATTGGCGACGCCCGAAGGCAAACCCCGGTAGGATGGCGGCGGCCGAACATGGGTGCGCATTACAAACGACTTTGTGAAGCCCACCCCAAAGTGTTCCGCGCGCCACCGATTCTGCGGAGCGCGAAGCGCTGGAAGACCGTTGCGTGACCAAGGCTTTGAAAACATTGGGACGGCGGGGGCTGGAGCCGAGGCGTTGCAGACGATGGTTTTCGCGCGGAAAAGAAACGTTTCGACCCTCTACGTGATTGGTTTACTGCGCTTTTACGAAGTGTTGTTGGCGCAAGCCAAGGCCGCGTTCGCGGCTTCATCGCGCTTTATGGTGTGGATGAGGACTGTCGCAGCTGATCGACCGGACGCGCTGGCAGGCAAGCTGACCACGGCGTGAAACTATTCCCCTTATGGTTGTGCGTTGGATTAAGTTTAAGTCCAACACATCTATAGGAGCATTCTCATGCGTGGCCGCGGTTCTTTCGGCCTTTTTCGGATGGATTTTGACCTTTGCGACGGCGTTTGTGCCACGCGCAGCAGTGCGGATAATCGAAAGCACGGATCACGGCCAGTTCGAGGGGCCTTTAAGGCAGATTGATTTCGAGGCGCGTTCGAATATGCGAGCCCCAATCTGCGGATGATGGTTTCAATCCACCGGAAAATTTTAAACGTATGGTGACCTCGGGTATCCGATGGTCTGGAAAAACACCGACGTGCGGTTTCTGACCTACGCGAGATCGCGGCGCACAGTGGCAGGAAAAGGTGCAGGTGAACGGACTGAAAGGTTTCAGCCTATTTACTGATTATCAGATGGGTTGAGACCGCCGGAGGGGCTGGCGCATTGCTCTGTTCAGCTGCTGGATGCGCCAAAAGCGTTTCGCGTGGACGTTGCCCCCGAGCGCCGTACGCTGCGGTTAGACGTGATTAACCACTTGGAATTATTTTCTATCCCCTGCCGGCCAAGCGTCGGGAGTTTTGCAATTCATGGGGGGCGATCATCGCACCCTCGGCGAAGGATGACGATGAACAAGCAATCACGGACGGTCTGCTGCTGACACCTGCGGCTTTGTAGCACAAGGCTTGGGATTGTGTATTTTCAAGCGGGGATTGGCACGGCGGGGTCTGACACCTATGAACAAATGCGATAAATGCGGCGTTTATCCCTTGCGAGATCAGGACTTTGGCGGCGCGCTGAAGCTGTATCAAGACGCAATCTACGCACAAGCTTGCCGGGTTACATGGGCAAACGCCGCTTTTTTACCGGGGTGGCTATTTGCGGATACGGCCGCGTGGTCAAAGCGATCGGTGGGAATTTACCCTCCGGTGCGGATCGCGGGGGTATCCGGCGCTTGGCCAAGGCACCCGTGTGGGAGGGCTGGGTCGAAGTGGGGCCGGCGGTGGCGTTCTTACGAGCTGATGGGCGAAGTGGTCTGAGGTCGAGTGAACCACAAGAATATGTCGCGGTGGAATGGGCTGTGGTCCTCGCGGTGTCGATTGGGCTGGGGCAACGCGCCGGTCTACGGGCATTTTGGACTGATCTGACGGGCAGAACGCCCGGTGTCGTTCGTATTGGGTGATGATGTGCGGATCGTGGATGTGGACCAGCGTTTTCCCTGCGCGACATGCTGGCAAGTCGACGTGCGGGGACTATGGCGCGGTGGGGTGATGGAAGCACGGATGATTACGGGCTTTTTCCTTTGTGCGGCGAATGCGGCGGTGCACAGGGGACGCAGCGTGTTGATCCCGAGCGGGAGTATCTGCTGAACGGTGGATGTGACCCTTTTGACGCGCCGACAGCGGTTTGAAGGGACGGTTGACCATGGCCCGCCAGCGGATTCCTGCTGCTTGCGGACGGATAATTTCGAATCTTGCCCCCATTATATCGAGGCGTTCGGGAATGAAAAGAGATCGCAGTTCGAAGGCGTTTCAGGCGTTGTTGAATGAATGCGGATCATGAATCCGCTTTGATCTGGCGGGCGCAAGGTCAACGTTAACCGGCCATCGATAGGCAGGCGGCGGACGCTGAACGCACCAGCTAGCACGCGGGACGGTAGTCGCGCAAAACGGCCAGCTTTGAGGCTGGCGCGGAGCAATGGCGATTGGGACACTGGTAATGGTTGGACCTCGCAGGCAAAGCTATTCGCCCTCGGGGATGCGCGCAAGCTTGACAATGTCCCGTGAACGGCGCGAATGTGCCTGTGGGGGCGTGCATCACCGGCAACGGGTTGGGGCGCGAGATGTATGTGCGGGCCCAAAGAAATGTCGCCACACAAGAGAATCACGCTCGAACGCACCGCTGTTGCACGCTGGCGGGGACACAGAATTTTACCGTTTACGCGGTTTCAGTATCTGCTGGATTTCGGCAAACTATAGCCAGCTGAGCAAGTTCGTCCTCCGATTTGACATCGAAATCCAGTGTTTTTTACAAATCAACGTTGGCCAGCGGGATTCAACCTTTGCGCCGTCGGGGACCGATTTTCCATGTGCGCGGACTGCTTTATCTCGCGGCCCAAGGATCGGGGGATCACGTCGAGCGGGCGGCGGGTGTCAGGGGATGTTCTGGATCGCTGCAGTTTGCTGTCGCCGAAGACGCGCTGGACCGTGCCGGACCGGACCACGATTGCGATCAACTTGCAATGCCAATGCACGTCAAAGATCCGCGATAACCGTGCCACGCGCTTCGCCACTTTGCGCTGCTTGCGTGGCGAATAATATTCGTCACGGTGGGAACCATTTCTTCAGGGGGATACGGTCAAAACGGCGGTCCGCTCTGCTGGGTTGGATCCTTGCGGCGCAGCATTACGGCGATGCGTTGCTGTGAGCGGAAAATTACATCGCAATTGTTTCGTCGAATGGACCAACGAACAAGACCCCGCGCCGAATACAGCAGCGAGTATTCTTTCAGCTCCCTGTCGATCAAGCGGCAATATTATTTCTTTCGGGCGAAGTCGCCCCGTGGTTCAGCTATATCGTGATCAAACCCATGGCGGGGTCCATGTGATCACGGGCTTGACGATCAACGACAACCGTTTCCGCAGCACAATGGGTTTATTGATTCGGGTGGAGCGTTATCGACACCGAGCTTTGCCGCCGATATGATTTTCGCGCATGCGCCAACATAAGAGATGACCGGCAATTCGTTCACGGCATCAGCAATCGGTCTCTAATCCCGTGCAGTTTCGAACATTAACCGAAAGGCAGGTTTTGGCAAGACCTGGGTGGTGGATATTGCCGGCCGTTTCCCCTTGGCGGGTGGGCGATCGCGCGTGACAGCATCACAATTGGATGGGCCGGTGCGCGGACGATCGAACGTAGCCAGTACAGGCGCACCCTATGTTTCGACAGATCAGGGGAAAACGGAGCGTTGATCTTGTTGCATCTGGTCTGGAGCACCAGCGTCAAAGGATCGATCTTTTATGCAGGCGCGGATGGAGTTAAACGCTAAGAAGAATTCGCGCCAAATCGACAGTTTCAGCGCGGGCGTTGGGAACTGTCGCTTAAGCGTTTCGGCCCCGATTTGCAGGCGAAATATCAGGCGGCTTTTGATCGGGGACGCACAACGATGGAGGGCGCGATAGAGGTCGCGGGTGGTGCAGAGGTCGAACCGCGTAGAAATTTATGGCAGATCCCTAAAACCTTATCGCCAAAGTTGATCCCGAAGGTTCTGTCCACTTTGGCCAGATTGCTCTGAAGATATTACGTTCCCACGGAAAGCGAACTGTCGATTTGGTGATCCAAGCCGTTTTTGCTGCTGCGAGCGTGAAGCCGCGGCCCCATGAACCAGCCCCGCTTTTAAACATTTCGGAGTGACCACATTCCCCAACCCACGCCGCGCCGATGCCCAGTGTCGGCGGACCAAACGCTTGGGCGATCCCGTCGGCCCAACGGACGCGTAGGAAAAAAAGTAAGGCGGACCCCCGGATTGCAGCCCATAAGCGCTTGCGAGAAAAAACTGACCTCTGCCCCGAGGGTTGAGGTCATCGAGCGGGCGCCGTATTCAAAGAACGTGCTTTCCGAGATGCATAAATTTTGGCGTGGGGACACTGGACCATATTTGAACTGAAAGCCCTTTTGCCTTTTTTCCCGTAAACAAGCCGCCGCTGTGGGGGCGGGGGGGCTGGGAAAGCAGGGAGGATAAGAGGATTGACCAAAGCGCATCGGGTACCCCTTTTCAACGGGTAGCTTGCGCCTTCATGCTTAATAAATTAACTTATAAAAAAACTGAGGGCGGGGGCGCGGGTGACGGACGGGCATGCAAAAAAAAAAAGGCCCGTAGCGTTTGCACGGGCCCCCGTTTTTCGTTAGATTCATGTAGGGGCCGTTTTAGACTTTGACGCTGCTTGCGCGTGGGCCAGCCAAATCAGCCATTACGATAAAAGCCAAAACCGGACGGGGGAAGATTCAGGGACGCCCGGGAGGGAAATTCCCAAGGAGGGGATTTTTTTTTTCCCGGCCATTTTCTTTTTCCTCCTC
>Ga0163217_1050199_pt1 | contig 12314 bp, 7 predicted proteins | sample SynspAceP_FD_185933 | JGI IMG/M metagenome (GOLD analysis project Ga0163217, IMG submission 185933) | Saline lake microbial communities from Ace Lake in Antarctica - Synechococcus sp. Ace-P (PacBio error correction) | ecosystem: Environmental > Aquatic > Non-marine Saline and Alkaline > Saline ... | reverse complement strand
TGGAAAAATACATGGAGCTGGAAAACTTAGTGTAGTCTGGTCAAAATTCCAGAGGGTTCTATGCCAGGCGCATGACTTTTTTTTAATCACAGAATTAGGGCTTATCATTTTTAAAGGAAGGAAAAGCAAAACAAAGTCAATTTGCTAGTGAAAAATTTTAGCCCTTTATTTTCACCCAAGATTGTCCAAGATCGGGAATGCTTAAATCCAAAACTTACAGAGGATATTTTTCAGTGATTCAAAAAACCGTTTAATTTTTTTGATTGTAGCTTTTTTAATACCTTGGTAATTCTATTTAAGCCTTTATTGTTACCAACTTTTTCTATGATGGAGGGAATTGATGTAATGGCATAAATTAAAAAAAGGGGAATGCTAAAAAGGGTTTTACATTAATTGAAATGGTCCTGGTGTGTTGTTATTTTTTCCATTTTGGATTTGTTAATTGGGGGATTATTTCCAATGTTTAAGTAAAAAACACAAAAAACAAAAAGGGGATGCTCAAAGGAAAACAAAAGCCACTTAGTGGGACCTTGTTGTGCAGACTCAAGGATCGAGGCTTATTACCGAAAGGGAGATACGGTATTAAGGGGGGCTTTACTAACTTTTGAGGATTAAAAAGAAGCGAAAAATATATTGAGTGAGGAAACAATTCCAAAACAAAAGCGGATGCAAAAATGTCAACTTTCTGGATGGCAAGGTTTTACTGCAAAAATTTCTTATCCATTGAAAAAAAAATTTAAATTCAAGGTGGGATTGTTTGCTTTTTCGAAGATGCTTAGGGTCGTTTTTTGTTTTATTTGCCAACAAAGGGCATGGTTCTTATTTTTATTCCAATATTGTTTTCAAAAAAAAATCATTGAGATACAGCAAACTCGAAATTATTTGTTGAAGGGAGGTAACAAACGGATATTAACGACAAGTCAAAAAAACTATGCTGTTTTATCTGAGTTAAAGGGGTCATTCAAAATTAAGATTTTTCAGGCCACGTTAAATAATGATTATTTACATTTAAGCGATGTTCCAAGAAAAAATCCATTATTTAGGGGAGTTTACCGTTTGGGCAATTACCACAAAAATATTTCACAAAACGCCCATCCTAATAAAGGCAAATAACATATTTTAAAAGGTGGACAAGGTGGTAATCTTCAAAGCTTCTCCACATTTGTATTATTTGATATAGAAATGGAAAAATTAGGGGCAAGCGGATTAATTTTTTTCAAAAAATGGAAAGTGGGACGCGTATAAATGGGGAATTTGAAAACGGTTTTTAAATCAAGAAGGGCTACATTTCCTACTTGAAAAGTTTGATTGGGCATTTCTTACTTATACAACTCTGTATTTTGTTTTTCTATTTACCCCCATTGACAGCCAAATTACTTGCTCACAATAAAAAAAGACAAAAAATAAAAAAGCAGTTGAAATTAGTCCGAGGATTGCCTTATGAACACAATCAACAAAACAATAGCACTTGGTTCAAGATATAGATAAAAGCACTCTGGCAACTGAGAGAACTTACTTATTATCAATCTATTTCAGAAACAAAAAACCAAGGGAAAAAAAAAAGGTATTTCCTAATACAAATACATGGGGTGTTTTGCGTAAAAAGGAAAATGGTATTCTTTCAAACTGAAAATCACCAAACCCTTAATAACAAAGGGTTATAACAACTGTTAGAGCGATAGTGGTTCCTTTATATGTTTTATTTATATGTGTTATTCATTAATGGTTGTACATGCTATCAATTAACCAAGTCTATTTACGAGAAAACAAACATTTTAAAGAATCGTCAATTTTTTAGAATGGCATTTATTTCTCAATCAATTTTGAAGTACGAGATTAAAAAGAGAACTTAGATTTTAAAAAAGGATGATCACAAAGCTAGGGGTTAAGGGTAAGATTTGAAACAGGATTGAGCTGTGTGGTAAGGGGTACCGCCGTTTAAAATTTTATCAAAAAAAAGATTTAAATAAAGACAAAACCAACCTTAATTAAAAACAAACGGGAATCAGGTGGGAGTTATTTCAACCAATTCATTTAATGAAAAAAGGTTAAGTAAGAGGTTTAATTTACAAAAAACGGTGATTTTTTTAAGTTATACAAGGTCTCTTTTTGAAAATAAGGAAGCACAAAGGACAAAGTGGAAAATAACAGAAAAACAGATTAAGGAGGTTAAAATAATGAATCAAAAAGGGAGGTATTTTACCTTCCAGTGTCATTTTTTTATTTTTGAATTACTACAGTTATTGGGTAGGAAACAGGGACAGCTCAACATATATAAAAAATCAGATGCAAGGCAAAATCTTGATGGATAACTGAAAATTAACTAATTTAATCCAGGACCATGTTTTTCAGTTTATTCAAAACGCTTGGAAGGTTCAAACGGGGACAATTATTTGAAATCACCCAAAACTTTTAAAGGAAGCTATTATTAGGTTCTTGGAAGACCGGGAAAAGCTAGAAGTAAGTAAAACGTAACGGGGAAGTTTCATTTACCTTTTATCGGTCAAAAACTAAAAATAACTATATTAAATCCATAAAAGATTAGTGTTATTTTTTTCATTAGCGATAAAAAAGAACGTTGTATGACAGAAACAGAGCTGCGAAATTAAAAAATCATAAAGCAAATTAAAGGAAGTTTGCCCCTCCAACATCCAAAACCAACAAAATAGCTAGTTAAAATCCAAGTGGTATATAATTGTTAATTATGATAGTAAAAGGCTTCTTACAATGGGAATTTTTTAATGTGCAGGAAAGGCTTTTCAAGCTTTGTTACAAGCTTAATCACGTTGCTATTTGTCTATATGGGACCGGCGGTGGGGGAGAAGGATAAATATAAACAATTAACAATTAGTAGGTTGGTTACATTTCTAATGTGAAAAAAAATTCATTAAAAACATAAGGATTAATTAAACACAAGAAAAAGGCTTTGTATTGGGTGGCTTATTATCGGAAAAGTCAGTTGATTTTTATTTCATTATTTACATTTCCTATCAAAAAGTATTGAAAAATGTAAGGGAAAGTGGGTAAAAATAAAAGTTCCTATTTTGAAAGTTTTTGTTATATAAGATCGGTTTATTTTTCCATTGTAAATACTGAACCCCATATTAATATTTTCATGCAAGGATTCTGTTACCAGTTAAGATCAAATAAAACAGCTTTTAAAAATGTAAAATGGAAAAAAAAATGGAAAAAAACTCTAAATTTTAAAGGGCTACAGTAAAAAAGAGACAAAATCGGATGTTAACAAACAGATTATTAGATTTTAATCTTTTTTGAAGCTGTTTCTTAGCCCAAAATGAAGGATTTAATTTTTTCTTTTTACCCGTGTAACTTTTTGGATAATAATAAAATTAGATTATTGTTCAAGTGATAACGGAACTAGAAATGGCTTGAGTGCAGAAGTTAAAAATTGAGGAGTGGAAAAAACAGATGCCGGTTTTAAATTAAGAAGAGGGAAAGTATTGGAAAAGAAAATTATAGAAGCTTATTAATTTACCAAGGCCCTTACAAAATTTGCGTTTATGGGGCATTTTCTAACTTTCACTGAACAAAAACGGATTAAGTCTAATACCAATGGAAAATGGCTTATTTTGAAACAGATTTTAAGATTATAACGGAAACAAGGGAAGCTACCCAGGGCTTTTGGTTTTGAAAATTGTTGAAAAATTAGCGACCTTTTACGAATTGAGGTTGCTCGGTTAGTAGAAAAAAGATTTACTATTGAAAAATGGGTTTTGAGCAAGATTATTATCAGTTTTTAGTACCTGGAACTTTTAGAAAAATTTTTCAAGTGAAGTATTCCGTGTATCAAATTTAATTGTAAGAATTAAAAGAGAAAAGTTAAGATTTCTTCAGAGATGATGAATTGATATGAAGAAAGTGGTGTTCCGAGGTTCTGATGCAAGTTATTAGTTATATATTGGGAGTAAAATATAAAAAGCGGAAAATTGTCAGAAAAATCGAGGTTAGCCCAATATCTTAGAACTTTTTTCATATTTGCGTGGGGTATAGGCTGCAACGGTGTTTCATTGGGACGGAATTTGTAAGCTAGGCGGGGATTCCGTTTCGCAATGCCTCATGAGGAAGTGCAAGCAAAAAAAAGGATAATCGAAATGGGTGATTTTTGTCACTATTGATTTTGGTTGTTAATTATGAAGGATACGTTTCGGACTTATTGACCGCACCATTTTGCTATTAGGAGAACCAGACGCAAAACTGGAAAGAGTTTATGCTATTTCAACTAGAGCACAAAATTAAAAAGTAATTAAGTTTATGCGGCTAAAACAGGAATGGGGACGGTGATAGGAATAGAATGCTTATTGCCAACGTAATTCATATTGCTAGGTTAGGATTATGGTGAGGCTTTTTGGGCATTCAAAACCAGGAACATGGTATCGTTCAGAAATTAACATGAGGGTTTTCCAAAAAAAACGGTTTCTAAATTGGCAACGGAAAAAAAATTTGTTCAAAAGGGGAATGTTTGATTTACCAATGAACCAGGGGAATTTTATGTACCTGGAATTTGATGAGAAGTTTGGCGAAATTGGGGAAGAATTGATTTAGTATTAACTGAGTGCGAGATAGTCTATTTTGTTTTCATTCTCCTTAAGGGAAAACTAAACTTATTCTCTTAAAATATAAGAAAACCTAGAATGTAGTGTTTAGGAAGGATGATAGAAATGAGACACTAAAAAACAGAAAAAAATAGGGAAACGATTCTAGGAGAAAACACACATGATTTCTGTAAAAATGATTTTAAAAAAAGGTTTAAATACATTTGGGAATTTGACGGTTGACTTTGGAAAAAAAGTAAATCGATTTTTCAACAATGTTGAAAGCCACGGGTAAAAGGTGCCAGGGCTTCTTTGTTCGTTTCTAAAGTTAAGAAACTTAAGAAACGGAAAATGTTTCAAGAAAAAAAACATGGTGCTGGTTGGAAAAGTTGGAAGAAGCCCAAAAATCGTAAAGCAAAATTGCAATTTTTTTATATTGAAGGAGCGGTTTGAGGTATATGTTCTCAATGGGAATTCTGAAAATTATGGAAAACAAAGGATTGCCTGAAGAAAGCTATTAAGCAAATGTGCAGTTAAAATATTTTAAAAGGAAAAAGATGGAAGGTTCATATATTCAAATTGTTATAACTCTGAATAATAGGTATAAGGGATTACCAGAATTACGTAAAACATTAAGAATCGCTGAAACTGAAAACCAGGGAATCGTGGAGAATTGAACATCTTTAGGTGAACTAAAACAGCAAAAATTGGGAAAAAAACTGGAAAGCAAATTGGTTAACGGTGTGCCATTTTCGTAACGTTATGAACATGGTTATTGTTAACACACAAGGAATGTTCCGTACGGGGTTTCTCGTGGCATAAAAACTTAAGATTAAAAAGGGACAAATAGGGAGGGTCTAGATGATTTGGCTGGAAGGAATCAAGGTTTATGCAGTAAAAAAATTTAAAAACAAAAAAAGCAACTTTGGGTGAAATTGAGCAGCTCCGGAAAGGTATTGAGTTATTTCAGGTATTGCTGCAAAGTAAAGTATCAGGTGTTTACGCAAATGCATGGGGGCCAAAACTTTAGTCAGGCGTTTTTGGAAATTATTCGGACAGAGTAGGCGTATTTCATAAAAAAGCGTCACATGTTTAAACTTCAGGACTGAAAGAAGGTTTTTAAAAATAAGATGTATTCTGTTATTTGATATTATTGGGCGTTTCTGTACCGAAAGAGTATTTTTCAATTAGAATTAACAGAAAAAAACAGTACGTTGAAACAAATAATTCAAATTGACAGATATCGGAGCTAAAGAAAAGGTAAAATATTCCATTGTGGGTAGAATTGTTGCCAGAAAAAAAACTGAATTAAAAAATTTGTTAATTATTGCATGATGAAGCATGGTGAGTAGATTGGAATTTTTAACCAGGACGCGGAAAATTTAGAAGAGAAAAAAGCATTACAATCTCCTAATTTTCACTTATCAGCCAAGTGAGGATTTCTCGGCCACTGAAGATAGTATGCAACAAGCTTCTTATAAGGCTCAAATGGATTAGGCAGAATGAAAGTGGGAAAAATGGGGTTTCAGTACTGAGTATTTAGACTTACTTGTTAAAGGGTGTCATACAGAAACAATCAACTAACTAGTTGATGAGAAGGTTCAAGAAAGTATCTTGAAAAAAAATTTGTCAAAATGGACAAGGGACTCGCAAAAAAAAAACAGAATTGTAAGTCAATTATGAGGATTGCTATTTTCGAAAATGGGCCTTTATTTTACCAGGACGTTCCAAGCAAAAGGTTGCTTTAAAACGAAGCGCTTTGAAGATAAAAACCGAAGCTTTATAGCGATGGAAAAAAATCAAGGGAAATTGTTAATGGGAGTATTAGCAAATATCCGTTAACTAACTTTGAGAGAAAAAAAAGAGGGGCGTGAATAAAAGGCCTCTTTTCTTTTTTGAGGAAAACACAGAGTTGAAGGCATACAAACAATATAGCTTTCTTCGTATGGTTAAAAATAAATATAATTGAGAATAAAAAAGACTAGTAGAGTGACAAAAGGGTCGGATTTAATTATTAGCGCAATTATTAATTGAGCGGCAAGGACTTTTAGCGGGCTGAACATGGAATAAAGAGATGCAAGGTACAGCGTTGAGTTAGTCAAAAGGGGCGTGAACCCCCGGGTTTAGCTGGTTTGTTTAACTTGTGGGGGAAGAAAAAATCCAGCTAGTCAGACTTTATGTGCGCAATAAGAAAAAAAGAGGCAATCTTAGGCTTCTTATTCAGTTATAAGAGGAGATACTTGAAGAAAATTAGTGAAAAAGAAATTTTAAAGAAATCAAAAACGATTTGTTTAAATCAAGAGGATTTTGCATTTCATGGTATTTTAATTCAAGTATACCATTACCAAAAAACAAATTGATTCTAAAAAAAAGTATTACATGCAGTTAACCCAAAAAAAAAAGTTGGTTGATGGGTTTTCATCCTTGTTTAAATTATGGGGAAACTTTAATTAGGGGAAAACCGGATAAGGATTGCTTTGTAGCCTTCCCTTTATGGGAATAATGAAGCTTTGGCTAGAAAATCACAAAAATAGAGAATTTGCAGGGGAAAAAACTGCTGTAGTTGATTTGGCGTAGTAATATGGTGGGCAAAACCAATGGCTCAATTAACTAATTTGACATGAATGATTGCATCAAGTTACCGATGGGGCCATTCGAAGGACTAATCATTTAAGAGGGATAAGCAAAAAACTTGGCGGATATTTTAGTAGTAGCAACTTGGAAAAAGGGACACCTTGTTAACTAAAAAGATTATTTCATCAAAACCCAGGCCGGCAGTCGTTAATAGATTGAGTAGGGATGAAAAAACCGAGGATTTTCTTAATGGGAAATTAAATTTGGTGATGTGAAAAGAGAGTGAGAGTAGCAGAAGTAGCTGGGCTATTTAACTTTCCAGTTCCCTGGCGTGAGTTGGGGGCCAATTGTCGGTACGATTCTACTTATAGGCTATGTTTATATTTCAAAACATTATTAGTGCCCACAAAGAAAAAACAATTTAAATGGGAACCCGGATGAAGTTCAGGCAGGATTTTTTTTGACAGAAAAAATATTTGACCGTCACGGCTTTGGACGAAAATACATTAAAGAAAAATTTGGAAAACAAGATCCTTAATTTAGGGAAAGGGGTTTATTTCATAAACTGGGTGAAAATTTCTAACTTTTAAGGATAATGTCCTAATGCAACACCAGTTACTTTAGCTTAAAAAGAATGATCTGCGCGCAAAAAGGATTTCGGCGTATGATGTTTAAAGAGCTTTCAAAAAGTAAGTACACCGCTGAAGAAAGGCCATTTGAGGTTTTCTGTTGATTATCTGGTTCGTATTTCTTGTACTGAAAAGCAAGGTGGTAACTTAATGTCAGGATTATACGTAGGAAACATGATGGAGCCAGATGGCGGTTGGAGCATTGATTCAAGCTCTAGAAGAATGAACAAAGTGAAAATGTAAAAAAAAAAAGACAGAGACCTCCAAGGAAGATTTTATTTGATGCACCAAAAAACAATTTGAATTTCTTAACTTTTTCCCCTAAAAAGGGATTGCTATTGTGGGACTAAGCCATCAGGTGCCAGTAGTTTCACAAAGATATTTATTGACAAACGATTAAAAAGGAGTAAACCCCTATATTGTAACAACTTGTTGTTTTTTCCCGGACATTAGCTTCAAGGAAGCAAAAAAAGAGCGGCGGATTTGATATAGTGAAAGTATAAGAAACATGGTTGAAGTAAAAGGGCGATTTCTTGATTACACATGATTGTGGCGCGTGGTGGGGGTTTCAATAGGGATTTAGGGCCAATCCAATGGAAGAAAAAAGTTTAGCACGAGCTATCTTTTGAAGCTTAAACGCCAGTCATCTCATTCAGTAGGGCATTGAAAACAGATTACAAACTATTTTGGCTGAATTTGGTTGTTGTATGGGAGAGCTGCAACACCAACCAGCTTGCAGCAGAAGCTCTCAAGTTCCTTTTGCTTCTGATGAATAATAAACAATTAGAAAACAAATGGCGGGAATTGCGTTTGATTCAAAGTTAATTGAGGAAAATGGAAAAGTATTTTGAGGCCAAAACGGTTTAATCGTGTTTGGATGCGTATAATACTGTTAAAACAGCTCAAAGAATTGTAATTGGAAGGGTATGCTCAGAAAAGATCTGGAATAATTGGCTTTCAGAACACGCGACTGGAAGACAGATGTGCTGTCTGGGAAAAAAGTACAGACAAAAAACACAAGGATTTTAAAGTCTTAGGTGAAATATAGGGATTGATGGGGAGCAGAAGTTCTATTTCAAAAGCTAATAGAAAGCCAAACAACCAAAAGAGATTTGCCAATTAGGTAATCAACAATTACTTAATGAAAGTGGGATCACCGTTATATTGGCAAAAATTAACAAAGCTTAAAGACTTGGGGACTACCGCCACTTGCCAAATCGTTAGTTATTTTTAAGTCCTTTAAAAATGTTATGAAAACCGTGGAGGGATACAAAAGCTTTACGGTGATAAAGAAAAAAGAAAGTGGTCTAAACAAAATACATCAAATTCAGCTAAAACGATCGTGGTGCATAATACATTTTGCATGGGAAGGCGAGTTGATAGGTACAGTTAAATAAAATAAAAGGAGGAAAAAAAAATGAGGCGCTAAAGGAAAAAAATTAAATTTTGGAAAAGAAAGGCTATGCAAACAAATTGGAAGAAAATTGTTATAAAAACTTGAACGGCGATTGTTCCTTGAGAAGGGGACCAGGCATAGAATTCAATTTCAAAAAGAGGTTTGTTGGCTTAAGTAAGATTTCGTAAAGGAAAGTGTACAAAATGGAGGAAAAAAAACGATTCAACTTAAACAATTGAGAAAAATGGCGAAGAAACAGTGTTTGAAAACTTGAATCTGACTTCAAACGAAATAGGAAGTGTGAATAAGGCAATGGGAACTTAATCCTATTTTGAAGAAAAGAAAAACAAGGCCATTTAATGAAGCAGTTTTGATTAAATAATTAGATAACGGGTAACGTATTTCGCCGCATGGGGAACTTTTAAAGTCAGGCAACTGAGTTATCCTTAAAAACAAAGGCGGGTTGGGAAACGTATTTTCGACCCTTTATTGCTGCTAAGCGACTGGTTCCCAATCCTCTTGGTGGAAGACTGTAACGAAAAGTTATTTTGAAAAATAAGACGGCTATTTAGAATTACATCTAAACGTATCATTAGTGCATTGGGGGACGATCTTCTGCGATGGGATAAAACGGATTAACTGCCGCAAGGGAAAAACGACTAAATCATAAAGTTTATGGCCGAGGGGGATTATTAAAGCCTTCTTTTTAGCCGGCGCATGTCTCTTAAACTCAAGCCAAATTTGAGGAAATCGGCATTTCCAGTAGGTCTTACCAAGATGGCAAAAAAGCTAGCTTAATTTTTAGCCTTAGCAAAAAGGGCACGGGGCCAATGGGGAATGGGTTTGGCTGGGACCAACAGAAGATATCGGAAGGGTGAAAATCAAAAACTATTTCAACTTAGGAGTTACTTGAGGCTGGGTTCATGAAAAGAACGGGGTAGAATTACTTAATTTTCCATTTATGCTGGAGACTATTTGCGAGATGTCTTCTTCCTACGGTTAATCGACTGTTTTAGATGAATTTTGCAGCAACAACTTGGTTTTAGGCTTTTCCTTTTCAAATCTTGGACGTATTAATGGTACGTATTGGTGACTCTACAGAACTAGGGCAAGGAAAAAAACTTGGGTATGGACGCGTACTTTAAAATAAAAGTACCTAATTCCAGCTCTGCTCTGAGTTTAGAAGGTGCAAAAAGTCTTTTAGGAAATTGAACTAAAAATTCATGCGAGAAAAAAATTTAGTGCAAATTGAAGACCATTAAAAAAAAAACAGATAGGTAGGTTTTGATAGTCAAGTTATTATTGAGTGCTTGAATTCTATTGCAACTTCCAAAAAAGGGAGGATAAATTAAGATGAGAATAAGGAACGAGCTTGGGACATTTCTCCCTTGATAGAACCCCAAGGGTTTATTTGAATCTGTTGAAAAAGCAAAAACGTGCCATTATGGGCTGGAAATCATCCTAAACACGATAAAAACGAAAACGATCGATACAGCTGGGTGGAAAAAAAATCCCCGTTACAACCCAATTGAAAAACGTAAAAGGTGAAAGATTTACGTTATTGTCAGATAGAGGGGGTTGGAAGCTAGAAAAAAGGCTTGGTCATTTTTGAATGTGGACAGTAAAAAATAAAAATAATGTTAGGATATATGGGGATTCAGTCAACTGGTGGTTTTAAGATTGGCAGGCATTAACAGCTGGGAGCAATTAAAGTTAATGCCATTAAGGATGTTGGACAAAAATCAAACTATCTTGGAGTTGAGGGAACAAGGGGATTACGTTGTGTGTGATGGACAAAAACAATTTTTTAGAATAGTAAAATTGGGAAAGATTGTAAACAGATGGTCCAGCACTGATTTTGGGTCTTTCCAATAGATGGTATCCTTTATTTCATTGCGTATCAATTTTCTACCCAGGTTATTAAAAGAAATTAATTTCCGCTGGAGGGGAGGATGTATGGGGCTTTAATTAAGGAGAGCCTTCAAATTTGGAAAAGGCTAAATTCGGAGATGACCCTGTTTAGGAGGAAAAGAGATTTATAACACGATCCAATTATCCCCAAGAAGTATAAATAAAAAAATGGTTTTCAGTTATTCTTCTTGATCAAGGGGATATGATGTTTGAAGCATTAAGTTTTTTCTCCGATTACCGGTGGGACAAGAGGAAAAACATTGAATTTTTAGCTCACTTAAAATGGAATGACAAATTAAAAAGGATTATAAAATGGAAAAAGCGAATCGATATTAAATAATGTAGTTTAAAAGATGCACAATGGAAAAATTGTTCAAGCTAAAACAGAATTAAAAAAATTGGTATATTTCATATACAAAATTTTTTTTGCTTCTTTTCTTCATCATTTTAATAAAAACCTATATAATTTGCTTAATTATATCTAGAAAAATATACCGGTATGATGAGTAAAAACGCGTGTTATAAATTATTACTTACAACCATTATTAAAATTGAAGGTGGAAAATTATGAGGAAGAAAGAAACGGCCATCAATTGCTAAAAAAGTTCTCTATAACAAAAGCATAATGTGTAAATTGAAAAAAAACAAACGGGGAGGGAATTTTTGTACTATTTTTTAAAAAAAGATTTCAAAAGGTTTACTGGAAAAGTAAACTCAAAGGCTTTTTTAACCATAATTTCTTTTTTTCCGATCTGATATCAAAAAAGAAAAAACTACAAATAAGTTAAAAAAAGTCCTTTTTCTATATCAAGGGGGTAAGGCTACCCGTTATTTTAAAGGTTTTACCCCATACCGGGAATTTTGTTTTGCCAAATTACTGGGACTTTACTGTTCAAAAAAAAAAAAAAAAAAAAAATTTAAGGAAAAAAAAAAAAAAGGCCCGGCTTATTTTTAAACCTTGGAAAAAAAAAAAAAAAAAAACCACAGCACAACCATTCTTGTTTTTGGTACTTCTTATTTCAGTGCTTTTGGATTTGTTATTTTTTTCCAAAGGGGACTTAAAAACCTATACTTTTTTTTTTTTTGGGGGGTTTTTTTCGGGGGGGGGGAAAAAAACACCCCCCCCAATTTTTCCCCCGGGACCAGCCAATAGCGGGGCGGGGGGGGGGCCGGGGAGACCTTTTGGCTTTTATGGTCTTTTCAGACTCGTAACTCTCACCTCTCGAAATGGTCGGAGGTCCTCCTCTCTTT
>Ga0163217_1058738_pt1 | contig 12315 bp, 6 predicted proteins | sample SynspAceP_FD_185933 | JGI IMG/M metagenome (GOLD analysis project Ga0163217, IMG submission 185933) | Saline lake microbial communities from Ace Lake in Antarctica - Synechococcus sp. Ace-P (PacBio error correction) | ecosystem: Environmental > Aquatic > Non-marine Saline and Alkaline > Saline ... | reverse complement strand
TTTTTATATAAACCCGCTACATTCAGCTTTAATATATTTATAGAAAAGAATATAGAATAATTAAACGAACTTTCAGATTTATCCAAACTAATAAAACCACGGGTGGGGTGGGTAGTCATTCGACTTTATTAAAAGAAATATGTCGAAAAAAAGTACGCGTTCGTTTTGCTCTAGTCCACGGGCCTTTTATCATATCGGTGTTTCGTCACCGCTATTTAATTATTATTGCTAATAAACAATTTGGTGGTGATTCTCCTATGACCTGGGGTTATAGAAATCGATCCGACAAAATAGATATGTTGGAAGTGCAACATTAATATTATTATGATTCTTGAAATTGTGCGGGAATTTCCTTTTATTGAGACTCGGCCAATAAGATGTGGTGGTTACGTCCCCGTATAACAGAGCGATCGACAAGATTCTTTTAATAATAAAAATTATGCCGCTGATCGCTATTAAAACGGTAAGCATATTTATGCTTCGATACGCTCGAAGTCTGATGTAGCATCGAAAACCATGAGGAAAAATGGAAAACGATTTATTATAATTGCATAATCGCTTTAATACTTAGACGAATTCCCGTTCCTTAAGCCAGAAGAGGTTCAGAAAGGCGTGATTTAATGTGCGTGTGAATTTGTTATGTGCGTTGTGGTTAAGCCCCACAGATGAAAAAATTGGAATTAATATATATGATCGCGTCATGCAAATTGACACCCAATGTCTTGATGATAAAATTTGTTAAAACACGTGATCGAGTCTTTCCAAATCCATATCACCTTGCTTAATATTGTTGATGACATTAATGAAAATTACACATGTTATCGTTGGAGAAAAATGGCTCCCTTCTTTGTGACTCGACAACTATAACAACTAGTTATCCCACCGCTTTGTGATAGATTCTACCGCGGTAGTGCTCATCTCTCACTGATTAATGAAATCCCGTGAAAGGAAAATTAAGTAAGCGAACGTGAAAATTAGTTTCCTGTTTTTCCCCTTCTTGGAAATAGTCCAGGGATATAAAAAGATGAAGATATTTCCAGAAGCTGTTATTAATTTTCTAAGCGCTCTTAGGATGGAACCCTGAAGGAACAAAATTGATTTTCTTTAGAGAATTTATTTCGGCCTTTAGTGTTGGAGCGCGAAACAAATCAGTGCTCTTTTGACTTGAAAACAAATGGTACAATCAGCATTATTACAAAACCAATCGTAAGATGTTTATTTAGCGAAAAGCATTTTTGCCTACGGTAAAAAAGCAATAACCACAAACTAATTTATCGAGTTTAGAATAGTTAACCCAATTTTGTTACGCTTATACAAGAACGGGCAGTATTTTTCTGATTTTTGGGAAAACTAAGCACTTTCTTTATTGCTCCCTAAAAGTACAATGGAAAAGGCAAGTTAAAAAAGCAGGTGGAAAGAAGATACTGCTGACATCATGAAGACTTAATACTAGAAAAAACCGTATAGAGATTTCAATCAGAGAAAACACCGAAAACCTAGTAAAGCCTGGATTGCCGAAAAGGAGTGATTATCTGGGTAAGGTTATGCCCCCACTTCGTTTGTTTTTAGTGCGGTGATATAAAGGACCACAATTTTGATATTATGTTCTATGATCGGTAAAAAGTAAAGATAGCTCGGATTTAAACTGCTCTAATTAAATTGGGTTAAATCTAAATCCCTCAGAAACTATACTTTATTTTTATTTTCTTGAAAAAAGTACTCAGAACTTCCATAGTTTTGGATTCTTTTACTATTCTAATCTAAATATGTATGGTCATGATTAAATATGTCTGCCAATCCACTATAGCACTAAATATTATTTTTGTTTATATCTGAAGACTACATCCGGCGGTAAGACCAACGGCATCAATGCGGACATCGAACTTTTAAGGTTATCAAGACAGCAACTAACTCTAATCTAAATGATATTTACTAGCTTTATCTATTGATAGAGAATTGTAATACCTTCTGCCTTCTTTCGCATCAAACAGAATATACTCTCTTAAGATCGTTGATATTCTTGAGAGATAATAAAAACATAAACTCCCAGTTTAAACTGGTTTCAAACTCTCATAACAAAGTATCCATACATCAGTTTCTTCCTCCATTAGAGCGTTTAATTGATAAAAATAAAATTCGACCCGTCGGGTATTAAGATTAATTAGAAACGGCTTAAAACAGCTCTATAATTAATTTAAAAAAAGCTTTAAGAGGTTGATTTGGTATTACTTTCCCATCTCCATCTGCCCCAAGCTTTTCATCTCTGGTTTGCAGATAAAAATGTCCAGCATTATTCTTACGCATTTATCTTGGACCCTATATGGAGCTTGTGTTCCTACAAACCCACTTTCAAATCTGTCATAAAAAGAACGTGAAATACGAGTTTTGAGATCGACAATGATAGGATAAATACCAAGCCACTTTTAAATTTCCGCGTTTCATTGATCAATTTAACAAAACGCTCTTTCGGCACCATCTGTCCGCATATGTTCACCACCTTTCGCTGAAATTTAATGTTCACTTTCATGATCTCTTTATCTCTAAACATTACTCAACTTTCTGGAAAGGCCTGCTTTCTATGCTCTGCCTATGTTGCACGTGTCGCATATTGAAAAGCGGATACAAATTACTTACTAAATCTACTTTTTCATTTGTTGTAATAATTCCCGAAGAATAAAATATTCTATTTGTGGCTGGTATGCTAATATTCATACTTACCATGAAAGCATAAAGGTGAGGTTCACAATTTTTTTTTGTGCACAGAGCCTAACTCAATTACCTAAATCTGGGGTGCATACTACTGTTTTTCCCTAATAACTATGATCTCATTCCAATGTATGAATCAGCCAAATCATCCACCGCCCCTGCGGGCGATCCAGCGATACCTATGTCCCCTCGCATACCTTTTGTCAACCCTCCCCTACGAATCGTATGGTCCTCCGTGTGGTAGAATTCGTTATTTAGCTGATGTCGTTCAGGTTCGTATTTAACTGCTATGTTGGAAGCCCTAATTCTGTTATATGATTGTTGCTGTCTAACACCGCTAAAAACTATCATCGTGTTTCGGCCATTTCACATTTGCCCGCCCACGTATAATAAAATCTTACGGCCTGTACCAACTGATCGTCCGCCACGTTTCGTTCGCCGTCTGACAGGAGATAGGGCAAACTCACAGAGCCTTTAGGCGCTATTTCCAATTATCTCGTAAAACTACAATGCTGCCAACGCCGTATATCCTCAAGCATAAAATACGCTCTCCTTTAAACGAAGCTCCGTCATGACTCGCGGCTTAAAATAAATATCTGCCGGAACTGATATGAATTTATAATTCTCTGCTCGTCAGATTTGGGGGCATTAAAAACCATCTGTGATTTATCGCCCAATAATTCTACCACTGTAAACTTCGAATTAATTAGGCCTTAATTCAGGGCTTATATCTCGCTTTAGAGATTTAAAAAGACACACACACTAAGATAACGCATAATCTTAACTTTTTGGCAACCGAATTTCTTTAAGTCGAGCGGCATCTCAATGGCCGAACACGCTATTTAGAATCTATAACGTCCGCACTGTGTTACGAGCAATTATCAGAGCGTAGTTTCCGGAAATGGTCTTCTTGGTTCTTAGCGGTTCTGGCTGAGAATAGTGGAAAAGTGTAATATCATCTGCTATAGGTCCCAAAGGCTAAGAGCTAATTTCTATTATCATGGCTATGTATTCTTTTCGCATGCTTTAGACGCATATCTTACAAAAGCTCAGAGCAACATCACGTCGTAAAAATAAAGTATGCAACACCATCACACTCGTGATTATAATAAATACTTTGACATTGACTGTCTACATGATAATACATAACCTATCTAAATACTTGACCTGGACTGAATTATGTTTCAAATATATTGATCAGATCACATTATATATTATATTCTGTCCACATGCATAAATAATTCCATTCAGCATCCATTCCTTTGAAGTCCCAAGATGCTCTTATATATATATATCCTCACCTTATGTCTTTTCGAAATCGCTGTACAGATCCAATATTCAATAGAAGGTTTCGTGTTTGAATTGTTCTAGCGCCAGGATAATATATGTAGATATAAGTAATAGGCTATCTATGGGATAGACTTGCACATTACTCCCGAATCTTTTAGTTTCATTAAATACCTATAATATATTTATGAGTTATTACATCTAACTTATAGCTCCTACGTGTTTTCCAGCTATATTTCTATATATTTTATCGGTCCTTCTATATAGAATATAATAAATTATTAAGATCTATGTCGAGTCCCAGTAATTCTATGGTATTCTAAACATGCTATATCAATCTTCGTCCTGTCGCTGTCTTGATCCACTGGTTTCCTTACGCACGCTCGCTAAATTGTTTATTATACGCGAACATATGATAAGTCAGTATTTAAAAATGAACCATTATTAGGAAAACTTGTTAAAAAAAATGGACCAATCACTAATCAACATTTAAGAGACGCATTATTGTAGCTATTTCTATACCCTTTATAAATTAAAGTTAACATCTATTTATTGCTAGTCCGTCACTATTTTACAGAGGCTGGCGTATAGATTCTAAATTGTTCAACAAGAATATAAACGTCGTAATATTACCTCATACTGTTGTTTTAATTTGTGCAGTAATTATTTCAGTAAATGATTATAAAATTCCAAACGATACGTTTTTATATCTATGATAAACCACATCAATTTAAATAACCCGCAACTATATATATATATAAATATTACAGAGTAGACATAAAGAGAGACAACAGTACATTAGAAACCAAATAATAATCACGACCTAGTAGAGTAACGGAAAAGGTGAAGCCCTGACGATGTGAACGAAATATCCTTCAGAAGCCTTATCCCTATTTTGAACGTTCGACATTAAAATTTCAAGCAACGTCAGACTGGCGTGAGCAACAAACAATTATAAAGATTCCTTTATATATATTTAATTAAAGTTATTTCTTAACCTGCATCGATAAAAGCTGATCCAATGATGACGTATTACAACAATAGGCAGAAGAATTTAAGGTCCTATAAGATTATCTATATATATATATTGCACCTGCATATTAATGCACGGTACCAGTCGAAATTTGGGCCAGGCAGAATTATGGAATATTACGACGCTAATTCTGAAACTAATACGCCACCCATTGTGAGTGCGCGTTACGCGAAAGCTATAAGATGAGTATGTAAGTGGTGACTATTCAGCAAATCAGTATGTCGTCGCCGGCTGTAATAGCTGCGCCGGATAAGCTAAATTAGATAAGGCTCGTGTTATTACTCTCATTAATTACATAGATGAATAAAGTACTATAAATTTTAATTCCGTCAGAGTTCAATGAATAGACCAGGTTAACGATTGTCTCAAAATGAAGCGCATGGAAATTGGAGCCAATGTCTATGTTCCTCGGGAGTCGTCTTGATATAATGTATGGTGCACACAGTAAGAAAACACATAAAATTAATAAAAGTGAGTTCTGAACAGGCATGGTTAGGAACATAGGCGAGAGCGAGTATAAAGGATGGACAATTCATTGAAACTTATAGAAAAAAATTGCCCTTGTGATTGTGCGCCAACCACCTATAGATCGGCCAATAATATGTGAGATATCTGAAGGGCACTATATCACACCACCAGAACACATTATAACGCTAAGGTTGCTACAATATACAGTTCTATGACTATAGACATTCAAAGTATTAACAGCATGGAAGATTCATGAAACAGTTTCCTTGATCCGCACACACCACCGAGCGACAGTGCTATCTCTAGACCGGAGTCAAAATATGTAAACCGAAAAAAACCGGCTGCAGACACGAATATAATACATAACAAGGGCTTAGGCTGGAAGAGTAGTTGCGATCAGGTTCTGCGCTAGAATAACTATACTAAGAATGAACTATAAAGGAATAACCTTTTGACATGCGACTCAGTCGTTCGCAACTAAAATGTTACAGTTTAAAGATCATTTCGCACAAATCCGTTTTTGACGTTTGAGTGAAGCGAAAACCTAACTAAAATTCCGACATAGGCGCTGGCAATTTTAAACCAGTAGCTGTTGCTATGTTCAGAACTGTACTCTAGTCGCTTCATACCTCAAAGGGAAAAAACCACAATCATCCCATTTCATGCTGGTGAACAGAACCCTGTTTACGTATGGATCCAGCTTATAAAATAAATTTCAGAAAATTTTTTATATAGACCCAGATGAATTTTAAACTATCCTAAAGCTCACGTCGTCCTTGATAGATTATAGAGCATACACGTGAGTATGGGACTAGTGAGGATACTCGATTAAGCTAGTGCATCACAGAAGGACAATACAAGAATAAACATCTATTATGAGCAAGACCTTATACGTATGATTAGCGATTGTAAGATTCACACAAAGATTACGAATATCACCAGCATAAAGAAGAAGTAATTTATTATATTCTATGGAATAGAACAACTTCTGAATTAGTATCTTGTCTGCAATGGGCATTCCAGGCTATACATAAGATATGTTACTGCATGGAACTATGTGTGCAAATCGTTGTCGTGTTCGTCTTAGTCTCCTCAGAAAGATCTGAAAGTAAATAACCAGTCAATTGTCTAAAGTACTGCCTACCTAGAAAAAATTCAAGACAAGAATTTCAAAACGATAACACCAATTAAACTACAAGAGCAAATAAACTAATTATTCCTTTTGCGGATCTTATTATTTTCGCCGCCATCGTGCCGCTGTGGAGAAAAAGCACAACGAAAGTTGCAGAAAGAAAATATAGTGTAAATGTTGCCAACGCACGGACACGATGACACAATCAAGTAATGATCAGATCAATAACCACAGCTTTGAGTGACAAATTATAAAGAACACCAAATCGACAAGAATATGAGAATACAACGCAATACTTCTGCACAAAGACAAATTAATCTTCAGCTTAAATACCACCCCAGAAGTGTGTAGATTAATAGAGAAGCACAATCATTTTAACGAGTAAAACTGACCCCCAAATGACAGTTCTAGGGTGGCTGCGATTGAGTCCATATAGTGGATAAAGGATCATAAGGTATTGCTTTTTACTATATATCGCCTAGTATGTTGACAAAACTGTATTTTTCTGTTTAATCTATTAACATGGGGAACTAACTGAAAGGGGCTTCTAATGACTATACTGTTTGAAGGCAAGCAACCGAAAAAGCACCAGGGGGGTATTGTTATAATATCATGGCACACGATCAACATTATGACCAACGTGATCTAACTCTTGAATCAATGCGGACTCCTTGTTCCCGGAGTATTCTATTCGGAAACCTTAATATGCACCACAGAACACAACATTTACACATCAAGCACTTGACGCACAGAAAACATCTGACAAAGTTATTGATACTATTTAGAGCCGTTGAATATTTAATTTAATAAAGTAAAACTTTAACCGCGACTATGAAAAAAAGGCAGCTCGTGTAGGGATGGACACTTTTTGTTCTGCGAGAGTTTAGAAGAGAGAAAAACTTAAGCCAATTGCTGACCAACATGTTAGAGAGGAATTTGGAATGTCACGGCATTCCGAATAATATGCATAATATAACCATCTCTCTGTGTTCCCCAGGGCCGCAATCCCTAACTTACCATTGGGATGTATAGCACATTGTTTTTAATAAACACTTGGTATAAAGTATTGAATCATTTGTTCTAACAATACACCTGCACAAATCTCCTTGATTAAGGGCTTCAAAAAGAAAGAAGGTAATTGTACTTCATCTTTCCTATCAAAATATTCGGATATTCCATTTGTTCCATATTCTTTGAATTCCTAAGAATCGATTATGTCATTCTCTTGTTTCGCCTGTTCCGAACAATCAAGATCGCAGAGTAGTACTATAACCAACTATGGCCTATGGTATTCTGTGAAATAAAGAATCATATAGGAAATAACTCTATTACAAGATTGGATATTAGAGTAATTAACTAATTAAATGAAATACAACTTATTTAAATATATAATAAGACAACCAAATAGAATCTCTCTTATAGCGAAGAACTTTTTAAAAAAATAATATAACTCGAAAACATTAAATTTTTGAAATCATGCTACATTTAAAATTTTCTAATTTTTAGTTTATGGGGTTTCCTCCCCATCGTACCTGACGCTCATTAAATGAACTAAAATAGTGCCCTGTAACACATTAACTGATGACCATACTTCACTACAATAACAAGGAAACCGGTATTTAGTACTTTTCCAGCTATCTAACTATAAACTTTAAAATTATGGCCTTCAACTTTATTTGGATTTCGATTCGCGTTTTTGGGTTGGTGATTTCACTTATGCTATCGGGATATTTATTGCACAAGTACCGAACATCGTATACGGCAGTATGAATATGAACTTTTTGGTAAAAAAATTTACAAGCGTAAAGAACAATATGGCAAACAATAAAAGTCCTTGATTCAACAATGCCGCACGGATGGTTTAAAAAATTCAGCAATTAGATTATTTATAGAAACAAAAAACGCTCTTGTATTATGTTTATTTTTGTTAAAAGTCTTATTAAAGTATCCGTACCAAATGTTGTGATCAAGAAAAAGGTTATGAAGCATTCCCCAAATTTACCAGATTTTGGAATATTCTCGCATTTTTTTCTTTGAAGTAACATCACAAATTAACTTCTTATATTGTTAGATATAAAGTATCAGAGTGTGTACACCCGCCACAAATAAAAAAATAACCCCCAGCTTCCTAATGGAGTGTGAAATTGGATGGATGAGTTTTGTAAAAAAAAAAATAATGATATCTATATCGACGTTGTTGAGAGATCGGAATTAACAGGAGCAATGTTAGATTATGGTTGTTATGATATATTATTAAAAACGACTGGTTACCGATATTAGTATCCATTGCGCCATCAGGTAAAACGATTCTATTTGAAACCGTATTTAATTTGCTCTGCGTGAACAGTCACCAAAAAAAATTGACAGCACAAAGATATGAAATTTTTCAAATTCGGCCCCTGTGTTTAGAAATAGACTACGTAGGGCCTACTATTGATAGAAAAGCAAATATCATGTCCAGGACGGAAAGCAAAATTACAGGACATATCTAGGGAACAAAATCACACACACCTTGGAGAAATCTGATTCGTCGGTGACTCAGGAAAGTCTTCGAGGGCGCCTGAATGAAACAGTTCGGCTGGCGGTATTGAGATTCTCAAGAGCTCTGCCTAATTAGTAAGGACACCAACATACGATACGGTACGAGGGTGAAAGGATATTTTTTAACCCTACCATAAACTTATATTATTTTAATATATTTTATCCCATATATATCTTCAACGCCTACAAGAATGTGCACGATTAAATAGGCTGCGATCATCAATAATGGTTATGGGCTAGCTTCTTTTACTGGCGAGCATAGAAAAGAGTATTATTTTTATGGTCACAACCCAGCATGTGAAAGAGAAAGCTATATCAAACCAATATATTTAAAACAGACAATTAAAAAAAATAGTCTTGTGTAAGTTTGAAAAACCAAAGAGCGCTTAATTCTTATCTTTAGCTTACTTTTTTTATGAATCTTGCTGTAAATTCTTTATAAATGGAACCACCGAAATGCTCCTACATATGTCTATGGAATATTCAAAAGCCGTGGGCGCTAACCCCCCTTAGAGTTATGACAGAACTATATTTAAGGGGAAAACACAGACTTTCGGTCTATTTGAATTAGATAAAGCTATTAGACTTAAGGTCTATAGCTTTCATACACCATCATTGTGTCAATGCATTGTGCTATCGATAAGCATTTCTCTATCTATTATTTTCTTGGCATCTTGGCCCAAGGATCACGTAAACTACTGTTCTATTAAAAACAAATTCTCAGTGTAGATCGGACAAATCACAGAAAGTATCCAATACTTGTGAAAATTGAAACACGCGTTCACCCTGGGATGGCATGCATATTTAGCCAGCCTCACAATAACACTGTAATAACACTAAAAAATACAGGATAATAAAAAAGCTAAAGAAACTGTCTCTATGCACCCAGGACTCTTTCATCTGTAAAAATAACGATCTTATAATCACTCTCTTATTTACGGCAGGTCAATGAGCACACCCAATTAATTTCCTTGTTTACGCTTAACGAAAGCTCTTCACCTCATACAAAACGCTAGCGCGACTCTTACTTAATATCGTAAGAACCATGTACTCGGGAATATTCCCTTCGGTTACTTTAGTACGAGCTTCTTCGTCTTAAAGTAGCCCCCTTTAAAAACGATAACCTCACCACCTAACCTAAACGGCGAAAGACTTTTTTGTTCTGCCTCTTCTTAAAAATCTTCTTTGTTTCTTATATATTTCTCTTTAGAAAATGAGAACTTGGCGTGTCGGCAGGCATCATCTCAGGTGATTTTCAAGCTTCTAGCCATTCTGTTTCACCTTCAGATTAATCGTATTACGACTTTAAGAGGTTTTTAAAAAAACACCCAATACTCTATGCGGTCGTTATTCAAATGTCTCTAATATTTTAAACTCCAATAAAGAAACCATAAAGGTATCACGTTTGCAATTACCATAGTATCAACAAAATCAGATATCATCGATCAGTAATTCCGCATCCGCGAACCTGAAATAGTGACATATCTAGATACATCCCAGGCCGATTACACCCCTATTTAACTAATTGCCAATTTACGACTTACTACTACGGTATACATATAGATTACGAACGAGCAAACTCACGTGTTTAGGCAACCACTTTACTTAAGTAATGCATCGTATACTTGATCTAACCGATATATAGCATACATCGGATGCATTGCGAATGCTATACAGAAACAATAGATAGAATACCATAATAAGAGTAAAAGAGATTAATCGCTCTACGCCATAGACGCCAGTACGATACATATGGATAAATTACACACAAATACACAAAAAGTATATGATCAGAGATGCACATTTAGATTGTAGTATGACGATACATAAGATAGATCACGATATAACTATTAGAAAGAGTGGCCAAGTCTGTATCTAGCCTCATTCTAAAAGCATGAGTGATCCTTCTCTGTAAACTCACTTTATTTGCATCTTTTGCAAAAAAGTGCAAGGTATCTATCATCGACCCTATTTCTGTTTGACCATTACACCTGTGCGTTATGAGCCGCATACTCTTTGAGCCCATATTGCAGAAACTGATCATCCCACATAAGCCAACCGATTCTTTAATCAAAAGTTACCGCCCCAAATCGTTAAATTGTTTTGGAAAAATAATTGAAGCATACCGTTTCGGCATCCCACTTAAAGCCTAGCCATTCTACATCTTTTTTAATGGCGTCTACAAACTCTTGCTCTTCTTTTTTGCAGGGTTTGGTTATCATCGAACCTAAGATTACGCGCATAACGTAGTCCTTTAATCCGAGTTAGCAATAAACTTTTGCTAGGCAAGATAAATTAATCCATTAGTTCAGTGAAGATAACGAAACGAATTTCTTCTGGGTTAGACCCATTGACCAATCGCCAAAGGCAAAATAGGAAAGACGGGTGTTTCGGCCCCCGTCCGAGGCATTAGATTCCCACGACAAAGGAGCAAATATGGCCGGAAGGGGGTTAAGGAACACACCAGAGGAATGAGATGCACAAGGCTAATCTTTCCTGGCCTCCACGAACAGAAAAGGCCGTTGCCGCTGGCGAATGAAATAAACATATGGCGTGTCGGGAAGATGTAGTAGTATGGGTATGCAAAGGTATTTAGATAAAGCTCCACTGCAAGCGGTAAGTCTAGTACATTTAACGTATAAGTCAACTCAAAAAATACGTGCACTGATTGAACCATGAGTCCCCGAAATAACGCGATCTTTAGACACGAAACGGAGGTAGCGGTGGCTGGTCAGGAGGCTCTCAAGTTTTGATCCTGGCCACAAGCAATATAGTCAAGTCAATGCTTCCCAGAACCGAGCGTTGACCGAGTGAACAGTCCAAAGATGACATTCAGGAAAGCACCGCGTTGTTGGTCGCTCCCCACTTGGTGAGGTGGAACCTGAGTCTTCATGATTCATACAACGTAGAGGACTCTCTCCATTATCAGAAATGACATACTTTGTGTGAACATCAGCTTGCTGATTATCAAGCTGAATTTTTACGAAAGGTGCGTCTTTATGACGCGTCATGATCATCCTGTCAGCCGAAGCAAAATGAGTTTATTTCCGTATTGTCTGCTAGGCTGCAATGCGAACGTTCGGCAACGCGAGCAAGCCTGTAAACACTCCACAGTCTGATTCACCAACCGTTTTCTCAAGGTAAGAAT
>Ga0163217_1035403_pt1 | contig 12315 bp, 18 predicted proteins | sample SynspAceP_FD_185933 | JGI IMG/M metagenome (GOLD analysis project Ga0163217, IMG submission 185933) | Saline lake microbial communities from Ace Lake in Antarctica - Synechococcus sp. Ace-P (PacBio error correction) | ecosystem: Environmental > Aquatic > Non-marine Saline and Alkaline > Saline ... | reverse complement strand
TTGGTCATTGCCGGCATGCCGGCATCGATTGCGGTGATCCAAAGTACGCGTGCGATTTTTCCGCAGAATTTCGTGAGCTGGGGGGGCAAGCGCCTGTTTCGACGCCGCCTCGCTGACCACCGAGTTTGCCGGCGGTCCGCCTGGACGCTGCTGTCAGAGCGGGCAAGATGTTGGGAGACAACGAGAGCTGAACAATGCTTGAGTTCGACGTGACTATTTGACTGGGATGGCACGCTGTCGACTCCATCTCCCGGATTGCGGGTGGCATGCGCGGGATGCGGGATCCGACTGATTGGTGTCCTTTCCGCAGGAGCAGCAGGTGCGTGACACTTATTGGCTGGGTTTGCCCTTTTGAAGCGGTGGCCATTTCTGTTTCGGATATCGAATTACCGGCTTGACCAGGCGCCTGACGAAGCTTACAGCAGTATTTTTAGCTTCAGGAGCACAGCCTTCGCCGTGTTGACCCGCGTGATGGAGCTTGACGACTTTTCGCCAGGGCAGCGGTTACAGTTGGCTGTGGATACGGGTAAAAGTCGGCGGGGGTTGGACGGGGTTTTTGAGTCAATTATTCTGACGAATTTTTTTGATGTGACGCGCTGCGCTGACGAGAGTCTCAGCAAGCCACACGCGCATGCTTGAGAATACTCAATCACTGGAGACCCGCTAGCCGCGCGGTGATGCTGGGTGAAGCGAATATATATCGTATGGCGATACGGCGCGGGTGCGGGCAGTGGCTGTCAAGCTATGGCGCGCAGTCCGCGAGCACGTTGCAGCCGCCCCGAGATTGTATTGATGCCTTTCAGGAGTTCATCCTGGGTCATGTCGGGGTCATTCCGGCCGTCAGCAAATTCATTCACCGTTCCCGTCATATGAGGTCTAGAGAATGTCATCGGATAAGTGGACGGAAGGGTTCCTCAGAGGATCGTGGCAAACGGAAGCCGCGCTGAAGTCGCAGAGGACGCAAGGCCTGGGAAAATTGTTGAGAAGGGGCTGCTGGCATCGACGGAACCAGCGCCTCGCGCCGCGGGGGTCTTCTTCAGCCTGACTTCGCATCTGTTTGGCGCGCCTTCATGCTGTTTTCGCCTTTTTCTTCGATTGACCGTGCAGCTCTGGCAGGCCAGCACATACGGGGGTTATCGAGTTGCGCGGGCTCTATGGCCATCTCGGAGGCAGTGCGACACCTGATCACAGCTGGCCAAAGCTTTGGAAGATGAACAATAACGTCGGCGCATCTGCGAATAAACAGCCACGGGGGTTAGTCCGGTCAGTCCGGTTTACGTCTATGACGAAATCAAGCGCCTGCGCGCTTTTGAATCCGGACAAGAAGCTGTATGCGGTGATTACTGATCTTGGGGGCTTCGGCGCTTATTACATAGCCGCCGCTGCCGACGAGGTCTACGCCGACAGGCCAGTCTAGCGGCTCCATCGTGTCCAGGCAGCGGGCTTTCGGCTTTGTCGATTTTACACTGGGGAAAAGCTGGGTGTTCGAGCGCCGTACCTACACCGCAGGGAGACAAGCGATTTCTGATCCCTCCGCCGGAGAGCCTGAGAACGCGCCTTCTGGGCGGATTGTGCTCAGACTACCCATCAGCAGTTCACTGCTCAGGCAAGGCGGGGCAGGTGGTGGATCGCCTGAAGGATGATCGGATATGGTCAGTTGGGTGGTCTGTCTTGGGCGAGCAGGCGGTGGATATGGGGTTTTGGTTGATGGTGTCCAGTCCTCGGCGGTCGTTCTGAGAATATCATCGGGGTCGAAGAGGTGGCGACTTTACAACGCGAATCGCCGTTTCCGCGTTTTTCGCGCCAACTGGGTACCAGTTCGGCAACACGCTGGCGATGCACCTGGGTCTGGTGCGCCCGTTCTTTGCGCTAAGGCAGCCGGCACTCAGGGCAAGTCGATTCCTTCCTTTATTAAGCATGTCGCACGCCTGATCAGGGAAGCCCGATCGGCTGTTGGGATTCATCGCCACGCAGGCATGAAACAGGTATACCCAGACCCTCCATCTTTGAAACTGCCTGCGCGGTTCGTAAGGTTGCTCCTTTAGCAGTTTTAGCGCTTCGATACGCGCATCGTCAGCGTTGAAACCACATCGAAGGGCTCGGTCACGCACTGGTGTTGCCGCTGTAGGCTATTTGGGCAGGCACAGTGACGTGTAGAAGGTCAGTGTTTCTGCCGCTGCAGGCCCGCAGTTGCTCGCGAGCGGCGGCACTGCCCACGTGGCTGCCGGTTTGCTCAGGCTTGCGCCGTCGGCCAGCATGACCTGTTAGAACCTTCAGCAGGTGTTTCTGGGTTGGTGATCGCCAGGCGCCTGAGCTTTTGTCCAAGGGCAGGCGCGGCAGTGTCAAGCTCCTGGGCGTTTTCTCGGGCCGGACTCTTTGTTCAATCTTCGGGCGCTGCAACTGGAAAGGCAGGTTCAGACGTACTCCAGCAGGGCGCGGCGATCTAGGGCGAGTGGGAGGCGAGGACGATAGGGCAAGATGGCGTTGACCTTCTGGTTGATTGGTGATTGCCATTCTTGCCCTGGTTGTGCGGCCTTGGGTTTATTCTGCAAATGTGTTTGGACAGCGGGGCGCATTGATGCCATAGGAATTGCGCGCTTATGTCTTGGACCCATACCTGAAACTAGAGCCACGCAAGCTGGTTGACCGCGAAATCGTTCTGAAAGGAACCGTTTGTTGCCGTCAGATGCCACGCCTGAGTGCCCTGTTGGACGCTCCTGCGGGGACGTCGTTGGAACTCGCTTTGCGCGGGGACGGCGCAGGGTATGCTTACTTGCACGGCCATTACAGGTAGAAGTTGGCAATGATTTGTCAAGCGCTGCTCGAACATGGTACTGGTACGCTCGAAGTCAGGTGAGATGGGTTTTGTTAACAGTTGCGAGGCAGCACAGCTACGCGGGCCTATTTGAACGGTTTTTAGGATGATTGAACCCCTGGATCTGCATTGCGCTGATCGAGGATGAATGTCTGCTTGCTGCAGTTCATGCATCCATGGAAACATGCAGCATCTCCCGGGCCTTACCACCCGATCCGGAGGAACCTGAAGTGGGAAAAGACTTGAGAAGACTATCCCTTTAGTTTGTGTTGCCATTCGTTAACGTGAATACCTAAAGCTTAGGAGTTATCAGCCATGGCTGTACAGCAGACAAAAGTCTCGTTCGCCGCGGAATGGGTTCGTTCACAGATTCATGACTCAGCGGCCACGTGTCAGTGGGGACAGCACTTGTGAGACTAACCTTTCGTCACCAAATGACCCGATGGCTTCTACCGTTGGCCGTCAGATAGTTAACAAGGACAACGACGAGTAAGTCTTGTCCACGTCAATCCGCCTTGCGGGATGATGTGATGGGCGGGACTTTCAGGTCCCCGTTGAATTATGTACTGCGTTGGCCCGCAGCTTGGCAGTCGACACCTGATTCTCGCGTTATTCTCGTGGGCTCTTCCGACCTGTATACCAGCTTTGTCAGCAACCAGCTCCCCACTGATCGTGTTCCAACTTTGTCCGATACCGAGTCTTCTTGCCGATGATTCGCCTGCAGTGTTTCTTGCGCGGCAAAAAGGATTGCGTCCATGCGCGTGGCGATCGAGCGGTACGCGATGGTCAGGGCGATAGTTGCCTGAGTGCCGGTAATACGGGCCTTGATGGTGCTGTCACGGGCGTTGCTGGGTCGCTGTCGGGCATTTTGAGCGGCCGGCCATCTGGCGGCGTGCGGTTGCCGGCCGATCATGTTTTTTTGCTTGATCTGGGTGCAATGTGGAATGCTCTGACGGGCAACTGTGGAGTTGCGTCATGGGCTCGGAGGCCGCAGTGAGATCACTGGGACGTTCGAACGGCCGCGTTGTGGCATTGCTGAACATAGGCACTGAGGTCAAAACAAAGGGATGCATATTGTCAGGGAGGGGCGCAGCTGCTGCGCGATTGCCATCTGGTGAACTACTTGGTCATATCGAGGCGGACGGGCTGTTTCGTTGGCGATTGCCGATGTGGTTTTGGTCTGTGATGGATTTCGTCGGCAATTGTGGTTCTCAAGGCCAGCGAGGGGCTTGCCGGCTATTCTGCAGGGCGAGATCCGGTAAATGGGCACTGAGGCAGCGTTGCTGTTGCGTGCCCTGTCACCCTTCTGCGCGTGTGCGTCAAGGCGATGAATTCAGGCACATGATCCGGGCGCCTTACATCGGGTGCCAGCTTTTGCTGTGGGCTTCAAGGGGGTGTGTGGTCAAGAGCCACGGCAATGCTGATTGAAAAGGCATTTCATGCTGCGATCCAGCAGCTCTGAGGATTAGTCGCGCCGGCTTTGCCGCAAACGGCAATTCCACCGGCTGGCCACGCTTGGACTGGCCGGCAAGTGTTAGCCTGCGCAATGCATTCCCTTGTGACCCATTGGTCATAGGCGCCATCATCTGCAATCCCTAGGGCATGGGCGCGCCTTGATAGGCATGGCGATGTTGCCACCAAGATTTTTGCTAATAAAATGAGGAGATGGTATGACGCAAACCCCGCATTTTCGTATTTCGGCCCAAGGCTCCCAGGCCTTGGCAGCTTTGCTGGCTGCGAGAGGGCGCATGGTCGATTGCCGACACCTTCGCGAGGCTTCGAGGCGCTCGGCTACGAGTTCTGGAGCTTTGCCAAGGAAGGTCCGGAAAGCGGAGCTTCAACCCGCACTGACATAACCAGCGGCGTTCTTGCGCGTCAGTTTCGCCTGTGCGGCTCTGGATGTGCCAAGGACCGATGTTGCGTCCGGCCTATGTGGCGGGTTCACAGTACTGGGTGGGTACTCCGCGCTGGTCGCTGCCAACGTGCCGGGCTTTGCCGAGCGCTGCGCACTGGTCGAGCGCGTGGCAGTGAATGCGAGGCGGAGTGCGCAGGGCAGGGCGGGCATTTGGCGGCGATTCTGGGGGTCTGGAGGCAATCAGCAGATCATCGATATCTTGTGCGAGCGGCGCAGGGTGAAGTGGTTAAGCGCAGTTGAATTTTCAATTGTCAGGGCAGGTCGTTATTGCTGGGTCAGGCCAGTGCAGTAGAGGCGCTCGCCGGCTGCAAGGGCGCGGGTGCCAAGCGCGCATTAGCACTTGCCGGTCAGTGTGCCGTCACACTGCGCACTGATGAAGTTCGGCGGCTGAGGCAGTTGGGCAAGGGATTTTGGCCGGCTTGGCGGCAGGCTCCGCAGATGATTCTGGTGAGAAACGTACGGCGCGGCCGGCTGCGGATCTGGACAGTTTGCGTCATCTTGCTTGGTGAGCGTTGTTAATCGGGTGGCTGGGTGGAGTATAGTGTCGTGTGGATAGGCCGAGGCAGGGGTTATGGATCTTGGTCGGTGTGGTCCCGGCAAAGTGCTGTCAGGGTTAACAAGCGCTGCGCCAAAGGCGTGAATACCCATAACTTGGAATCCGCGACGGCTTCGCAGCTACCCTGAATCACTTTACACAAGGAGCCTGAACATGAGTCTTGAAGGGAAAAGTTGCGCTGGTTACCGGTGCCAGCCGAGGGTTATCGGCCAAGGCCATCGCCCACGCCTGGCAGGCAAAGGCGCATTGTCATTCGGTACCGTACCAGCGACAGCGGCGCTCCGTCATTCGCGACAAAAACTTATCGGGAAGCGGAGCTACACTGAACCGGCATCAGCTTGATGTGCGCAATCGGGCGTTCATTGCGCCGTACTCGAGCAGTTTGCCGGGCATTCGGCGCGCCGTCGATTATGGGTCAATAAGCGGGTATCACGGGCGATAACTGGTGATGCGCATGAAGGATGACGAGTGGATGAGGTGATCAATTACAACTCGGGTTCTGTTTACCGTTTGTCCCAAGGCGGTATTGCGGGGATGACAAAGCCGTTGGGGGCGTATCATCAACATCAGTTCAGTGTCGCGGTATGGGCATTTGCAGCGGCAGTCAAACTACGCTGCTTCCAGGCGGGAATGGAAGGTTTTACGGGCATTGGGTCGGGAAGTCGGTTCGCGATTCGATTCACCGTCAATGCCCGTAGCGCCGGGATTTATCGGACATTGATATGACCAAGGCTTTGAATGAAGGCCAGCGCTTGCAATGCTGGAGAGATCCCGCTTGGGCGTCTTGGCCGGCCGTTTGAAATTTGCCGAGTGGTCGAATTTCTGGCGGCGAGTCCGCTGGTTATATCCCGGTGCAATTCATTTCGGTGAATGGTGGGAATGTTATATGAGTTAAAGCTATGCCCTTCTGGGAATGGGCCTTTCAGCCAGAAGGGGGCAATAATTTTTACGCTGGTGAAGGCCAGTTTGGCTTGACTCTTTGAGATAGAAACGATCGTGCTTGAAATGACGCAAATTGTTTTCTATTAAACTACCGCAGTTCCGGCTTTCCCGGAACTGCAACAGGAGTGAGAACAAGGTATGAGTACATCGAAGAACGCGGGCAGAAAATCGTTGCGAGCGCAGGGCTCGGCGTCAAGAAGAAGAGTGACACAGTGCTTCTTTTAGTTGAGACCTTGGCGCTTGACTCGCTTGATACCGTTGAGCTCGGTCCATGGCTCTCGAGAAGAATTCGAGACGAGATTCCGGTGAAGGGGGGATGCCGAAAAAAAATTCACCACCGTTTCAGGAAGCAATCACTACAGTGAAACTCACCAGAAGTATCAACGGCGTTAGTGATGTTACTTGAAAAGCCGCAGTTCTCGGGATTCTGCGGCTTTTTTTGTATGTCTTGCGTTTTTTGCCTTTGGCCAAGCATTACTGCCGCGCTTATATTGCGACAGCGGTGCTTTATGCGGACCATTTACCGGATGACGCCAAGCGGGAGCTGATTTATTCCCGGCTTGAATGTTATCCTTGTGACGGCTTATAAAAAAAGTCTGGAAGAGTTTAATTAAAGGAGCTCTGTGTCGCGTAGACGCGTCGTGGTACCGGGCTTGGGTATGTTTGACCCCTGGGGTAATTCAGTCGACAGGCAGTATGGCAGCTGCCTCGCGGCAAAGCGGGCATCGGTCCGATCAGAACATTATGGATGTTCAGTGCCTTTGGCACTCGGCTTCGGCGGCTCCTCCGCGACTTAGATATCGGCCTTAATGGCCGCCAAGGAAGCGCGCAGTGGACCTGTTCATCAGTACGGCATTGCGCCTGCATGCAGGCGTGGCGATTTCGGCATTGAAGTGACCGATTGCAATTCGTGATCGCATTCGGCCGTTGTCCATGGGGGTTGGCATTGGTGTTTGTACCAACATCGAAAAAAATCACGAGTTTACTGCTCAACGTTGGTCGCGGGTATTTCCGTTTTTTGTACTGCTCGATTCACACATTGGTTGCCGGACTTTTCAATTCAGTATTGGCTTGCAGGCCCAATTACGCGCTGACCACTGCCTGCCTTACGGGTACGCACAGCATTGCATAGGCCGCGCGCAATATCGCTATGGGCGAGCGGATGGGTGGTGATGATCACGGCGGCTCGGAAATGGCCACCAGCGGACTTGCCTGGTGGTTCAGCGCTGCGAGTGCGCTTATTCCACGCGCACGATAGATCCGCCGGGCGCCACGGCCCGTGGGGACAAGGACCGCGATGGCTTCGTGCTTTTGTTGGACGGTTCCGGATGCGATGGTGCTGGAAGAGTTATGAAGCATGCCAAGGCACGCGGTGCCGACCATCTATGCCGGAGTGATTCGGTTTTGGCATGGCGGCGACGCCCTTTCCAATATTGACGGCCACCGGAAGATGGCGGGCGGCGCCAAGTGCATTGCAGACACGCTCTCAACGATGCAGGTCTGAATGCGATCAGGTGGGTTATATCAACGCCCATGGCACCTCGACCTCCGGCCGGCGATTCTGGCCGAGACTAGGGCGGTCAAAATCAGGTTTATTTGGCGGGCATCGAGCATTGGCGATCAGCTCGACCAAATCCATGACCGGACACTCTGTTGGCCGCGGCGGGCGCGGATTGGAAGCATTTTTAGCGTCCTCGCCTGCGCGGATCAGGTTGGCCCACGACGATCAATCTGGGACAACCCGGACGTTGGACTGACGATCTCACTACGTGGCGATATTGGAGGCAAGCAGAGCGCTTGGAGGTCACCGTTTCGAATTTCCTTTGGATTTTGGCGGTACCACGGCCAGTCTGGTGTTTCGTCGTATTTGATGGGCACGCCAACGCCAAACTGCGAGTGCCTGATCAAACGGGCAGACTGCCAATTCAGATTTGCGATCACGATCGCGGCCTGAACAACGGCGATGCGTCTGTTTGAGACGGTACGTCGTTTAAGCAGCAGGCCGGATTGACGCTGCTAGAACTATCACTGGACCCGGTTGGAACCCCCCGAAAGGGGGGGGGGGACCCCTCAGGCGCCTGAAATGAGGCTTGACCTGCTTAACAAATGGGCGCAGAAGGGCAAGATCTAGGCAGCGTTGATGGTGAGGGCTGTGATTCAAAACTGACCTGACCGGCGGCGATTGGCCAGGCGCGGTTATTTTGCTATTACCATTGCAGAGCGCAGCGCGGTCAGGATTCAGCGTGTCTGCCCCGGTGGGTTTATCGCTTGACATGCGCGTGACGGCGTGCGGCTGTTCCTTGGCACAACGCAGCTGGCTCGCCAGCCGCTGTCTGGCCCGGCATTCAACATCTCAATCGGCTGGAACGCAGGTACTGTGCGCGCAGTGAGTGGACCGACACGCAGTTTACGCTGAGGCGTTTGTCTGCGAATACCCTGGGTGCTGCCCATCGAAATGCAACCATGGGTATCTTTGTGCGGGCAGGCGATCATGGCTGACGCCGAGCCTCGCCAGTGCCTCGGGCGTACGCGGCGTGATGCGCCGAACTATACTTGCTTGATCATTTTTACGCGCCAGGAGGTGAGCAGGTGGAAGAGGTGGCGCTTTGGATTATGCGCAACTTGACGACGGCCGCCGAGCTTATTCTGCTCGTAACAGTCTTTATGGCGTCTGGCCGATCATGCATTATGGCAACATTACATGGCCCATCGGGGCCCCACACGCGCTTATGCCCAGGCATTGCAGAGAGTTACTTAAGTTTGAGTTCATTTTCTAAGATTTTGCGGTCTGGTTATTGTTTTACTTCAGTTAATTATTGGCTGCATCGTTGCCGCTGGGGTTTACTACAAAAATTGCGTTTCGGCGCTGGATCGGCCTTTACAGCGTTGAGCTGGTACAGAATCTGGACGTGCATTCTGGCAAGAAGCCCGGACGCGAGTTCTTGCGCAGCTGAGCAGCAGGTGTGGCTGACCACAGCTCGGCCTGGTTGCGCGGTATTTGGCAGTTGGCAGAAGCCAAGATGGCCGCTGTTTGCAAGTTGTGCGAATATGTGAGTGGCAGCCGGGGCATGACCGCCAACGATGTGACAGGTTTGGCCAATGGCAAGCGTATTGCAGCGCAGCGTGACCCTGGTAAGATGGGCTGGACACTTCAAACAGGTTACGTGAGGCAAACTGAGCCGCGCCGAGGCGCTGCAGCAGACTTTGGGAGCCGGATTGGTCCATTGGGAGCACGGTCATGGGAAGGGGCTGGGCCTGGAAGGCATTTCATGCCGAGGGGCCAGTTCTTTTCACTTGATACTACCAGTACACTTTGCATGAGCGACCGGGACATTTCTTGCTGCGCGCCACCAGCGCATGCAGCGGGTGCTGAAGGAGGCCTGGGGAATCGCGCGCCCGAGGAAATCTGCCATCAAAGTAGTGCCTATGAAAGCCCTTAGATTCTGGCTTCCATCATAGGAAAACGTGAGACGGCGTGCCGCACGAGCGCGGCGGAAATCGCCGGCGTGCTTTACCGTCGCCTGGCAAGACATCGGCATTGCGGCTGCAGGGGGGGACCGATCCACGATGATCTACGGTATGGGTTGATGCAATACGAGGGCAGGATTCCGCCTGCGCCAACCTGCGCCAGCCGACCCCCTATACAACATACACCAATAGGACGGGCCTACCGCGACGCTACTTGCCAGGCCGGCCGAGAGGGCCATCATTGGCGGCAGTGAATCCGAGGATGGTTCCAGCCTGTATTTCGTTTGCCCCGGGGGCGATGGCAGCCATATATTTTCCAACAATCTTCAAGAGAGCAAACCGTGCTGTGCGCCGCTTTCCGATAGAACAACGCGCCCGGAATTACCGCTCGAGCCCGCGCCACATCCCGGCACGCGGTGGAAGAGGCTGATGTTGAGGGATCGGCTCCGGTTGTAGAGGAGAGCCGATGCTAGCGAAGCTGGGATTAGTGGGAGACGGTCGAGGACGGTGATTTTGAATCGAGGCAAGCGAGCATGAAAAGGCCTTTTCATTCACCCTTGGGGCCCGAGAGGGCGGGGGGGGGGGGGGGGCTGGGGGGGGGCCAAAAAAAAATCGACCAACCTGCGAGTGTTAGCTCAGGCCCTGCGGACGCCGGCTGCGATCCCGCTGCTGACCCGTGAACCGGTGGACGCCCCGTGGCAGAGCGCATTCGCGATTTGCTGGCTCAGTCACATGATGAACCATGTGCGTGATGCCGAGCTGCTGTTGATGTTTCGCCGCCCGCCGCCCAGCACCTCAACGCGACTATCCAAAGGCCGGCACTCGCTGCTGGCCGACGGTGAGTGATCAGCGACCGTATTTACCGATGCGACTATGCTATCAGGGTGGCGGAGTGGCATTGCCGATGAGCGTATTGCACGCTGGAACCATTGGGTGCAGAGGTGAATCTGCGGCCAGATTTCTCACGCTGATTTTCGATGTTGCCGGTGTTATTGGTTCGGCATGGGCCCGGGCGGCGGGCGCGCAGTGAGCTTGGACCGCTTTGAGGTCGAGCAATCGTTCGTTTCTTTGAAAAGCGGTGCGCAATACTTACTTGCAAGCGTGCCAGGGCGAGCCCAGCGCTAATTCGGCATCATTGCATGCCAGTGGCAGCCTTGAGCAGGTAGCGAAGCCATGCAGCCGCTGATCAAGGGAAATCCTGAGAGCGATGCGCATCTTGAGGTACCTGCCACCTGGCATGGGCCCCTGTGGGCCAGACCTGACCACGCAGACCCAGACGCCCCATGCTTTACTCTTCAGCGGTTTGCCGGGTCAGTTGCGAAGCGGCGTTTTTTGCCCAATGCCTTTGCGGCTTATATGCTGTGCGACAAGCCTGAGCACGGCATGGCCTGCCGGCCACTGCCCGTGCCTGCCAGATTTGCGCGAGGCGGGCAGCACATCGGACATGCTTGGTGCTTGAGCCGGAAAAGAAGAGGCAAGGCCATTCGCGTTGATTGCGGTAGCGCCAACTGGTGGATTTTATCGCCCAGACCGCCCGCAGGGGTGGCTGCAAGGTGAATAGTTCTGCATACCGGCTGAGGACGAAATGACAACGCTGAACGCCGCCAAAACGCGTTTGCTTGAAGTCACTTGAGGAGCCGACCGCGATACTTATCTGTTGCTCTTGACGTCAGCTGGACCAGCCCAAGCCGCTGCTGCCGACCATTCGTAGCCTGTTGCCGGGGATTCAGACGATTACCTTGCGCCCTCCAACGGACGACAAGCGATGCCAGGGCTGACCCACCCGCCATACCTGAGTTATCCGCCGAACGCATCAGGCGCTGCTGGTCATGGCTGGACGGGCGCCTTTGCGTGCGCTGGCCTTGCATGCGATGGATGCCCGATCGCCAACTGCGCAGCAGGTTAGTGGCTGACGATCAGGCGGCTTATTCAGCAGGAGCGCTCACCCAGGCCAGGAGTCTCCGATGCCTGGGGCCAAGTACCCGCTGGAACCTGTTAGCATGGATTTGGATCTATGCAGGCTGAGACGCTGGAGATTCTGTTGAAATTTGCATACCCATTGCGCAAAAGCCGTTGCCAGCAATCAAGGACATGCGACAAGGTAAATTGGGCTTTGTTGTGCGTTTTTCCCAGCGCCGGCAAGTTGATTGGATTGGCAATCCTCGAGCGCTACTCGGCCCATCGCTGCTATTGGTGCAGGGCAAAGGCCAACCTGAATCGGGGGCTGTTTGGTTTCGAAAGCGCTGTGATTTGAGTGCAGAATACAAAAAAACTGCTTGGGGGAAAAGCCGTTAACCTGCCAGCGATTCTGATCCTTCAGGATGAGTGAGTTTAATGGGCAATCCCACAGCACAGGCCGCCGTTTTAAAACGGGCGATTTTGGTTCCCTGGGACCATTCAAGGGGATTTTAAAATTCGGTACTGTTATGCCGCTTTACATTGCACGCCTTCGTTTCCAAAAACCACGGTGGGAGGCTGGTTAATATCACCAAAACCCAAACAAAGAAAAGGCTACCCGGGCCTTGGGGCGGGACGGAAAGGGTTCTTTCATGCTTTTTTTGCTCAAAACACCCCTGATGGGGGGACCGGGAAAAATTATTCCTCTTTCCCTCCCCTTTT
>Ga0163217_1017534_pt1 | contig 12319 bp, 6 predicted proteins | sample SynspAceP_FD_185933 | JGI IMG/M metagenome (GOLD analysis project Ga0163217, IMG submission 185933) | Saline lake microbial communities from Ace Lake in Antarctica - Synechococcus sp. Ace-P (PacBio error correction) | ecosystem: Environmental > Aquatic > Non-marine Saline and Alkaline > Saline ... | reverse complement strand
GCTTTTTCCTTTTTGTACTTGTTGCTCAAAATAATCAGTGGATGGTAGGCATCACCTAAGATTAAAGCTCCTGTGGTCACTTATTTCCGGTAAACGCATCCATTTCCAAAAGCCATATTTTTGTTAGAAGCCGTGTAGATCTATATGCACAAGAATCTTGATAGGCAGAAAGGTCATGTGCAGAATGTTGTGTCTAATTCGTTGTAAGATCGTTCAATATTTTGACCTTTCCCGTTCCTCGAATTCAGGTTACTCAGTTCCCGACATTATACCGTGTGTCAATGTTGTTCTGGCCTCAATGTTTAAGACAATCACTACCCGGTTTTGGAGGTCCCATTACGGCTCCCTTTAACCTTTTTTCTATACATGCTCTTTACTGCAAGTACTCTTCTATTATCAACTACAGATTCCTAATGTCATCTAACAACTCTGAAGCCTTGGATAGCTATTAGAGCTGAGGCAAAAACTTTGATTTATTTTGCCCTTGATGTCACATTTGTGAACGAATGTTTGAGGTTATTGGAGCATTGTCCTTTATTTCCCCAACTTATCCAAGACGGCTTCTATATGTCGGGGGAATTCCGTTTCAAGGTATAGTTCTGTAGCCCAAAGTAAGGCGGTAGTAATTCCTTAATTTTGTAAAATTTTATTTGTGTCCTACTGTTGTACAAATGGCCCCAATTTTCTAAAAACACCTTACTTCCCAAAGTAGCTATTCTACAATTTTAAGAGCTTTTAACTCGGGTTGATGGTTGTCAAAGGGTTATGATGTGTATTCATTAGTCATTAAGTAGGAGGCCAGATACTCGAGAAGTTTGCCCCAAAAACATTCAAAAAGTGTGGTTTTGGAAAGATCGGTTCCAAGGTTTGGCTACCCGTTCCGGTTATCCTGGGTTTGGTGGTGCCAAGACGCCAAGCCAATTGCAGGAGAACGGCTATTAAATTCTTAAATCATTGTAAGCGTTTTTGACCTTATATTATTCATCTAGTGATGATTTCTGTTCATAATTTTATAAGTCCTAGCAAAGGGTAAGGGATGAGGAGCTCCATAGAGTGAGAGAGGGCAGTAACAGAGATGCTATGTGATACACTAGTGAAGGTGAGTTGTCTTGAGCCTTGTTTTCGATTGGGTGGCGCTTGAATGATATAAGCATCGACTATATGATAAGAGTAGTGTTATGAATGTGGTTCAACAAGACAATTTTTTGTTCAACTATTTATGAATGTTTATCTCATGCCCTTGTGACTCAATTTAATATTAACATGTTTATAATTAATCATTAAAATTTATTTTTTTTATTACTTTTATTGATGACTATGATATTAGTAATTTTATTTCGTATTATCTTATTTTCTTTTTATTCATCGAAATTAAGTGTACTATTTTTATCTTTTGGGGCTTCTTCTCATGTTGTTTGTTTTTTTAGACTTTTAGTTTGTTAAGGTTTGTATTGAATGGGTTGTTTGTGTTGATGGTGCTCATTGGGTTTCATTTCGGTCGATCGAGTTTTTTGTAGTATCTTAGTTCGGTTGAGTCAGGCGTTACTTGGAATTTTCGGCGAATTTATGTTTTAATCATCTGGCGATTCTTTTTTTGTATTTTTTATTTTTTTTGCTTGAAGGGTTTGTTGTGATATTTGTTGTTGGTATTAATTAGTGTGCCAAGCTTTTTGTTTAAATGATTTTTTGTAAGGTTGGTTACTAACTGTATTTATAGGCAAATTGTTCCATTGTCAATTAATTGTTGGGGCTTTTTTTCATTTTTTGCCGCAATTCTTTCAAAAGGTCTTTTTTAATGCAAATTTATTCCCCGATGGACCATTTCCCGAAGCATCAAGAGTCAGTTTTCATTTTTATGGAGGCGGGGACTCTTTGTTTGAAGGTTTTTATAAATAAAATACCCTTTAAAAGGCAAAATCGTGCTTATCGCGAAGCTTGTGCTCAAGATCATTTTTGCCCCCGTAAGCCTTATTTGAATCTTTATATTTTGGGCGCGTGTAATCCGGAAGAGCGGATTGGTTGTAGGTACTCTTCGTGTGAATTATTAGTTAAGGTAGGAATTATCAATGGGAAGTGTGACGCTTGGAAGGAAATAGAAATTGACAAGATGAGTATCATGATAGTTGGCTCGTGAGGGGGCTTACTCTAGATAAAATGGCGCTGAAGCGCTGTTGATTACCGCCTCTCTTTGAATGAATTGGGCAGCTGAAGTCTTGAAGAGATGAGCTGATTTTAGATAACGATACAGAGTTATTTGAAAAGTGATTGGATTGAATTTCGGCGAGCGTCTGGGAAGCTATTTGATTGAGATTGTGAGCCAATTGCGTGTAGATGCTATTTTTCGCTGGCTTTTTGTACCGATACCAGTGTCTATAACTTCCTATAATTGCGTTCAAACAATTTGGGTTAATAAGTGGCCCCCCCCCGGTCCCAGACTGAAGGTCACTTAATACCTTGATAAAATGGATGGCGCATCTATAACCACATCAGGGAAATTGTGATGAATTTATGTTTTAACAGATCATCTGGTTCTCTGGAAAAAGGAATTATTCAGTTAAGCGTCCCGAGCGTGTGGCGGTAGGATGAGCTGTGAGGAATTTGTTAAAATATAGGGTACGCCTATGAATCTAGACTTTCGCCATACAAACACAGAATCCAGAGGGATTATTTTGTTCGTGGACGGACTTTTGTAGTGGCAAAGGAGGGCACAACTGGGCTTGGCAGGGTGTTGCCCAACTTTGGGAAAAAAGAGTTGGATAATTCAAGCTAAAATTGGCGGGAAAGAGCCCTTTATATGGGCGATTAATGAAATTATAGGTGGACTTGAACGCCGCATGACTGGGCCATCAAATCCTATGCGATTATGACATAAGGTGCCCTCAGATATTAAGTATTTCTAAATATAGGCTATCGCAATGAGAAGTCTTGAGCAGCAGCTTCCGATAGCAGATTTGCTTTAAGGGTATTTGTAATTTTTAAGACTTCAAAAAAGAGTCGGCTCCTATTAAATGGAACTGGATCTTTTGGCCATATGGGCTTTTGAATGGGTCTCGATTAATGCCATTTAGAATATTGGATTCTTTTGTAAAAAGAAGGGTCCTTTTGGCAAAAAAGGTGGTTGAAAAGCCTCCAATTCCCAGATTTTTGGGATAATGGACCCCAATTTTGCTATACATTGGTTTTGCCAGGTTATGTTTATACGCTATCCTTTTATCAAATTGATTTCATTTTATAGGCTATGGCAAGTTTTTATAAGGCTTTTTGCATCGAGCCTAGTAATTATAATTATAAGTTGTAGACCAACTAACAATTATTATTAGAGATGGAGCTTCCTGTGCATATTTCAAAAAATAGAATGTATCTTATAGAAGTTACGCAGTGTAGGTCAGATGAAACAGGTTCTTATAGATGGGTGTCCGCAGAAACACCAGTGGTCCCCGAGCAGGGTAGGATGCGGCTTAACGGGTTTATCAACGAATGTAAAGGATAACCGATTTCATTTATTAAAATGCTCCCGTTCCGTACGGAGGGAGTTATTTGAATTTTGGACGCCCCGGGAAATGATGGCCATTTCTTGGTTTCATCGAAAAAATTTGCCAGTACCCCATTAGATGCTTATTTTTCAATGTTATTTGATGCGGAGACCAAGTTTCCGTAAAGGAAATTCTATGTGTACACCATAACTTAATGAGGGTAAAGGTGAAGGTTCGCCAAGATTACATTGGGAGACACTTTGGATGGTTGGAAATCTTTATCCACAGCAATGAATCTAGTGTTTTGTTTTATGGCAGGTAAGTCTCAAAAGCAAAAGGTACACGATAGGGTTTAAGCATAGGGGCGAAGACTCTGTTGAAGAGCAATCAACCCCCGGCAGCAGTGATGGCAAACGATTATTACCTTATTGGAATATGTTGAGAGTATCATATTTTGTAGTGGTTTACACCGATAACCTTGACAAGATGGCAGACTTAATTAGAAATGGGATCTGCAGGGAGCTTCGCTTTTAGGGGGAAAAAGAATGGGCACTCCCATATAGAATGGCCGGGGAGGGCTGTTATACATGGCGGTTTATACGATCCAGCGGTGACTTGACATCCCGCCATTGATGGGTTCCAAAATCACATTTTGGATTATGACAATAAAGAAGCAATCAAGTTTTGGAAGTATCTCAAATACAGGTCCCCAAAACAAAATTTTTGGAAAACAGGTTATCTCGATAACGGATTTAAGTCCAGTTAATTAACCTGTAATTGCAAATAGAAGTCTTGATCGTTAAAAGATGATTCCTTTTAGAAAGATTGCATGGTAACCAGACTTTTATAAACCCACTTTAACCATCAACTGGTGTGAGCCCTTGTTCTATATTCCCCTTCTGTAATTAATACTTAGTGTCGGCATTGTGGTATGGTAGAAAGTCTATGTGCTAATTACTATCGAAGTACGGGGTTCTGCCATATTTTTTCCAGGGCATCCTGGCCAAGCTTTCATTCTGGTATCCAAGGCAGAAGTAGCTTATCATATCTATAGGTGGATTTTAGACTGCCTTGCGTGGCCAAACGTGTTTTGGCCCCACTTTAATTTGTTGCCACCATCACATGATTGGTGTTTATTCCTTGCGGTAGCTATGAATAAAATGTGGCATTGGTCTTTGGTGCTGCATAATCGCTTACATGTGCATTCTCCTTCCCAAGTTCCAATATTATTTTTTAACGTATTTCATTAAAAGGAATGGAATCCTTGTACTAGCCATGCCCCGAGCGATGTTTTCTGTAAATTCCCGAATCTATCCGTCTAGTGTTAATTTCCCTTCATTTACTCTAAAGCGGGTCATTAAATTGGATTATAGTACTTTGCACTTCCCAGATTGGCCGTACCCAGAGATAACGGTCGTTACTTTGGAATTTAGGTTGAAATTGTTTGCGACGTAATTCATCATATTTAAGGAAACATTTTTTTTATCTATTCCTTGATCAAAATTGGGATTTCCTTGCTCTTTGTCTTTCATATCGGGTTTTCCCGTTCCTAACCTTCCAGCCGTTCTTGCTGCAGATTCCCTTTTTAAACAGCTTGAGGCCTTGCTTATGGGCTTTGGCCGGAATAAGAAATGATAGCAATCCCATGTAGGCATAAAGGGGGATGCATCCAAGTCTTATCTATCGGCCAAAACATTTAACACAAACAGAGCGACACTATAACAGTATTCCTAAAAATTCTCCGTAGGGGAGGCAGATTTTGTCTGTGCGATAATTATTGGAAAGTTGGAAAACTTGGTAGAGTGGAAAAGTTTTATAAAGTTCTGGTTCGGATTAGAGGCCTTTATCCTTAAACCCCAGTGTTTTCTTCCAAATAGATAAACTCCTTGTTCCGTTGCACGGATCGTTTCTTTTTTAGGGACTTTTTCCAATTTCCGAATTCTTTCCCGTTAGGAATAAAATAACCGAAAGGGGTAGCTTTGTACTGTTCCATGATCAAATAGTAACAGGATATTAGTGGCTCTCTTCGTGAGTTCCAATTGGATGAAAAGAATGCTGAATCCCCTAAACATCGAGTTATCGTGCAATAACATCCTTAGCTTTTCGATATAGATGGAGCAATCCACTGATTTTTGGATAATTTTTATTGATTCCTTTGCCATTTTTAAAATGTAATGAAATACATGGCAAGTATTAAAGAATTTTAAAAGAAAGATAAAGCCCTCATGACCAAAGAGGCTTTCTTATCATCACCGAACTAGCGTTGACCCAGAATGAATTATTTAGTCTTGTTAAATAATCCTTTTAGTTGGCCCAAACTTCATTACATGGTTGCCCCCCAATATCTTTTTTCCCCCCCGGCTTAAGAAGCATTCCAACATGAGTTTAAGGCGGCAAAAGAAGTGCCTAAATGGGCGATATAGAAATTAAAAAATATTTAAAATCCGATCTACCCCCCCGTAAGGTTTTCGCAAAGCGAGATTTTCTTAAAACTATTACTTTTGTCAGTTCTTTAGGATTGGCTTTCAAATTTTGCATCCAGTTCAGCATCACTTTTTTAAAGTCCAGCTGCTTTTTTTAATTCCCCGTATTGTTGGTAAAATAGAAGTGTGATTTTTGGTTCCGTGTCGCTGGGGTCGAGGCAAGGCCATTTTAGTCCCATCTTCCGGTAATGTATATCTACGTTGTGATTTGATAGCTTGTGACTTTACCGTTAATAATTTTTGGATGTCTGCGTATTGTAATCTTCTACAATAACCTTGAGACCCAACAATAGGTTTCAACGGGTTGTTGCCTTAAGTCCGATCATATCTGTTTAATTTCTGGCGTGGACATTCCTTTTTTAGTTCAGGGATTAATTTTTCCTTAAATCCATAGTACCATAGCAATCTATTAAATCCTTGTAGAAGGGACTGTGATTTGCTTTTGCTTGGCACCAATTTTGGCGGAGCCAATGGGTAGCCGGTAACGGCATCCTTGCTCCCGTACAAAAATATCTCCCATAGAATCCAAAGCTTTTTTCCCCTCAATTAATAGGCTGTTGCGGGAATCGTGATATTTTTGCTATCTTTAAACGGTCCCAAGCGTTTTATTCCACCATAGGCTTTGGCTAGGGGTCCTCATAGGCGTAGAAAATTGGTAGGAGATTAATTTCCTTTCCCGATTCCTTTATCTTTTCTATGTTCAATAAAACTTGGTCTCATGGATCATGGATTGGTTTCGTTCAGGTATTTCCATTTTCCCTGTATTACCGAACGGCCCACTGACCGTCACTTCCGGATCGGTTCCCCATTACATTCTGCACCTATTTCTCTGCTTTTTGATGGCATGGATTAGGCTTCCGGTTCTTCGGTTTTGAAAATAAATGGCAGAGTCTGGAATCAGGGGAGAGTAGTTTTAGTTTAAGGTGTTGCGGAAAATACCGTGGGAAAAATTGACGCATGCGGGTGTTGGCTGTGCTCCTGATACGGGGTAAATTTTCGTATTACCTGCTCCCGTTCAGAACTCGGGTATTACTGTTATGGAAGTACGTGCAAGGAGGTAAAAACAATTTAAGTTGTCTTTTTCCTTGATTTAACGTTGTCCATTTTTTACGGAGCCCAATTAAGATGCTTCATTAGCCTTTCATTGTCTATTTAATTTATTAAGCTTCATCATCTGCTTTGAATTTTGATATCTCGAAGAAGGAGGCTATTTATTTTCGCTTTCAATAGCGTTCGTCTAGGTTGGCACTATTGGCCCCCATCAGTCCAATTACTTTTAGCCATTGTATTCGGGAGGATTGTGAAGCTGTTAGTACTATGCCAGTGGCGTTTAAGGTATTTTACGGCAACTTATAGTTCAGGGGTGGTCCTTTCAATTCCCCGAAAAAGGAACATTTTATTACCATTGGCAGCGGAATACCTCTGCAACTGTCTTGCAAGCGTGTCACTATTATGCTACATCATGGCTATTACCCTTGTAACCTCTTCGTTTTAATATACTTGATTTAGGTTGTTTACTTATCCCCTTGAGTTATTTTTTCCCAGGTGTATTTTGTTGGATCTATTAGGTACTGCCCCATATGCCACGCCATCCCTCCGGTCCAATTCAAGGTTTTTTAAGCGGTCTTTTAACTCTTCAGTATTGTTGTCTATTAGTTCTTGATTCGTTTTTTTGGTTTGTCGTCGAAAAATCGGTCAACCATTATTTGCATTTTTCAGTATGATTCCTAAGTATTTTGGTGTTATGTGTTCTTAAAAATACGAGGAATATTGTATATTATTTTTCGAGTAGATTATCGCTGTCTGTAATATTGGTAACGGTTCATTATTTCGGGACCGTACCTAATTCCCCCAAAAAGCCGGGCTAGGAAAAGTTGTGTACTATGATTACCTGGCTATCACGCAATATAGATTGTGGACGTTCGGGTGATAAGCTTCCAAAGGTTGATGAATATTTGTCGATTCCTAAATAAAGTGCAATTCCAAAAAACAAATGGTAAACATTAAGCTCCCACAGCACCAAAGGGTGCATAGGTTCGTTTGCCAATTTGAAACAAACGATGGTAATTAAATTCAGAAAGACCATTATAAAACGGTCATCCAATTTGGTTTTCCGCGTATTGTCGTGGCCGGAATGTTGCACATCATTTCATTCATTTGTTTGATCTGCACTTTTGGCAAAACAGGGATATATCGGTGCTTACCCAGAAACTTTTCATGGTCGTCTTTATAACCCTTTTTATAAGCTTTTAGGCACCAGTTAAAGTCGTGCAATGTACACAGAGGTTTACGGGCGAGCCCATTAATGGTTTGAGGGTATTTTGGAATGATGGAGCATATCTCTTTTTCTTCCACCCAATAGGTCAACCTTCTTGTATATTAGGTTTATATAATTGGGGTATTTCCTCCGGATTATCTTGTGTAATCGCATCCTAGTTATGAACAGTTTCCTGTTGAGCTTTGAAGCCCGATGTAAGGGCTTGGATTTTCCGGAAATTTTTCAAAAATCGAATTCCATATTTACATTGGGATTGGATGTGCCTAAATTTAGTGATTAGTGGTCCCAAGAGGTTCGTACTTCCATATCGATAAAAGTATATTCATTATAAAAAATGATTGGATTGCCATTACGCGTACAATTCAATCTGATTTGTTACGATTTCTTCTCTCGTTGAGTAAGGATTATTATGGATATTTCATCAGGTACTAATGGAAAATCTTTCAAAAGTACCAAATTATGAAATAGTTTCTTTGCTTTGTTTTATAATTAATGCGGAATAAGTGTTATACAAACTTGCCACTACAACTAGTACATAGCCAAATACATTGCATAGCGGTGTAGTAAATTGTTTACTTACCTCCATTTTTGGGCATTCAGTTTGGTAGAGGGTCTTTTAAGAGTTTTTCATAAGAAGGCTTTTTGCGTACTTCCATGGCCTTGTTCATTCATGTCTGGATCAATTACCCGGCTATAATCTGATTGACGAGGAAATACCAATATTCCAATAGGCCAGATTGGCCCGACCGCCCAATTTTTTAATCCTTGTCAAAAGTAATTAAACATTATTGTCTTTTTAAAATGCAAAGGATCGATTCCTATATAACATAAGTAATAATAAAGGCTAACGTCAGGCAACCATCGTCCGCCTTGGTATCATATCCAAGAGGTATGACATTAATCAATACAAATCGCTATGCCACCTAGGATAAGTCCGTAAGTTAATGATTACTTTCCTGTTTTTGGTTGGTGATTTCTTCCATGTTGATTTAAATTTTAAAGGATTTTTTTTGATTAGGTGATGAAGATGTTAAATTTGTTAAATTTAAGTTAAGTAATTTTTATTTTTTCCTTTTTTAGGATTATTAAGTTGTTCTTTTCAGGAAGAAATATTTAAATTTGGCACTCGGAAGATAAGCAGGAAACAAACGTTTTTACATGAAGAAAGATATACATCAGGGAATTAGTAGTATTGTAGCCTTAAGGGACATTTCCATGAAGAGGTTTTCCTTACTAAGTCACAGCGATACCAAAGAAACTTAGTGTTGATGGAGTAGAATACCCATTAGTTAAATTGGAGATTTCTAAGAACTTCTCATCATCTATAACTGGTTATAAGCAATTTTTGGATACAGCAGGTTCGCTATCGATAAATTTAAGAGAGCAAATACGATAAGTTTAAGAATAATATTTTCTTTTACAAAAGAGTTATTAGTCCACGGCAGTTGCGTGACTTTTTTTGTTTTTATGTAGTTGTATTGACATATTCTTTTTGATGGTACGGTTTAGAAGGGCCCTTTTGCCGTTCACGTTTACCAGACCGGTAGCAGATTTAGATTCGGAATTTTGACATAGGGAAAATTGGTGAATGTTTCTGGGCAGTACTATCACCACAATACGAAGATTATCTTTCTGGAAAGATTTCCAATGGTGAAATGAAGAAAGATGTTTCTGTATTATGCTTCCTTCGCGCCAATGCCGAATTGGCGGATTTAGTGGCAGATTTAAGAGTAATTGAAGCGGTATTTTTGGAGAAGTGTGTTAGTTGCCTTTTATACTGCAAGGAGATCAAGATTGAGGTAAGATTTTTTCCACTTAATAACCCACATAGAATTTGAAGGTCCGTTTTGAGAATTGGAAATACTTGGGAGATAATATTTTTCTTAAAAAATGTGAGAAGGCATTACAAGCTGATTTTGACCTCTTGACCGGAAGGACGGAAAAGTGCTCCAATGTCCGAGACCAATGTTTTGGAAACCAGCGAATATTTTTTTGGAGGAGGAGCCAGTTGAGTACAGTATTCTTAAATGCCACAGAAGGGCCAGTATTCTTGGGAAAATCAGAGGTATGGGAAGGAAACTTATTCGCGGTGGATTCGCAATTGTGTGAAAAAGCTGTGGTAAGAGGGATGCCAAAGAATTTATGGAACAACGACAGTTGGGGCCCGCTATAGCAAAGTATGCGGTGACTATTAGGCGAATACGTGTTATTTTGGAATATTCTAGTTAAAGGTCATTGAAGGTTATCTGGGTATTCAGGTACTTGGGGGAATGGTTTGCAAATTGGTGGCGGATTCCGAATAATTCAATTAAAGAACAACTATGCCAAAGTAGCTTAGGAATTACGGATACTGAGAATTTGAACAGACAGGACTTCAATTTGCGACTAAATGATGGGCGACATAGCAAAACGGCCATAGAATATATGTTCATACCGGAACGGTATAGGTGTTAGCTGCAATATTTATGTCCTGGTTCCCTAGGAATTTTATCAGTTTTAGTTGGGGAGGCGGCCTTCCGGTTCACTACTACCAGCCATTAAGGGCTTTTGAGGCGGCCAAAGTTAAATGATGGCAGGTAGGGGAAGTGGAATTTATGGGAAATGGATGCATATCCTTACCACGTTTTTGAGGATCCAAAACAGTGGCGTAAAGTTAATCAGTATCCCATTAATATTTCCAAACCTGGTTGTGTAGGCTAATGGCTGCCTAATTATTTGGTATATTTGCAGTCATTTTGGATTAGGTTTTAACGAACATGGAATTTATATCAGAGAAAGGAAGATATGATGAAAAAAGGTAGCTTTCGTATACTTTGGGGCTGCAGCTCAATTTTTCGGAACATCAACATTAGCTAGAGATTTGGTGGAGGAAGGCTGTTGACGGGTGCTGGATTTTTTCTGAAAAATGCGGAATTGTATGTCATCATAGATGTTCGTTACAGAAAAATGCGATAGCATTTAATCATTGTTAGCAGCACAAAAAAGCAATCCAAATGCATTTGTAGCTGCTATAGGTGCTATGCACAACTTAACGAGGAGTTAGCGCTGTAGACGAGGGTGTTGACTTGTTTTGGGCAGAACCGAAAAATTCAAAGATTGAGGATTATGACAATGATCTTTCAAGACATGGATTTTGGAGGGTACATCTTGGTGAAATAGAGGAGGCCGGATTCTATGTGGGCAGTGTATTGCCATTGGCGATCGTACTAGGGCATTTTTTAAGTGCGGATGGTCTGCGATTATAATGTACCTTTGGTGTACAGTCCGTTGGTAGGAGGGATTTCTAGGAGCGAATACCCTTCAGAATGGTCTTTAACGAAAGCGCGGGAAATCTCAGCAAGGGTATTAGGAAATTGTGACTTCGGAGTTATATGGCGATATGGGAAAGGGGAATTTGGTACAAAAACTTGAACTACTTTTTTGGATTTCTGGTAAAAGCTTTGGATGGGGTAGATAGATAGGAATTCACGTTTACGAATGTATCGATTTGAACCAAAATCTATTGAAAAAATGAAAACCAGTAGATTTTGTAGCGGCAACAGATTTCTTTGTCCTATTTTTCATATTTCCCCATACAAGGAGGGGTGATGCCATTCTTAAATTATGGCAGGAGATATTTGACGATCGATTATGTTGATCGGGTTAAAAGAATTAGGAGTTATTGCCGACGCCTGTATGGAGTGGAATTATAGTTGGTTTCCGGGAGAAACCGAAGGCACATTTTTTAGGAAACTTTAATTTCTTAAATGATTGGTTTATTTTACTACCGATATTTACTTATTCTTGAAAGGGGATAATACAAGCTGTTTGAGATTAAATGGGGGATAGTGCCCTAAAAAGTTTAAGAAAAACAAGAGAGTTAATGTTAAGGGTCTTTCGGTGAAAAAGCGGGCTTTTTTTATGAAGGGCAATTAGGTTCTATTAGACGGTGATTGACCGAATCCCCGAGAAACAAAGAAGGTTTATACACCCCGGTTTTTAAGGAAAAAAATTTATGTAAAGTAGCACCCTTGGAAGGTTTGGGTATATTTGCGAAAGGTATTTCGAAGTGATGTGGGATGGTGGATGTTTGGGTGGTATTTTAT
>Ga0163217_1001270_pt1 | contig 12319 bp, 18 predicted proteins | sample SynspAceP_FD_185933 | JGI IMG/M metagenome (GOLD analysis project Ga0163217, IMG submission 185933) | Saline lake microbial communities from Ace Lake in Antarctica - Synechococcus sp. Ace-P (PacBio error correction) | ecosystem: Environmental > Aquatic > Non-marine Saline and Alkaline > Saline ... | reverse complement strand
GGCAGCAGACGACAGAACCACGGCGGCAGGGGGTCGATTTCCGGTCAGATCTGCACTTTATTTGGAAACGGCCAGGGCAGCTTTGGGGCGATGTTTCATGGCTTCTGCCACATTGGCGCGGCTGTTGAAGCGAGGCCGGAGTAGCCCTCGGCGGCGGGCGCCGAAACCGCTGCCCGGGTTTGCCACCACGTGGGGGCTCGCTCAGCAGCGGGTCGAAGAAGCTCCAGGAATCACCTCAGGTCGATCAGACGTAAGGGGCCTGCTTCGCCACGAAGACGCGCAGCCCGGCGCGGCTGAGAATCACGGCGGGAGGTCGCCGCATTTCTCATATGAGTTGGACCAGTTCCTTTTAACCTGGGCTGGCCTCAGAGGATTACACCGCTTCAGCGCCCGCTTGCCGATGTAGCTCCCCCATTGACTTGGTGCTCTTGGCGCCGGTCAGAGGCTCCACAGTCCACCTCTGCCCATCGGCCGCCCCCTCAAGCCCGCTGCACCCCGTCGAGCGCGCAGCGGGTGCCGTGAAGCCGGCGTTTTCGAAAAGGAGCGGAACTCGATGGCACATCGCTTGGCTCCTCGATCTCGTAGATCGGGAGGGGGGGGAAATTTTTTTTTTGGGGGGCAGTTCCGGGCACGGTGAAGGGCCTCGTAGGCGGCATCGAACAGATCAGCGCCTGGTTGGCGGGGCGTAGTCGAGCCGCGTTGGAGCTGTCGCGGTGGCCACTGCACCGGTGGGATTGTTTGGGGAAAAACAGACGATAGTCAGATCACGGCCCTCCAGCAGGGGCGCGCGAAGCGTTTGGCGGCGGTGATCGGCAGTAGGTGAGCCGGCGTAGCCCGTCCGTCGGCTCGCCGTGCAGGCCTGCAATTCACCAATTGCTTCGAACTACACGGATAGACGGATCGGTCACGGCGATTGGGATGCCCTCGCGAGAGGATGTCGAGGATGTTTGCTTGCTGTGCATTTGGGAGCCATCAGAGACGAAAATTCTCTTCGGCAGATGGCACAGGCTTCGCGCCTGGAAATGTTGGAGGCATCGCCTTCAGCACCAGAGCTGCCTGTTCAGGCCCGCTAGCATGAAGTTCCCGACGTCCATCGGCGACGGCTGCTCATCGCTTGCGCGGAGGGGGCGGCAGCGGCTCGGTCACATCGCCAATGCCGAGCGAATCGGGAGGCTTCGGGGTTGGCGGCCGGAAATTCCCTTCACCGGGGCATTCGGGGAAGAGATAGCCCGCCTTGAGCTTCAGGTAATTGGGATTGATTGAAACCACAACCGCTTCTGCCCATGCATTCCTGCTGGCCATCTTCCTTAGTGGACATGACCTGGGCGATGGGGGCTAGGCGTTGGGGATGTTTCCCTTGCGGCTTGGTTGCTGGCTTTGCTTCAAGGCGGATGGGTGCCTGGGGATCTCGTGCTAAATTCCCGAGAAGGACGGCAGTCCCAGTTTGCAGTTTCTGAAGCTGTCAACGCTTTCTCGCGGGCATCGCTTCATTGCGGCCCATTCCATCTAGTCGGACAGGTTTTGCGTGGCATGGTCGTTCTTACAGTTCCCCAGCACCAACGTGATCCGGGGCGATGAGCTCTAGGGGTGCTTCCTCAACGGCTTTTCCCTTTCGTCCCCCTTCTGCTTCAGCAGCAGTTCGAGCGGCATTGCGGCACGCTCTGCGCAGCGTGGTTTCTTCCGGGGTCGATCCCCATCCCTTGGAGGGCTCACGAGCCAAACCCTTCTCCATGCCCACAGATCGTTCAATTGCGGGAGACAACTGCGCATCGCTGCAGTGCCTCAACGACGACGTGTTGATGAACTTGTCGCTCGCCCAGGGCCGTTACCAGTCGGTTTGATGGTCTATTCGGCAGGGTCGAAAACGTCCCTGCCCGGTATCGATGCGGCCTTTCGTCACATCGGTGAAGCGAAAAGAACGGTTCATCCATGTCACCGACCGCGGCCCCCTGGCTGTGAGGAAGGGAAGGCAGCGGCATCCGAGTTGCTTGAGCTCGCCAGAAGGTGTGGTTCAGGTGTGAAGGAGGCCCACCGGCACAAAGGGCTCGCCTCACCGGCAACCTCACGCTCCCCGGCGCTTCCTAGGGTCCTCCAGCCACGGCAGGGAGGCAGGCATTTCCCGGCGGATTAACGGCGAAACGAACGCAACGGCTGCGTTGCTTCGGTGTGTTTGTCAGCTCCGGCGCAGGTCTGTGGTGCGTTACGAAGAGAGGGATCAGCGAAAGACTGCTGATTGATGATCTCGAGACCTGCTGCGCCAGTTGGAAGGCTTTTCAGGAAGCGGCGAAATCGCCGACAACCTGTGCTGTTAACGTGCGAGATTCATCCATCGCGCGTCCTGCGTGACCTCTACAGCCCGAGGTTCTGCGGGTCGTCGTCGTACCCAAGCGCGTGGCCGGGTCAATGCCTTCTCGGTGCGATCAGGCCAGCTGCAGAGTTGAGCACACCACGCGAATCAGCGACATCCTTGGGCATTAACCGGGTGGAATGCGCAATTCGCTTGATTCGCTCAAGCCCGGGCTGATCTTCCCTCAGGCGGCTACGGGATCATCGAGCCCACGAGGCGCTTACGGTGGATCGACGTTGAACTCAGGGTTCGTTAACCGTTCGGCAATTGCCGGGAAACCGCCTGCTCTGGAACCCAACTGCGAGTCGGCCGCTGAGATCGCCTCGCTCAAGTGCGCAACATCGGTGGCGTCGTGTCATCGATTTCTCGACTGGGTCGAGGCGCGACAGTTGATGCTGTGGAGCATTTCCCACCCAGGCGGTCGCGATGACACCGCCGCCCCAGATTGCCAGCTCTCGAGCTCGCTTGGTTAATCACGCGCAAGCGCAGGGCCAGAAATCTATGGTTGTTCGGTCGTGCCTGCCCCAGTTGTGGTGGCCTCGGCTTGTGGCGTTGCTCCCGGCACCGATTCGCTCCACCTGGCACGCGTGAAGTGGCCTGAGTGCGCTCGGCGGGCTTTCGTCCGGCGACGTTTGTCAGCCTGCCGCCACCGAATCCAGTGGCGTCGCGCGGTGGCGTGGGCAGCCGGCGGCGGTCCGCTCAGCGAAGGTGGAGGCACGGTCAGTGCACCGGTTAGGTGCCACTGCTAGTCCACAGCGAGCCATGAGCGGTGCGGGCTTTGTCAGTGAACGGCGTCGCCGCAGGACCGCCGACTGCGTGGCTTGCCGATGGAGGAAGAAGGAGCTGGTTTACGCTGGTGGTCTCAACCCACCCTGTGCTTCGATTCCCAACCGTGGCGAACAACACTGATGGTGCGCGTCGTCAGGCAGGCGAGGATCCGGAGGCCGTGCTCGAAGCGGCCTCAACAACAATTTCGTCCGTTTCCGCCGCCGCCGTCGCCGCATGGACGGGGCAATTGGGATAACACAGCACCGATAAACAGCATCGGATGACAGGACTGGAAACGGCAGTGGCGATAACGCAAAGTGCCAGCGCGCCAGTGGCCAGCGGATGCTGCCAGTTCACCTTTGGTTCCGGCATTGAGCCGTCCCTGGACGGTGCTGGTCGCTCGCCCCTTCCCTGGAGGCCTGATGAGCGATGGCCACGTCCACGTGATCGAGGCTTTGTGGTGTCAGGGTGCCGCTCACGCGCAAGATCAACCCTTTCACGCCCTCGGCACCGCTGCGCGGATCCTGAAACTCGCTTTGCGTCCCGGAGTGGCCCAGCCTTGGGATTTCGCCGGCGAAACTGCAGACGGATAGCAGCAGGCCAGCCGGCTCCCGAGAGCAGGGCGTGGGTGAACGCGGCGGCGTCGCGGCGCTCCTCGGCTACCGGTGAGGCGTTTGTCGTCCTCGGGGTTCGCTCTTGCGGCCTGACCACGACCCTTTGCCGGGTTTGATGAGGTCGGTCGAAGGTTGTTTGTCGGCCCGTCTTCGCCGGGGGCGGTTGTGTTGCCGGCTTCGGCCCTGGAAGCTCTGGACAGGGCAGGTCTCCCGGGACAGCAAGAGGTTTCGGCCCGCATTCGGCGAAACGCCCTGGGGTTCCGTGATCACGGGCCCTGGCTCAGGCCTGGGGATGGGCCATTGCCTCAGCAGCGAAATTGCGCACGGCATTCGTGGGCCACCGGGAAAGCGGCCCATTGCTGCGGGCCCTGCAACGCCTGCGCCCTGCGCGGTCCTGGGCTGGTCGATGGCGTTCTGCCCCTAGCCTGGTCTGCGCGGCAGGTCACCTGGTGCAGGGTGATTCCGCGTTGATGGCCCATACGTGCCGCAGCCAGTGTGTCGCAAACAGGCGGTGATGGGCGGTCCCGGCGGCTGGCCTCTCGCCTTCCCTGGCTACGGGACTGGAGCGCCATGTCGGTCATGGCACGGCGTGACGAGCGGCCTTGCGCGAGCTCGGGGCACCCATCCTCGCCAGTTCTTTCTCTCCCGGCGTGCTCAGTTCTCCGGCCCAGGCGTGAAGTCATGTCGGGCAGCTGCGGCCGACCGTTTTGCATCGCATCCAGGATGCCAGCCGCAGGACACGACGGTGGTTCGAGCACGCGGAGGTGCAGGAGGCCAGAATGGGCGGCCGGGCTGCGTAAGGCAGATGGCTTTCCCCCTCAGGGGCCGGTTTCGTGCACCAATGGGTGGAGCTGGAGTGCGAAGTCGTTCGACATTTCGAGCCTCAGTGGCAATTGGGGCCTCAATCTCGAGTCGGCCTGGCTGTTCGCGTGGTTGCGCTGAACGATGGCCTTGGACTGGAGCTTGGAGCGTTTCAGTTGCTGGAGGCGTAGAGATTAGCGCCGTCGCAAAGCCGTGTGTAGTTGGTCGGCGCCAACAGGGGTGGCCACCCCGATCCGTCGTCGTTTTCGAGGTGGGCGCCAGCCTTCGCTCTGGTGGTTTCCGGAATGGAGTTGCTTGGCGGGCGCCGGAAAGCCAGGGGCTCGCCGGGTGGGGAGTCGGCGGGAGTTATATCGATCGCGTTCTGGCGCCTCGTTGCTCCCTGTCTGCGTCTTGCTTTTTAGGCCGCTGGAATATGGCGAGGAGGCCGCCGAACGCCTGGCTGCTTGAGGTTGGGCGATGTGGAACTGGTCCCCCAGGCGGGCACCGGGGGCCGTGATCGGGCCCCCTCGCTGACGGCATGTGATGCAGCCGTGGTGCCCGTCGAGAAACTCGGTCGAGGGCGGGGTCACGGCCAAGTTGGATGCCCCTATGGGAGCATGAGGAATTGGGATCCGGCGAGGCCCTGTTTCTGCGGTTCGCCATGCCTGCTCAGGCAGCGGTTCCGATCGGCCCGCATTCAGTTGAGGTCTCTCCTCCAGGTGGCCCAGTGCAGGCCCATGGTGGCCGAACATTTTTCCCCGGCTGCTGCAGCTGCCCCAGCTCCACGGGGGGCTCTCCGCGCTGGTGGCGGCGCCACTTCGCGCTTTGGCCGTTGGTCGATCCGGGGCCAGCGCAGCCGGCTGGAGGTACTGGCCTATCATCAATGGATTCGAAAACACGTGGCCGGAAACTGACCCGTGTCTCCTGCTGCAGCGTGCGGCGCATCTGCGGGGACCGCGCCCAAAGCCACCGCACTGCGCCTCGCCTTTCCGCTGCGGCGAACAACCCGGCGCCCTGACTCGAGCCCTGCGCTGCTTGCCCATCGGCAGTTGAACATGAGCGGCTAGAGTTCAGCGCAAGCGGGAAAATGGGCGATACCTGTTCTTCGATTGACCTGAGCTACCAGCCCGATTCGGGCTCCTATGGCGGCTGTTCGCGGATTGGCCGGTCCTTGTGAGCATTGGTCCTGTTCGGGACCTACCAATCAAGCATAGTCGAGAGAACGGCGGCTAGGTCGTTGGTTTGCGGGCGCGGAACACGACTGCATCAGGCACGTTGCGGAAGCCGTCCATAAACGCGGGTCAGGGGTTTCGCGGAGAGCCCTGCGCCGGCCCATCGGCCCAGGCAGACCGCCCGGGGCGGCGGATGCTTCCTATCGAGGTCGATCCGGAGGGAGGTGCTTGGTCAGGGTCGCTGTGGTTCACGTGGCTCCATTTGTGGCGAAGGGGCTGCGGCAGGTTGTTGCCTGAGGGGATGCTGAGCGAACTCGGTGGGCCCATGGTCGGCAGCTGACAGCATCCCCGCGTCCGCGGGTCGTCGCGCGCCGTTTGCTTGGATCGCGCGGGTTCAGTCGGACACGGCCAGCAGGCCTTCTTCGGCGCGAGCACGCGCACGTCCATTCGGCGTAGCGTGCTTGCGGCATGTGCGGTCCGCCTCATCAGACGATCGAAATGAACCATTCGGCGAGATCGAGGGCCAGGGGCTCCATCACCGCCGAACGCAGGGCGGCGGCGGGGGTGAGGCTGGGCTTGCCCGGGCATCTGGGCTTGGTCGATTACTGATTCCCAGATCAAAGCGTATCCGGTGAGTATCCGGGCACTGCCGCGATGCCAGCAGCCCACATCGCACGCCGGGCGCACTGGGCATTGATGCGAGTGCCTCCCGGCCCAATTCGATGCACGAAAAGTGCTTGGCGGGCGGAGAATCGGGCGCGCCGCGGATTGCTCTCGTTAGTGTCCCCGAGGTGGACGTGGTCCCCGAGCGTTCGAGCAATTGGTCTCGGTTCCAGCGGTTCATAGGCGCGGGACCGTCTCCGGGTTGTCTGATGCGCCGGGTTCGCCTTTGCCGGTGGGTGGATACACCCCAAGCCGGCTGCACGCACAAAGAGAGGGGCCCAGGCGGAATTGAGTGCATCCGCTTGGATCGTGACGTCCTCCACCCTTTCTTTAAAGGTGGTCCTTGGAACCGGTCCGAGCCGCAGTGACGGCGGGGTCTGGTCAAGGAGGGATTATTCCGCGTACGCTCGGTGGTGTCCCGGTCAGCTCAAGCAGGGCCTGGCTGATGGTCCAGCCACGGGGCCCACCCAGGTGTGGAGCGATCCAGACGACAGTTCCCGGGGAGATTCAGGGCAGGTCGTTGGGAGGCTGGTGGGCTTGGCGATAGGCTTTGCCGGTCAGCCCCCCCCCCCCCTTGATCGGCCACTCAGGAGCCTGGGTCACCTTCGCCGCGAAGTGCTCCGAGTGGTTGTCCCCGCTGTCCCGCTTGGCATGGTCTTCGAATCCAGCTCCACCATGGCCCCCGCGGACCGGGTGCTGCCACACTTCCCCGGCACGCCGGAAAGCGTTGCTGGCCATGGTGACCCGATGTTGGCTGGTCGTATCTTTTGGTTGACATTGCGGATCTCGGCGCACAGCACGTGGCTTTTTCTTTTCCTGGGGGTCACGGCCAACCCCGAACGCCGATCCCCGGTTTCAGAACGTGCTTTCAGGTTCGTTAGCGGTGGCTCGAGATGTGTAGAGGCCCGTACTTGCGGGAACAACACATCGGCAGGTGGAGAGGGGGGTTCCGGACCCGCCAATTCGGGTCACAAGGGTCTGCGTGTGTTGCGAAAAGAGTGAGGGCTCTAAACGATTTAGGGATTCTCGGACCGGCTTGAACGTAAAAACCGCTTGAGGGCGGGGCCCCGTCCAAATCATCGGCCGTGGTCTGGGCGAGGTTAATGGTTGGCTGGGGATTGGCTCGGCCGCTCGACACAGGGCACTGCTTTCAAGGCTTCGTTTTTTCGAGGCTTTGTTTTCGGAGCTTCCCATTCCCGTGTTCAACCCTCGGTGGGAGTCGCTTCATTCGAGCGTCCAATGGTCTTGGCGGTGAGGGTGTAGTAATCAATATGCGGGCGTGGGGGGGTTGTGCTTCCGGGAATCCTTGTTCACGTGGGGGGGAGCAAGACGCATAAATCTTGCCGTTGGTGGGGCAGGGGGATGTCCCCATCGCGTGGCGGCGGCATGTTTGATCGGCGGTTCGATGATCTGTCGCGGAAGATCCAGCATTGCGGCCGGTTCAACGCCTTGAGGCGTGCGGATTTTCTGCTGGCGTGGCGGTGGACAGGGAGGGATTAGAAAAGCCCGTTGAGCACGCCGAGGGTTTCAGGGAGGACCCGATGGGACTGGATCCGTCAATTGCAGGGCGGCGCGTTCAGGAGAAAGCGGTGTCAGGAAGGCGGGTTCAAGAAAAGCGACCGGTATCAGAGCATTTGCCCGTTAAGGGCTGGTTTTGGCGGGGGGTAAGCATTGCGCACCCCCACACCCCGATTTCAATCGCGCTCCAAGCCACGGATTTTTAGGGGGGACAAACGGCACGATGGTGCGGCACCGCTTCGCTATGGCGAAGCGCATGCCTGCTCGGATCGATGGGGGCAGATAGCTCGCGTATTTGCTTGCGGTCACCGGGCTCACATTTCGATAGTTCGTGCCGTATCGGGGTGAAGGCCGTTGATCTGGCCCCGGTCACGTCGGTGCAGTGCGGATGTGAATGAGGGGCGGTGCCAGCAAATAAGGGTGTGTGGCGGCCGCTTTCTTTTTTTGAGCACGTACACCTCACCCTCGACTTGGTGTGGGCTTGATGGAGTTGGGCTTTCACCGCACCTGGCCGCGCTCGTGTTCTTTGATGCCGGCGGAGCAGGCCGGCGTTTCACCTGCCTGCCTTCCTCGAGCTGCGTTACGGAACATCTTTTACACGGTGACCGGTGGTTTCGCGGGTGCCTTTGCTGCCGACGATCTGGCGGATCGACGACCTTGACCTTTGCACGCTCGATCGGCCGGTCGGGCCGGTGCCGCGGACGGTGATCGGGAAGACGTCTTCGACGGCATCAGGGTAAGGGTCTTGTCCGATCTTCACGTCGGGCTCGGGGGATCGAGGATACGGACCATTTTGAGGTCGGGATCTTAGCGACCCTCGTTCTCACCGCGCGACCTTTTGGCGCCTCCTGAAGTGCTCGGGCTTGAGGCGGACGGGTGATCACGGGATGTCATCACGGGAAGTCATAGCTGTTCGAGCAGGTCGCGCATCTCCAAGTTGCGAGCTCAAGGATTCTCGTCGTCGGCAATGTCGGTCTTGTTGAGGAACCACCAGGGGCGGGTGGAACGCGACCCTGCTTGCCAGCAGGATGTGTCCTTGTCTGGGCCATGGGGCGTCGGGTGTGGAGGGCCAACACCCAAAAATGCGCGTCCATTCTGGGCCCGGCGCCGGTGTCATGTTCTTAACGTGGTCGGCGTGCCGGGCAGTCACGTGGGCGTAGTGGGCCTCGGTTTGGTATCGCGTTGGGCGGTATTGATGGTGATCCCCGCTCTTTTCTCAGGAGCGCGTCAATGTTCGGTTCATGGCCTGAGCTTTGCTGGCGATGGGCGCCGCACGTTTGGTTGATGGCGGCAGTAAGGCGTGGTCTTGCCATAGGGTCACGTGGCGATGCGATGGCCGATGTTGACGTGAGGTTTGGTCCTGCTGACTCTCGGCGGGCCATTGAAGGAACGGATCGGGGGGTTGGTTGGGGTTGTAAGATCAGGATTGCCTGATTCTTGAGATGATGGCCTCAGCCACATTGCGAGGAACTTCTGTAATGTGAATCTCGAGAAAACACCCGACCTGGTCATGATCGGAGTGAGTGGCATAGCGAAACTCTCGGCCGGGGACCTTGGTCTGGGACTTTAGATTTGTCCTTGTCGATGGCTGGCCTTCGACCTGAACGGGGGCGAGGAGGGTCGCCGATCATGATTCCAAGGAAAGCTCGGGGATCTCGACTCCACCTTATGCTCGGCTCAAGCAGTTCAGGATTTGACTTCTTGAGCCGTCCTTGCAGGGCGCGAGGCCGGGCCAATTTTGAAGGCCATTTTCGGAGAGTCGACGTTCGTGTGGAGCTCGGACCTAATGACTTTGATATCAATATGGTAACCGCAATCAGCGACTGGAGGTTTTCCTTCATGCCGTTTCGGCCGGTCCGATGTACTCTTCGGCACGATACGCAACGATCTTGTTTGACGAACTCGAGCCTGTACCCGGCTACCAGGGGCTCCCATCTCCGAATTACGACATGGCCGTATTGGCCTTTGCCCGGTCTGTTCTGGCAAATTTGCTCGCCTTTGGCGTGCACGAATGGTTTCCGGTAAGAAACTGGCAGGGCGCGATGTTGGCTTCGACATTGAAAAATCCTGAGCATGCGATCCAGCCAGGGATCTCAAAGGTTGAAGCTCGCCACATGCCGCGATCACGTTCTGGTTGGTTTCCGGGGTCAGTGGATACGCGGAGGTGGGGTCTCTTCGGAGAGTTGATTGCCAGAGCCTTGGGAGAGTTTCTCCATGTCCCCTTGGGTCTTGGCTTCCACGCACGAAATGACCGGTTCGGAATTGAAACAGCGGGCTCCAGAATGATGGATCGGTTTCACGCAGAGGGTGTCACCCGTTGTTGGTGTTCTGAGACCGACGCGCCAGATACGGCACGGCGTTCCTCGACCTCTTCCCGGTCGTGGCCTTGAGCAGGATCAGAGGAGATGCGTTCCTTTTATCCTTGGTACTGTTGGCACATAGCTGCTTTTTGAGGTTCGGCTGTACATCCTTCACGAAGGTGGGTTTTGCCGTGGGATCAGCATTCCTTGAAGGCCAGGGCGGACGGGGCTTGTTCGTCGCAGGGCGGTGGCTTCTTCGATTCGGGCAAGAGGCCATGGATCGGCGAATATCGATTTCGGTGGCGGGCAGAATAATCCACAATGCATCCAGATCAGCTGAAACCTTTGTCTTTGAAGGTTGAACCCACAGAGGATCGGCACCAACCGTGTTGAAACACCGTCCGAATGCGCTTTCACCATTGTTCATCGGTTGGAGAATACCGTTTCCAGGTAGTAATCAGTCAGGTTCGTGCATCGGTTTCGGCCCCCGTTTCATATCAATTGTCCGCGCCAGAGTGCGACTTTCTTTCGTGCATTCGGCGGGGATATCTCCTTCGACCGATGTCAGTGCCGAGGTCATTGTGTAGATTCGCTTTCTGAGCACCAGATCGATGATTCCTTGAGCGTTGCCCTTCGCGCGATCGGAAGCTGGAATTGGGGCAGCTTTGGCTTCAGCGATTCTTGATTGGTCGTGACCTTCGGAGAAAAAATTGGCGCCGGTGCGGTCCATCTTGTTGGCGAAAAACACGGAGGCGCGGCATTTTGTATAGCGATGGCCCTGCCGCCAGACCGTTTCCGATGGGTGGACCCGCCGACAGCGCAGAAAACGGCAACCACACCATCGAGACCCGCATGGGGCGCTCCACTTCGATCGTTGTAAGTCGAGTGGCCAGGCGTTGTCGATGATGTGTGATCCGGTGTCTGTCCGCTGGTGGAGATAGCGCCGGCGTGATCGTTGGATGCCACCGCTCACGGTCCTGGGCCATCCAGTCCGGTGGACGGCGGCGCCTGTGACCTCGGCCCTCTTGTGGACCACACCGGAATAAAAAAAGACTTGCGTCGGTGGTGGTGGTTTTGCGCCGCGTTCAATGTCGGGCGGCGATGCAGATATTTCTTGACGCGATCTAAGGGGAGGCGCGGGGCCACGGGTGAAGGTTCCGAGGGTAAATCGAGAACAAAATGGCGGGGTGACTGTAATTGGTGTACCGCTAGGTTGCTGGGCCCGCGACAGCTGGTAGCTCCCGCTTCAGTAGCGGTAGTGGCGAAGGCCTTGTTCGCTTCAAGCCATTTTGTGGGTTTCTTCGTTTGCGGACCGCGTTGCGGCTTCGTTGGCGGCATCCATTCAGTTTCGCCCGCCCCAGTTTCTGGGGACATTGTGCGGGCCGTTGCGAGGCCCGTTGAAAATTTCACCAGCAAGCAGGGCCATCGGCTTGTTCCGCGCTTCCTGCGCACTTCCATTCGGCACCTGCATAGGTGGCGCCACGACCCGCCTTGCCGGCACTTCAAGGGAGTGGCGTTGCGGCCGGCTGTCTCGAAACCTCAAGTTGGATCGTGTTGGCCGGTTCGGTCGTTGATTAGGGCCCAAAGGTCCGAGAGAATGCGCTGGGCGGTTGGACTTTTTGCGTGCTTCATGAAGGCCGTTTGCACACCATCGAGGGCCGAGGTGTTGAACTGGGGATCGGGAGTTGACCGGGGCGCTTCCTCAGCCAGCTTGCGGCGGGGACAAACGAAGGAAGGAAAGCGGGAGGATAAAGAACGGGGCCGGGCTCGATCAGCGCTTTTGGGTTTTGGCCTGGGGGTGCACGTACTTGTTTGAAGCGGCTTTTGGCGCGGTCTGACCCGGAGGTTGGTTCGAGGGTGCACGGAATGATGTGGTTTAGCGGGGGGGGGAAACCGGGCAAAATCCTTGGGGACGCGGGGGACCCGCGGCGGATTCAAACCCAAACCACGGGGGAGTTGCTTTTTTTTCTTGGCAGGTTGTGGTTTGGGCCCCGGGTTGCCGGGGGGGAACATTGGGTAGGGCCCGGTTTTTTGGGGGGGGGGGGGAACCCCTTTTTCCCCAAAAGGGGCCCCCCGAGGGGTGGAAGTGGGGGCCCGGGGGAGGGGGGGGGCCTTGCGGCAGCGGGATCTCTTTTT
>Ga0163217_1114804_pt1 | contig 12320 bp, 22 predicted proteins | sample SynspAceP_FD_185933 | JGI IMG/M metagenome (GOLD analysis project Ga0163217, IMG submission 185933) | Saline lake microbial communities from Ace Lake in Antarctica - Synechococcus sp. Ace-P (PacBio error correction) | ecosystem: Environmental > Aquatic > Non-marine Saline and Alkaline > Saline ... | reverse complement strand
TGGGCCCCTAAATGAAAAAATGTGCCTGCCTTGGGGGCAGACACATCACATTTACTCAACTTTAAGGGTTCTTGGCGATTCTTGATGCAATCAGAAGGGTTTGGCGTAGTCGGCCACGTCAGGCTCTGTCCGGATTATCGCGTCCAGATCGGCAAAGATTGCGCGGCAAGTTCTTCTCGGAATCAGAGCCTTCGCAGACCACCACAAGGTTAGGCGTGTTGGACGATGCACGCACAGTCCCCAGCTGCCATTATCAAGGATCACCCGCGCACCGTTCACGGCCACGACCTCTTTCACCGGACGGACCACCCAGTTCCGGTCACGTCTTTCAGCCTTGGCGACGATCGCGTCGAGGATGTTGTATTTATCCTTCGTCCGACGCATAGGGCGACATGGTGGGGCGGTCGAGAAAACGTGTGGGGCAGGCGCGGCGCAGGTCCGAGCATTTCCATATTCCCCGGGATTGCGGTCACAGTTTGCGACCTCGGGACCGCGACGCGCATGCCGCAGTCATAGCCACGCCCGATGGGTTCAGCCAAGAAATAGTGGCGGATTTTTCAAACCCCCGCCAGCGCGCCCAACTGCTTTGCCCGCCGTTTCATGTGGCTGTTGGCCGGTTTCCAGTAGTCCGCCGTCGCCCATATGGCTTCAACACGGGGGTCGATGCCATAAAGTCGGTTGATTACATCGGCGACAAAGGTGCTGTTGGGGATAGAATCGCGATAGGTCGGCGAGCCATGATTGGACGCCCATTCTGTCGGCGAAAATCTCTTTCGCCCTCATCATCGACGACACCACAGCGGTTCACCGTCGCCGTCAAACCCAAGCCGCGAAATCCGCACCCGAGCTTTTCACGCTGTCGGACATGTCATTGCACATTTCCATCGCTTCTGTTCGGGTTGTAATGCGGAAGGTGTAATCCAGGCGTGTTGTGGCTATCCGAACGACCTCTAACCCCCAGGACGGCGGAACAGTTCGGGCGCAAAATGCGGCGGCCGTCCCGTTACGGTGGCGCAGGACGACCTTGAGCTTGCGGTCATTTTGGAAATCGCCGACCAGCATCATCAAGGATAGGCTTCGCGCACGCCGTCGACGGAATTCATATTTTACCGCCGCGCGCTGTTCGCCACGCCTTCCAGCACGATATCGCGCAGCTCTGCCATTTCGTCGGGCCGTGCGGTCAAACGGGCGTTCAAAGCCATCTTAAAACGCCCGTCCAGGCCATTGGGGTATGCGAGGCCGTGAACAGCGCCACCGCGGAGCGCATCCCAAGATGGAATGCGCGAATAGGCCATGGGCGAAGGCAGGGCCGATATCCTTGGACGTGAATTACCTGTCCTGCATCAGGCCTTAAACCATCAGCGCATTCTTGAGTCGACAGGGAATAGTTCGCGGTAGTCATTCCACCCGCGATGACCGGTTCGATCCCGCGCTGTTGCAATCTGGGTTGCCCAGACCAAGGCCAAGCGCGTGTTGATCCCGGGCAGGTTGTATTGGCCCGGGGTACTGCCAGCGGCGAGTCATATTCGCGAAAACGGTGGGCACGATCATCGGATCGCGCAGAAATTCCCATTGTGTTCGCGTAAACTTTGTTCAACGCTTGGTCATGGAAAAATATTCCTTGATCTATCGGGCGTTTAAATATTGCTTCTCTTCGATAGAAGGATTGCCCGCAGGGATCAACTGGACAGCTTGGCGCGGGACGGTTATTTGCCGAGGGCGCAGGCCGGCTGCCGTCAAACGATCTGCACCGATCGGAAAGCGGGCGGTGATCGAAAAACGCCCCGCCCTTTGGTTAAAAGGACGGGGCGCAGAGGCTCGAAACAAGGTGGAACCCTTAGCGATGATGGGTTCACACGTTGGCCGAGGGGCGCATACCGCTCGGTCTTGGCGGGTCGGAATGGAAGTACCCGGCCAGATCGGACCGCTTTGCCTGAACCTCTGCCAAATTCGTTCATGATTTATCCTCATTCGCGGCCAGCTTTCCGCGATGGGCAAAGATGTTCGGCCAATGCGGCGTCGTCGGTCTGGCTGCCAGCGCCTGTGCCCAGTTACAGAGCAAAGATAGTGGCTGGCGCGGTTGTCCGGCACTCACCTACTTTGCGCGCGATGGCGATTTATTTGTTGTCCCCAGAATGCCTTGGGTTGCGGCGTCTACCGCTTTGCCCAATATGCCGCTTTGAAAACGTTTCCTTCTGGTCCGCGAGGAATTCAGGCTTTCCCCCACGCACAAGATTCGCCAAGCTATCCCACCGCAGGTGGTTTTCTTCAACCAGCTGCTGCACGTGTTTCGGGGCCGAAAACCAGCACCGGTCTCAAACAAGCCACCGGCCCTGCATCAGCTCACGATCGACAACAATTTTGCCGAGGTGCCCATTCCAGGATCGGGAAACAGGTTCGGTCAGATAGTCCGCAGTACGTTGCCGGTGATCGCGATCGAATCTCACCTTGCGGAATCGTCTCAAGCGTCTGCGTGTCGCCTTAGCGGGGACATGATCTGGAACTTGTCCGCAACGCCCTTGGCTTCAAGATCCGGCGTACATGGCGATCAGCTCTGCGTCATGGGCGCGTCTCGTCCAGCCAGAGATTGCCTCGCAGGCCTTCGGGCTTTTGACGATTCAATGGCCAGCTGTACCCAGTCTTCGATAGGGGCCTTGCGGGCCGGACGCCGCGCGCCGATATCATCGCCTCGACGGCATGCTCTGAAATCACGTCGCCATTTGGCGGCGATCATTTTTCACAGTCATCCAACCGGAATTTCAAAGCGTGGTGGGGTTGCAACCCTGTATTTCTTCGGCCTCTGCCGCCATCAAAAACCGATGTTTTGCACGGTGCCTGAAGTGTCGGCGTCCAGTGCGCCGGTTCTTGTGAAGTAATTTAATGGCTTTCTTCATAGACGGGGCGTATTAATTGTAGGAATCACGCAGTTGGTGTCGTGTTCCTTGTTGTCGGGCCCCAGCTTTTGCCGCCGGCGCGGATCAGCGCGGGCATGGACGCGTCGATGATTACGTCGGATGGGACGTGCAGGTTGGTGATCCCTTTGTCGGAGTTCACCATTATACATCGGGCGGGCGTGCATTCCATCGCGTCTTTGCGGCTTGGGTGATCTCGGCGTTATCCTTGATGGCGACCATTCATGTCGCCCGATGCCAGGCGTTCGGCGTTCACACCCGCCGCCTTCAGCGCATCATCGTATTTGTCGACAGGGCTTCAGGTATTTCACGCACGGGCGTGGCAAGTGATCGGGTCAGGACACTTCATCATCGTTGCCTTTCATGTGCAACGAAAACAATGTGCTTCTTTCTGGGTCTTCTTCGATCTGCTCGGCCAGAAACTTGTCCAGCGCTTTGGCGACATATACGTGTGTCGACGACAGTGCCGCAGCGGAAGCTCACGGCCGGCCTTCAACACGGTCTCGGAGCCGTCAGCGCCGACGTGGCACGATTTTCGCGGCACCGGCTGCGCGTCCGGTCAGCGTCAGATTTCTCGTTCGAAAAAGAAATCACCGCCCGACATGGAGGACACTTTTGTTTTGCTGTCCTGGACCATGTGCCCATCGAATGGTGGATTCGCCATGCGTTATTTCTTGACCGCATTTGCTCGCGACGGCAAAGAAGTTACCCTCGCGCAGAACAGGGTTCACAGCCGAGGCCCTTTGATCGCGTCATTAGGCCGCACGGCTTTCTTTTCGGCATCCGTGCTGGGGCTCGGATAGTTCGGGAGAGCGTAACCCTGACCCTGCAGTTCCTTGACCGCGGCAACCAGTGCGGCGCCGACGCCGAAATGTTCGGCAGCTTGTGACGTTGGCATCCGGCGTTTTCACCAGATCGCCAAGGATCGCCAGATATTTTCGGGGGGGAATTGGGGGTGTTGCCGCCTCGGTCAAGGCGTCTGGGAAGGCGCGAGAATACGCCCTGACAGGAAATATCGCGGGTGCCCACAAAACGCCCGGCCGCATCGGCAAAGCGCGGATGATCGGCAAAGCAGCGAATAGCTGCCATTCGGGCCTATCGACCTGTGTGTAAATGAGTCGGGTGTCTGCGTGTCAAGCCATTGTATCCAGCCTTTCCTAAAGTTTGTTGCGATAGTACACTTAGTTTGAAATACCAACCTCCACTGGCGCTGCCGGCCGTGAAAGTGCACGCGTGGCGGCGAAGCGCGCAGGGCCAACGATCGTGCCATCCCATAGCGCGGGACGCAGATATGCAAAAAACGAATCACTTGTCGGCCCTATGCTGTTAATCAAGTGAAAGTGTTTTTCGTAACACACGTACAGGTTCGGCGGTTTAGCGTATGCGTTGTCGCTCTGTTCACAGGTTCAACCATCGGTGTGGCTCCTTGCGGTATTAGCGATTCTTTATTTTAATTTCGCGGTCGCAAACACATTCAGATATCGCTAAGCGCTGCCAAATTCGCTCTTAACGACCATGAAAAGCGGGGATATTGATAAGCGTTTGTAAAAAAAACACGATGCGACGCAATAATTATGAGACGCAGGCATATCCGGTACTGCCAGGACTGCGCAGGATGCAGATCAAAAGATCATAAAAGACCTGACTTAAGGGGCCGTGCTGTCATGACTGACCGAAGGAAGACGGGGACAAGCAAAGACGGGCATTTGCCCGGGGCGAGATTACCGCGAGCGGGTGCTTGGATGCCGCGAACGTTGCTTTGCCCGAACGGGGCTTTGATGCGGATCAGCATTCGCCAGTTATTGCCCCGAGAGGCCGATGTGACCCTTGGCGTGTTGGCTTTAACAACGGGGGCACAAAAACAAGGCTCTTTCTGACCGTTTTGGAACGCCGGGTCGAAACCTGAATTGCGCAGCGTGTGTCCAGACTGTCCGCTTTGAAACACCGAGAGGCTGACGCTGGAAACCCTTGATCGACGGCGCTAGTGACGCCCTACTCGAATCGCTCGCCGCGGGGATCCGCAATGCGCGCCTATGCGCAGCTGGTGGGCCGGATCGTGTTCCGACGAACGCTACTATCTCGAAGCCGGCCCGCTTTACTGATCGCTGTCGCTTCTGTCTACCTCGACGAGATGGAGCGTCTGCGCACCCGATGCGGCCGCGAACAGCTTGCCGCGCTGCTGTCGGGCTGACCGTGGCCTCGATGGTTACTTATCGTCGCGAGCGGCATCCGCATTGCGGGGCGCAAAGCGAAGTGCCCCGACAGTCCCATGGCGTATCGTATCTGTTGCCCCCCTGATTTTTGTGTGGGTGGGCGTTCTGCGGGGCTTGAGCCAAAAGTGCTAGAAAAGCTCACACGATAAAAGGCCCGTCATCAATGGAAATCCTATCCCAAAGGTCTGGTTCCTGCGGCACGGTGAAAACCGAATGGAACGCAGAGGGAAGGGTGCAGGGCCAACCGAATTCCGCGTGCTGTCTGAACGGGGCAAGATCACGCCCAGCACAAAGCTGAACTGAATGGCCCCATCCTTGCGCGAACCCCCCTGCATCGTGTCGCCGCTGAAACGGACCGACAAAACCGGCTGACATCGCGTTGGGCGGGCGGGACTACCAGGACCACGATCGCCTGAAAAGAGATTTCGCCGGCAGCTGGAGGGACAACCTGCGCGCCGATATCTTCAAGACCCTTTCCCGAGGCATCCACCCGGGCAAAGTCCGCATATTGGAATTCTATTGCGCCGCCCCCGATGGCGAAGGCCTTTGACGTATTTCAAGCGCGGGTGAATGCCTTTGTCGGACACCGCTGACCAACCCACCGTGATCGGTCGCCCACGGGCTTAGCGGGCAGCTTTCGTGTTGCGCTTTGTGGTCTTAAGCCCGCGGACGGAATGGGGCAGCTTCAACCGTCAGGGCCTGCGGTTTTACGTGCTTGGAAAACGGCGCAGAAACGGTGTTGGTCGCTTGGACTAAGACGCTGCGGCTTGTGGGCCCCTTGCCTGTGTCGCCATCGTGGGATGCGGGCTTTGATCGGGGCCAGCTTGGCCGGCCTTGTTCCATGGCATGCCGGCCACACCGGGCGCGCATGGGATCCCGACACGGGCGCCCGCGACGGATTGCCCCGCCGCGTGGCGGGGCCTTTGACGCAGCTTCAACAGATCCAAGGCGGGGCCGCACAGAAGGGCGGCCTGGACCGGTCCACGCGGCGGCAAATCCGTCGGGGCGCCCGTGTCGGGGATCCATGCGCGCACGGTGTGGCCGGCATTGCTGGAACAAGGCCGGCCCCAGCTGGCCCCCGATCAGCCCCGCATCCCACGATGGCGACAACAGCAAGGGCCACAGCCGCAGCGTCCTTAGTCAAGCGACAGACACCGTTTCTGCGCCGTTTTCCAGCACAGTACGCAGCCCTGACGGCGTTCGAGAGCTGCCCCAATTCGTCGCGGCTAAGACCACAAGCGCACCACGCAAAAGCTGCCCGCTAAGCCCGTGGGCGACGATCACGGTGGGTTCGGTCAGCGTGTCGACAAAGGCATCACCCGCGCTTGGAATACTGTCAAAGCTTCGCCATCTCGGGGCGGCGCAATAGATTCCATGATGCGGACTTTGCGGCGTGCATGCCCTCGGGAGGGTCTGAAGAATCGGCGCGCCAGGTGTCCCTCCCAGCTGCCGCGAAAATCTCTTTCAGCGATCGTCGGCCTGGTAGGTTCCCGCCCCGCCCAACGCGATTGTCAGCGCGGTTTGTTCGTGTCCGTTTCAGCGGCGACACGATGCAGGGCGGGTTTCTGCGCAAGGGATCGGGGGCCATCAGTTTCAGCTTGTTGCTGGGGCGTGGGATCTTGCCCGTTCAGACCAGCACGGATTCGGTTTGGCCCTGACCCTTCCCCTCTTGCGTTCCATTCGGTTTCACCGTGCCGCAGGAACAGACTTTGGGATAGATTTCATGATGACGGGCCTTTTATCGTGTTGAGCTTTCTAGCCACCTTTGCTCAAAGCGCCCGCAGAACGCCACCCCCACCACAAAAATAAGCAAAACAGCATTACGATACGCCATGGGACTGTCGGGGCACTTCGCTTTGCGCCAACCCCGCAATGCGGACTGCGCTCGCGACGGATAGACCATCGAGGCCACGGTCAGCGACAGCAGCGCGGCAAGCTTTCGCGGGCCCGCATCGGGGCGCAGACGCTCCATCTCGGTCGAGGTAACAGAGCGACACGATTCATAAAAGCGGGCCGGCTTCGGAGGATAGTGCGTTTCGTCGGACACGATCACGCGCACCAGCTGAGCGGCATAGGGCGCGCCATTGCGGATCCCGCGCGAGGCGATTTCGAGTAGGGGGCGTTCACATAGGCGTTCGATCAGGTTCCAGCGTCAGCCTCTCGTTGGCTTTCAAGCGGACAGTGCTGGGAACACGCTGCGCATTCAAGGTCGACCCGGGCGTTCCAAAACGGTCAGGAAAAGCTCTTGTTATTGTGCCCCCGTGAAAAGCCAACAACGCCAAGGGTCCACATCGGCCTCTCGGGCCAATTGGCGATGCTGATCGCAGCAAGCCCCGTTCGGCAAAGGCAACGTTCGGCAGGCCATCAAGCACCCGCTCGGGGTAACTCGCCCCGGCAATTTGGCGCCGGCTTTTGCTTGTCCCGTCTTCCTTTCGGTCAGGCATGACAGCACGGCCCCTTCAGTCAGGTCTTTTATGATCTTTTGATCTGCTTCCTGCGCAGTTCTGCAGTTACCGAATATGCCCTGCGTCTCATGATTATTGCGTCGCATCGTGTTTTTTTAACAAACGCTATCAATATTCCCCGCTTTTCAGGATCGTTTAAGAGCGAATTTGCAGCGCTTAGCGATATCTGAATGGTTGCGACCCGAAATTTAAAAGAATTCGCCTTAATTACCGCAAGAGCAGCACCCGATGGTTGAACCTGTGAACCAGAGCGACCACGGCATACGCTAAACCGCCCGAAACCTGGGACGTGTGTTTACCGGAAAAAACACTTTCAACTTGATTAACAGCATTAGGCCGACAAGTGATTCGTTTGCATATCTGCGTCCCGCGCTATGGGATGGCACGATCGTTGCCCTGCGCGCTTTCGCCGCCACGCGGTGCACTTTCACGGCCCCGCAGCGCAGTGGAGGTGGATATTTTCAACTAAGGGGTACTATCGCATACCAACCTTTAGAAAGCTGGATACCATGGCTGACACGCAGACCACCCGACATCATTTACCACACAGTCGATGAGGCCCCCGAACTGGCGAGCTTTCCGCTGTGCCGATCAATCCGCAGCTTTGCCGATTGCGGCGGGCGTTTCTGTGGGCACCGCGTATTTTCCCTTCAGGCGTATTTCGCGGCCTCCCAGACGCGCTGACCGAGGCGCAACAGCAATCCCGATGATCTGGCATCCTTGGCGATTCTGGTGAAAAACGCCGGATGCCAACGTCATCAATTCTGCCGAACATTTCGGCGTGGCGCCGCAGCCTGGTTGCCGCGGTCAAGGAACTGCAGGGTCAGGGTTACGCTCTGCCGATATCCGAAGCCCCCAGCACGGATGCCGAAAGAAAGCCCGTGCGGCCTATGACGCGATCAAGGCTCGGCTGTGAACCTGTTCTGCGCGAGGGGTAACTTGACCGTCGCGCAGCCAATGCGGTCAAGAAATACGCCATGGCGAATCCCCATTCGATGGGCACATGGTCCAAGGGACAGCCCAAAACAAAAGTGTCCTCCATGGTCGGGCGGTATTTCTTTTTCGAAGAGAAATCCCTGACGCTGAACCCGACGCGCAAGCCGGGTGCCCGAAAATCGTGCACGCGGCGCTACGGCTCCGAGACCGTGTTGAAGGACGGGTGAGCTTCCCTGGCCGGCACTGTCGTCGACACCACGTATATGTCGGCCAAACGCTGGACAAGTCTGGCCGAGCAGATCGAAGAGAACCCAGAAAGAAGGGACATTGTTTTCGTTGCACATGAAGGCAAACGAGGATGAAAGTTGTCTGACCCGATCATCTTTGGCCACCGCCGTGCGGTGAATACCTGAAGCCCGTGTTCGACAAATTACGATATGCGCTGAAGGCGGCGGGTGTGAACCGAAACGCTGGGCATCGGCGAATGATGCGTCCGCATTCAAGGATAACGCCGAGATCACCCAAGCCGTCAAAGACGCGATGATGCACGCCCGCCGATGTATATGGTGAACCGACAAAGGGATTCACCAACCTGACGTCCCATCCGACGTAATTCATCGACGCGTCCATGCCCGCCGCTGATCCGCCGCCGGCGGCAAAGGCTGGGGCCCCGACAACAAGGAAAACACGAACACCCAAACTGCGTGATTCCTGACAATTCATACGCCCCCGTCTATGAAGAAAGCATAATTACTTCAAAGAAACCGGCTGCGCACTGGGACCCGACCACTTCAGTGGCACCGTGCAAAACATCGGTTTTTGATGGCGCCAGAAGGCCGAAGAATTACGGTCGCCACCCCACCACCTTTGAAATTTCCGGTTGATGGGTACTGTGAAAATGATTCGCCGCCAATGGCGACGTTGATTTCAGAGCATGCCGTCGAGGGCGAATTGATATTCTGGCGCGCGGCGTCGGCCCGCAAGGCCCCTATCGAAGACTGGGTTACAGGCTGCCATGATTCGTCAAAAAGCCGAAGGCTGCGAGGGCAATTCTTCTGGCTGGACGAGGACCGGCGCCCATGACGCAGAGGACTGATCGCCTATGTTGACGCCGATCCTTGAAGCCAAGGGCGTTGCGGACAAGTTCCAATCATGTCCCCCGCTAGGCACACGCCCAGACGCATTGAGACGATCCGCAAGGTGTGAGAATTCGATCGCCGATCACCGTCAACGTACTTGCGGCGACTATCTGCACCGACCTGTTCCCGATCCTGAAAAAACTGGGCACCTCGGCCAAAAATGTTGTCGATCTGAACTGATGCAGGGCGGTGGCTTGTTTGAGACCGGTTGCTGTGTTCGGCCCGAAACACGTGCAGCAGCTGGTTGAAGAAAACCAACCTGCGGTGGGATAGCTTGGGCGAATTCTATGCGTTGGGGGAAGCCTTGAAAGTTCCTCGGCGGCCAGAAGGGACAACGTCAAAGCGGGGCATATTGGGCAAAGCGGTAGACGCCGCAACCCAAGCAATTCTGACAACAATAAAAATCCGCCATCGCGCAAAAGTAGAGTGAGCCGGGACCAACCGCGCAGCCACTAATTACTTTGCTCTGTACTGGGCACAGGAGCGCTGGCAAGCCAGACCGACGACGCCGCATTGGCCGACATTTCCCCCATCGCGGAAAAAGCTGGCCTGCGAATGAGGATAAGATCATGACCGAATTGGCAGAGGTTCAGGCAAAGCGGCGATCTGGGGCGGGTACTTCCATTCCGACCCCCGCCAAGACCGAAGCGGTTATGCGCCCCTCGGCCACGTTTGGAACGCCATCAATCGGCTAAGGCGTTCACCTTGTTCGAGAAGCCTCTGCGCCCCGTCCTTTTACCAAAGCGGGGCCCGCGTTTTCGTATTCCGCCCGCTTTACGATCGGTCAGATCGATTTGACGGGCGCCGGCTGCGCCCTCGGCAAATAACCGTCCCGCGCCCAACTGTCAGTTGATCCCTGCGGGGCAATCCTTCTATCGAAGAGAGCAATATTTAAAACGCCGATAGATCAGGATTATTTTTCCATACCAACCGTTGAACAAAAGTTACGGGCCGAACACATGGGAATTTCTGCGCGATCCGATGATCGGTCCCCACCGGTTCGCGAATATGACGCGCGCCTGGCAGTACCCCGAGGCAATCAACCTGCCCCGGGATCACAGCGCTTGGCCTTGTCTGGGGCACCCAGATGCAACAGCGCGGGATCGAACCGGTTCATCGCGGTGGGCAATGACTTACCGCGGACTATTCCCTGTCGATCAAAGAAATGCGCTGATGTTATGGCCTGATGCAGGCAGGTATTCACGTTCAAGGATATCGGCCCCTGCCTATCCCCATGCCTATTCGCGCCAAATTCCATCTGATTGCGCCCGCGGTGCGATGGTTCACGGCCTCGGCATAACCCAATGGCTGGACGGCGTTAAGATGGGCTTTGAACGGCCCGTTGACCCACGGCCCCGACGAAATGGCGCAGAAGCTGCGCGATATTCGTGCTGGAAGGGGCGGGCGAACAGCGGGCGCGGGCCGGTTAAAATATGAATTCGTCGACGCTGTGCGCGGAAGCCTATTCTTGATTGAATCTGTCGGCGATTCAAAATGACCCGCAAGCTTCAAGGGTCGGTCTGCGGGGGGGGCCCCCCCCCAAACCCGGTAACGGGACGGGCCGCCGCATTTGCGCCCGAACTGTTCAAGCCGTCTGGGGTAGAGGTCGTCGATACCAAACACGCTGGATTACACCTTCCCGCATTACAACCCGAACCCAGAAGCGATGGAAATGTTGCAGACATGTTCCACAGCGTTGAAAGCCTCGGGTGCGGATTTTCGCGCTTGGTTTGGACGGCGACGGGGACCGCTGTTGGTGTCGTCGATGATGAGGGGCGAAGAGATTTTCGCCCGAACAAGATGGGCGGTCATCATGGCTCGCGGACCTTATTCCGCGATCTATCCCAACTAGCACCTTTGCGCCGATGTTAAAATTCAACCGGACTTTATGCATTCTGACCCGTGTTGAAGGCCAAATGGGCGACGGCCGGGATACTGGAAAAACCGGCCACCAGCCACATGAAACGGCGGGTCAAAAAAGTTTGGGCGCGCTTGGCGGGGTTTGAAAATCCGGCCACTATTCTTGGCTGAACCCCATCCGGGCGTGCTAATGACTGCGGCATGCGCCTCGCGGTCGAGGTTCTTGGCAAAAATGATGGACCGCAACCGATATGGAAAGATGTCGGACCTGCGCCGCGCCCTGCCCCCACACGTTCTCGACGCCCCACCATGTCGCCCCTATGCGTTTCGGACGAGGATAAATACAACATCCTCGACCGGATCGTCCGCCAAGCCTGAAAGACGTGACCCTAAAACTGGGTGGTCGTCCGGTGAAAGAGTTCAGTGGCCGTGAAACGAGTGCGCGGTTTGATCCTTGATAATGGCAGCTGGGGGAACTGGGTGCGTGCATCGTTCCAACACGCCCTAACCTTGTGCGTGGTTCTTGCGAAAAGCTCTGATTCCGAAAGAAGAAACTGCGGCGCAATCTTTGGCCGATCTGGACCCCGCGATTTTAATTCCGTGACAGAGCCTGACGTTGGCGGGGACTTTACGGGGGAACAAAACCCTTTCTGATTGCAATTCAAAGACTTTCGCCAGAAAAACCCTTTTTAAGTTGAGTTTAAAAATGTTTTTTGATGTGTTTCTGGCCCCCAAAGGGCAGGCACAATTTTTTTTTCAATTTGTAAGGGGGGGCCCCCCATCCTTCTCCCCTCA
>Ga0163217_1113619_pt1 | contig 12320 bp, 7 predicted proteins | sample SynspAceP_FD_185933 | JGI IMG/M metagenome (GOLD analysis project Ga0163217, IMG submission 185933) | Saline lake microbial communities from Ace Lake in Antarctica - Synechococcus sp. Ace-P (PacBio error correction) | ecosystem: Environmental > Aquatic > Non-marine Saline and Alkaline > Saline ... | reverse complement strand
GCGGGCAATGCTTTCCCAGGCTCTCCAACACTTTCTACCATCAGTATCCGGAAAATCCATTGATGACTTTTCGGGGATCGTGAAGTCCCGGGGGAGCGGTGAATTGACATTCCAAGCACTTTTGACGAATTGCTTAATTCGCTTTAGATCACCTCCAGTATCTTGCTTCAATACAGCAATAATTTCTATCCCCGTCTCTCGGGCTGCTCCTGAAGCCCTGCCCTCAATAGTTCAGGTCAGGCTCCAACTTTTCCCGAAAAAACATCCGGCCCGTTTCCAGCAAGTTAAAAGCGTATTTTCCAACTTTGCGCCATTTGACATTTAAAGTTCCCATGGGATGCCTTATTCTGGCAAGTTGATTTCCTAGTTCTTTGATCGAGCATCCGGCGATTTGATGCATTGGTAAAAAAAGAGTATGGTGATGAGACTTGCCGTTAGGGCAAAAAACGAGGCGTTAATTTCCATTAGTGTGTTGATTGATTTGTATTTCTAAGCTTAATTGATTCTCTTTACATTTAACAATCTCAAACCTCAAAAAGTAGAACTCGTGAAATTCAAGTTTGGAAATTTTACCCTACTCACAGCCTTATAAATTCTGCCTTATAAAACAATCAATTCAAGCTTGGGTAGGAATCGCTCTTCTTCTTGGAGCTTTCGATATTGGCACAGTTCGAGCGGTCGGAAGAAGGGACCATTGTAAAAACTGCGGAACGATTATTTTTGCAAAACTAGGGGAGGTAGGTCGTGGGGGTACTGTGGCGTTATATAAGTCGGGGGGAGCATACGTTTTTTGAAATGATTAAAAATGGGAGGGGATCCGAAAGCCCCAAGGCAGGAGGGGTGGGTTTGATTATTAGGACAAATCTATTATTGCTAAAGCCCGAGAATTTGGGAGGTAAAAAAGCTTATTCCTATACAGTAATTTCCAAGTTAAAAGCAAGCACTTCATATTTTATGAAAAGCTTGGTTTCAAATTTATTCCTGAATCAGGTAAAATATTGTCGGCTGTGACGTAAAGATTGGAAATTGGATCTTTTATTGCTTCATTTTTGCTAATTGTTTTTCATAAGATTTGCCTTGAATTTTTGACAGTTGGAAAAGGATAGGGATTGTGTTCAAATTGTGGCCATCAATTATTGAATTTCACCATGAAAAAATTCGTCGTTCCATTTGATTTCCTCCTATTCTCTGGCAGCGCTAAAAACTGCTTCAAAAAATCAGTTCCAAATCCGAAGCAGAAATCATTTGTGTCACAGTATATTCCGACAGAAGGTAGTTGGGGATCTTGTCTCAGATGAGGCTTAAAAAAGGGTTTCCCGGATTGGCCGATGAATTACGGAGGAAGCAAAAGAAGTCCTTCTTGGATAACATTCAAGCAATAGCCTACAAAAGCTCCATCCGACAAATTATATCGAATCGGTGTGCCCAAATGAGTTAATCCTACGAGTAATTGAGAAGAAAACGCGGATTTTTAGTTGTTCCTAGGTGCATATGGAAAAGGAGACTCAGATGGAACTTTCATTGGTTCTACCTACAAAAAAGTGCTCGTAAGCACTTGTCCGTCTTGGCAGAAAAGAAGCATTTAGATGGGAAATGACTTTAGAAAGGTCGCTTTTGGCACTCTGATTTTTAGTCTTAAAGCCAAAGTGGCTTTGATTTAAAATCAAACCCTTCATTAGCTTTTCAAAAGTAGCGCTTCACTTACTTATATAGTCAATATTCCGGCTCATTTTAAGGCTACTCAGAAGTTTACATCCGGGATGACGCTTTTCACTGAAGGGAACATTGAAGAATTGGACTTTTTCATCAGCATATATTCAATGATTCTGTATTGGAAAATGGAATGATGAGCTTTTGCTGGGGTCTCATCAAAATCAACTGAATCGTTCTGGTTACTAATGACATACTAAAGCTCAGGCCTACCAAATGGGGGAAACTACCGAAAACTCTCCTTTTTAGAAGTGACTTTTGGGCGTAATGAGGTGTGAAAAGTTAGCTTTACCAGAAATCTTTGAATCGCTTCTCGTTGGACTCTGTTTCTGAAAGACCAGGTTGTCGAAAATATCCTGGACAAAGTAGAATTTCCACACCAAGATTCACTGTCATTATAGCCATCGAAGCTGGTGGGTTAGTCCAGAACCTCTTCGGATTCTTCCACCATTCGCAGGATTTTTTTATCGTAATCTGGGTTTCCGTTTTCATCGATAAAGCTAGGATTCCTAATGGCTAGACGAGGCGGTCTGGGTTATTTCCAGTCACATTAGTCGTTCCACTAGATCAAGTAAAAAACTCGCTAAACAATAATTATACGGCTGAGATATCATCCATATTAATCAGTAAAGGTCCAGCGGGTTAATTACCTTCTAGGTCAGATCCATAATTACACGTTTACCTTATATTCAGTCCGACACCTGTCGGGATGACCATCTAATGTATCGCTCGTAGGGATTGTTTCTCGAGGTTGCAGTGGTCGAAGATCAACCCAATTGCCATCTATTGGGGTTTCCGGGTTATTTCGTGGACTGCCAATCCTGCAAAAACATAGGCGTTCCAAAGCGGGCGATTGATATTTTGCAGTTTTTTACTGGGAATAAGTAGTATTCTACTATTTCCTGTTAGTTCCCAGTTTTTAGCTCTAAATGGTCAGGTTTCTTCGGAGTTCGAAAAGCCCTAGGATCTGAAAGGTAATCTCGCCCCAGCATTTTCACATAGAGGCTTCCCCTGGCTTCTTAAGTGAGTGCCGCGAAGTGTAATGAAAGGCAAAGCTGGCATTCCAGCAGGCTGAACGCCCTTCATTATATTTCCAAAAGAATAGAAGTCCTCCAAATACTGTGTGGGCCCAATGCTAAGCTGATATGGACCATGGTTCCTTCGAAACGATACGGTAAAAGCTTCGCGAGTACGCAAGGTGAATGAGCTGAGAAACAGAAAAGTGAATAATACTTTTTTCATAAAAACTTTTTTCCCCGATCACGATATGCTTTAAGCTCGAAAATTAACCCCTTATTTATTAATTTTTCAAAATCCAGAATAGGGAAGGTCTCGCTGTGGGAATGGGATCTCATACCCTCTTCTTTAATATCCGAAGATCTTTCATAATATATGACTTTTTTAGACTTTAGTCGATTGATTGTACTCGGAAGGTCCAAACTTCGACAGCTGAAATTAAAGACTGCTATTCTCCGAATTCATCGAATAATAACATCAGGGCTCGGGTAAGTTCAAATACTCCGCTATATTCTTTACGCGACCTCAATTAAGATCTTTTTTATTTTGAGGATCTTCTTTATAGGAGACTTCCAAACAGGGAAGTTGAATCTGATATTTTCGGTCGTTATGAGACCAATTGATCACTTGACTATCGATAAATTGGACTATTGGCTTACAAATTATACTGATTGTCATTAGTGGACGATTCATAGGTTGAACGTGCTGAGATTTTGATGACATCTCCGGAAACAAATCTCCAACTTCTATTTCGGTCTCACCTTCCTTGATTGGTTGCTCAAAAAAGTATGATAAACCACTAATGGAAGTTGTTTGGTTGATGTTTTTGTAAACCAAAAAACAATACCCCACCGACTGCACCAAGCCCAAATGCCATGCGCTCAAATTCAAGGCCATTGGTTTGGAGAATAGAAAAAATACCTGCTTAAGATTAGGAAGTATCTTTGACCATTGTTCAATGGATTTCCGATGTGCCTACATCTAATCGATACCGACTGAGAATCTTGGTAAACAATAACGTTTCGAATCACTCAGCGCCGACAAAAAGTATTACGAATGAAAGAATCAATGTAAGTACCAACCCAATTGGTCAATTTTGAATCCGGCCTAGAATTGAATAGACTCAAGTTCATTTTATTTCCTCAAAGCCAGTCGAGTACACCTTTGGGCTTTTCTTTTTTGCTACTTTCCGTTAATGTTTTGTTCCATTTATTTTAATTTTCCACTTCTTTCAATCCTAGCAGTTTATTTTTGGAAAAATTATATTCTTAATTCTAGCGTAGAAAGTTTAACCCCAATAAATAAGCAGATGAATTTTTTGCCTTTTATAACAAATTCTATTACCTTACTTATTAGATAGTTTTGGCTAATTTTGTTTCTCTATGAGTAAACACAGAGAAGAACTAGAGCACCGAACTTCAAACTCGTAACATCAAGCTTCTGATTTACGATATATTTCGTGAAATAATGTTTCAATCTATCGAATCAGGTGGAGGCTGGACAAGGCAGAGTTAAAAAAACCAATTTGAAAGCTTTTCCCCAAGGCCAAATTTGATATTGAGGATTAATGTATAGTAGGGTACGCTTGCTTGCCCTTAGCCTTATTTAAGATTAATGCGCGATTTGGAAGATAATCATACTTACGATCAATAAACCGGCTTTGGTAAATTTGTACCCCATGATGAGGATGGAGATACGCTTATGGAACAGATGTTTTTTGTCCATGCAGATTACAAGGAATGCGAATCGGCAAGAAAGACTTGTATGATGACGAAAGGAACTTTTGCGAAACCTAAACCTCGTTCTATTTCATTTGCCGGTGGTCGAATCCAGGTATTTCCAAATATGCAGACGACATGACTCCTCGTAAGTACATTGACCTTTGTCAAAAAATAAAGAGGTTTTCGATCAGTGCTTTTTCTTTTTCAGCTGCAATGAATTTTCACGTTAGAAAGGTTGATCACTAAATATTTGCCTTGCGGACTTTGATTTCGCCGCGCTTATTTGCCACACTTTTTGGAGTGGAATTAATAATCTATTATGAAAAGGATGAAAAGCTGATCGGGAAATAAAAATCTACGTGAGGATTTGGGCTTAGTTACAATGGAAGATGCGTCGCTTTCTAATGTGGATGACTTGATGCAGCAAGTAGAATTTTCGTGGTTACTGTATCGGGATTACAAATCAGGACTTCTGCCTGCTTCCTGAGTTTTTCAACGCGCCACTTTTGGCCGAGGTTCAAATGTATGGACCGCGTCAGAAAAGCTATTCGAAATTTGCAGGACTACACAGATGAAATTGTCAGCCGGATGAGTGATTCATGGCATGTATCTTATAATTGTAATTATTACTCGGCAGGCTCTTATGCCGGAGTTTACGGATGTGTAAAAAAAACTTCGGGGAATGTAAGCTACCTCGTCGAAGAGATGGTACTCAGCGATAAACAATCACAAATTACATATCACTCTTGACTGAAGCCTCCTATTGGGGTCTTGCAGGGAGGAAATGGGATAAATGTTCTTTTGAAAACTGACGCAGCAGAATAGGTATTATTGATCTGCTATTGCATGTGGAAATTTCCGGAGCTGGGAAGAATTCTTAGCTGAGCAGGAACATGGATATAATTATTGTCCCATTGGACGGATACAAGAATTGCCTTTCTTACGGGGTAAAATAACATTGTGCTAGATCTCGGGCTACTCGGAAAACGAATGCTATGTGGCATCACTGGCTCTGTCGGGGAATCTTCTAAAAAGTTGGAGGAATATGGATATTCAGTCTTCTCAGGCTGCCATTTTTCTCGCCATCTGATTTCTCTTCTTTTCCTCATGATGCGATGGTGGCTCATCTTCAAGAAAATGAAGAAACTATAATAGTGGCAGATGTGGGACTTGGATTTACTGCACGAAGCAGCGGAAAACAGAAAGTGTTACGAAAATCTCGAGCAACGAAGACTGGACTTATATTTCGATCCAATGGAAACAGAAAAATAATCTCATTACTTCGCAATGGATCCGCCTGAAATTTTTAGAGCGGGCCGCAAACATTCGCTTCTAATTACTGACATCGACGTGTAATGACTTGACGGGGGAATCATTTATGATATGAATGAGCGGGAGTATAGAATATTCAGTTCAAAGACGGGTTGATTGTACATCATTTACGTCGAAATAGGCTTATGGTGGGAGAGCGATTAACGGGTAAGAGAATCTCAGTAGTGGTTGAAACAGATGCTGTGAGGAGCGAAATTTGATTTCATTACCATTGTGGGCGTCAAAAAACAAGGGTAAGAATTTCAAGAAGTACTCGAAACGTTGGAGCTTGAAGAGCCAAAGAAGTAGCTCTTATATCGGTGATGATCTTGATTGATTTGCCGATCTTAGCTAGGAGTTGGTCTAGCTATTTGTCCTTCGGATGGCCAAAAATTAGGGGGATATATCAAACCTTATTGCCACTATGTCTTCAGATTTGCCGTGGAAACGCCCCGTATTCAGGAAGTCCGGAGAATTTGAATCTTGCATGCTTCAAGGATCCTTAGTCCGATCATAGAGAAATTAACTCAAAAAGAAGATGAACAGAAACTGATAAAAATCATGAAAATCACTGATTCAGTGATTTTGGGGACAAGAGAAGCCGGTCTGTTGTTTTTCAGGCCCTTGTGCGGTAGAAAGTTTTGATAATTTGCTTTGGAGATCGGCACTAAAGTGAAAAGCTTGGGCTGAGCACATGGGTTTTCTTATGTCTTCAAGGCTTCATTTGGACCAAAAGCGAATCGAACTTCCTCGGGGAACTTTTCAGAAGTATTGGTATGGATAAATCACTCGAGTCGCTCCAACGAGTCGCGTAAGGAGCTGTCAGGTTCCATTAGTGACAGATATTCACGAAAGTTACCAAGCTGCTGAGGTGGAGAAGTGGTTGATTGTTGCTTACAGATCTCAGCATTTTCTTTGTAGACCAAACGATTTACTCCTAGCAGCAGGAAATACGGGTAAAGCAGTTTAAAATTAAAAGGGGTCAGTTTCATTGCACCGGAAGACATGCCAATATGCTGTGTCAAGGTGATTGTCAACGGAAATGAAAACGGTCTGTTGACTGAGCGTGGGTTTTCTTTAGGCATATCATAATTTAGTAGTAGATATTGCGTGGATTGCCAATTATGAGGACACATTTGCCCCAGTGGTTTTGATATTACCCATTTCTGTACAGCAGCCTTGGTGGACAGGGGAGGTTCGAGTGAGAGGTCAGCGGGGGAGTTTCTCCCTTTCTTGGCTCGAGCGGCGGCAGCTACGGCGGGTTGATGGGTTTGTTATTGAAAAACACCCAGAAAACCTGCGAAGGCATTAGGATGGCCCCAAATTTTTGATCCCACTTCATCGTATGGGAGACTTCTGGAAATGTTAAAGGCCGCTGGACTTTAGGTAGAAATATCAGGATTTTCGTCCAATAGTAATGCAATTCTCGGTCTATCGCTCTAATAATTTTATTCGTAGGGATTTTGCTTATTCAAAAAATGGGTATTCTTCTCAAATAACTGATCAATTAGGATCGCCTAGATCAGATCAGCCAGTGAGAAAATTGAAAATTCGAGGACTTCCTTGAAAAGTATCGACGGAAATTCAAACGCTTTAGTCAATTCGAAATTTTTGAGGGAAAATTCTGGTCAAAGAAATGGGGATACTTACTGAATTAGACTATTGAATGCGATTGAGATTTAATCAATCCAATTCGGGATGTGTTTAAATCCTAAAGACTACAACCCCTTATTGAGCTAATGGAGTTGTTTTTCTCAACTTTTGAATCAATAAAAAAAGTAGAATTGTAAATTTAATCCGGGAGATGTGCTGGATTTAGACTGTTGTTGAGTGATGGCGTTCTTTTATTTATCACGTTATTTAGAATTAGGGAAAATTGATCCAGCCTCATTAAAAATCTGATTGGGAATCACATCCAAAACTAAGAAAGTGGGACTTTGGTGCCGCTGCTCACTGAAGGTTACAAGGCAGGTTGATTTCGGAAAGAACAACTCGAAAAAAGCTTTTATCCCGACTTCGCCATGTACAAAAAAGGAGAGAAGTACTGAGAGCTTGATGATTCGAACGAAAAAGTGACAGCGCTGAATTGGAAACGGATCAAATTTGATAAAACCATTAAATTAGGAGAAGAGGAGCAATTCGATTTCTTGCTCCAGACAACGGATTTAAAATTTTGGGGATAATCTGAATGATTATCCACTAATAAGTGAAAAGCTTTACGACTCGACCATGTGGCTTGGGATCAAATCCTTTCAAAAATAATGGAATTGGGAGTCGATGGCGCATTGGAAGGATGACCGCTTCAAGCTTGATGCGTCCCCATCATTAACTTGATGGATAAAGCTGCGGTGAACCTAGAGCGGCTTAAGAATGGCTTCCAGATACGGTCAAAACGGTGAGTTTATTTCTAGTTAATATTGCAAATTTCAATTGGATTTTTGAGTAATGCAGACACCTTACTCTCCAGCCCGAGTGATTGTAGGCAAGCAATTACCCACGAATCTCCCATCTTCACCAGCAGTATATATATCGTTTTTAGTCCTTACTGGATGAACCCATACCACATAGAATGAGATTATGCCTTCGGTGAGGAGAACTCAAAAACTATCTCATCCAAAAGGAAATGGACAGGTACGTGGACCAGTTCAGGAAAGGTAGGGATCCAAAAAACGATCAATTGGTCAGCTAAAATCTTTCGTATTATGCGTTTCGGCAAAAGCCTGGGAGGAAGTAATTCTTTGGGGTTAGTGAAATTTATGGTTTCTAATAAGCATTTCAGTCTATACATTGTACGCCATCGCGAACACTATTTGTTATAAATCGAGTCCTTAAGTCACGGTTTGTATTCGTATAGAAATCCGGCCGATTTTGCTTGCGCTTTACTTAAAAAAATACCAAAGGAATTCTATTAAAATCGATGCGGGCTATGCATCAGAGCAATAATAAACAGATCGAAAAACTTTATTTCTTACTTTCTGGGCAGACTCAATGGGGAATGGGTTCATTTCGACGGATATTTATCAGCGAGATAGGAAAACCCACTCAAAAGCGTTATAAAAGTATGCCGAATCTCTGCAAATTATTACCACCTTAGAAAATTTTGTTTAAAATGAATTTTTGTCGATTCATTATTTAAATGCCTGAATAGTAATGGGAATCTCCAGAAAAAGGTTTTAGCTGTAATCAAGAACTGCAAACTTTGCTCTAGTTTTAACTTTACCATCAACAAACTCCTTATGAATATCGAATAAATTAGAACTATTTAGCTTATAGTTAGCGGCAGTCATTTTAATTTATTTCAACATTCTAGAAACGATTCTCAAGATGAACTGGAGCTGACATAACTTGGTGATCAAGACATGTGCTATACGGACTTTATAAGGAGATTAAAGATTTACGCTGATAGGGTATTATTTGGAGATTTGGCTTAAAAATGGTCTTCTTCTAAAATTTGGTGAGGAGATGGCTTGTATATTGAGATTCGAATTCGAATGGATTTACAGCCTAGATGTCTTCAAATCTAATATGTCAAATGACCTGAGGAAAAAAGAATAGGAAATTCGGAAATGACAAAAAGAAGAACTTTTGCTTCACGGAATATATATTTTTATGACCTTGAAAGTTAAGTAAATCCATCTTTCCTAGATCCAACTGGAAATTTGAGAGAAACAAGCTGTTGGGGAATTTCTCTATAAATTGCAATGGGGTTACTACTTTATCAAACTAAACCAAGTTCAAAGTTGTATTGGTCAGGGAAAAAAAGGCAATGAGAATTTATATGAGAATACAAAAAAATGACCACACTGACATGGACCTACGAGGCAGATTTGAAGGGCTATAGATGTGGGTCAATTCATGCGGCGGCTATTCCTGCTATTCGAAGCGATTGGTCTTTTGGGAAATTTTATTGGAACCCTATGAAATTGGTAGATCCAACACTTTTTTGACTCCACCATGCTAGTTGGGTTAAAGAATATCGGGATCAAACGGGATGAAATCCAGATGGCGTGTTGGATCATTAGTTGCAGAGTCGTCAATAAATATCCCAACAAGACTTGAATTGATATGCGTCCTATCAATATTGAGCGGCTCAGATGGATGCCGAGCTTGATTGGGAAACAAGAAAAATGTATTGGTAACATGCGAATTACCCAGTTGGATTATATTGAAAAAAATCTGACACAAACTTTTTCGCAAAGGTAAATTAGTTGTAAAGAATACAACGAAGTCACGACAATTACAACCGCACCCGTGAAGTTACATTGATTCAGCCATAATACTGGGAAATTTTTTCCCTCTTCTATCATTTTGCACGATGAAAATAAATAACCAGCAGGTCCAAAGGACAAAGTATATCTGAGTCGAAAAGAATATAGGAGATAAATCTAGCGATTGGAAGAAACTCATTGAATGTGAAAATTGTGGATATGGAACTATAAAGCGAGAGAAATTCCCCATATTGATTCGACAAAAACCAAGGTAGAGATAATTCCTTAGGTACTAGGCAATTTAATGTTTCCAACGATACAAAATATATAATTTCATGATACACCAGCAACGCAGGTCTATTTCGATCAGTGATCAGACCATATAACGTCACTGGTTGTAATCGAAATTCAAATCCAGAATAAATCGCAAAATCTTGACTTAATAGATCAGTCTATGGAACCGAATAGAGAAATACCAAAACAAAGCCATGCATTAACAAACTGAGAAAGTAGGTAAAATTGAGATCGAGAAATCCAGTTGTTTAAGATAGTATATATGACTTATCTGGCTGGAATCAAGAATGTAAGCAAATATTCAAGTTCAGATGATCTATAATCGGGATGAACAGCGCTAAATGGACGCGCTCAGAGTAAAACTCAAGGCTTGACTCAGGAATTGAATGCTTTAGGTAAATTGTCATTCAATATCCCAAAAAAAAAAGTGGGATCCAATCTTTTATTAGATTCAATTACTTCCGATGATAGTTCGGGAAGGTATGCCGAGACAACCTAGGCTTCTTCCGAGTCTCCATTTGGTTTTGGCAAAAGCCTCATTGGCGTAATCTGCTCCGTGATGACAATAGCACGGTTTCTAGCCTGGATCATTAACACTTTTCCAGTCCATCAAACGCAATGAGTAGCCCATGCTTTGCCGATATTAGGTCTCTCCAGGTCTTATAAAAACCCAAGCTGCTTTGGAAAGATTCTGGATCCGGTTGGAAAATTTGCTTGACCATTAAGTCCTCAGAGTTCCTTCCATGAGCTAACACCGAAATTTAGAAGGATGTCTTTTCACTTGAGGTCAAATTATCAAAAGTCTCTCGCTCACGTGGAGGAAGGTGGAAATCAATTAATTTGTAAGCAAGGGAGATTTCAACTTCGCTCATCCATTTTTTTTGCCAACCTGAGTAGGCTAATGCAAAGATTTCTTCAGAAGGTTAAATTCCCCCATCAGAATTAATCAATGTCAAGTAGATTCCAGAAACTGGGATCATTTTCAGTTTGGAAATGGGGAATTAGGCCTCGCTTGAATGAAACAGTGGAAAGACTATTTTAAGAGAAGTAATACTGATAAGAAGAAAGAAAGTAAAACTATTATTAAGGCTGAATTACCTCAAAGATAATGCATAAGATTTTTATTTCTTAGGGAACTTATTTGAATCTAGGATATCTTTTGTAAACCAAATAATCCTAATTCTGGCAAATTGAACCTTTGGAATTACTTAAAGTTGGCGGTTTTTGGGAAGAGTACCACGGTATCAACGAATGGCGTGTTGCCCAATTATTATTCTTGTATTTTTGCAAATTATAGATCAGGGAATAATGCATTTGATAACACAGGCTTAAATTTCTTGTTTAATGAAAATTTAAAAATAATTAAACAAAACATAAAAAAATAGGGGTTCAACTCCAATGAAAGTATCCGTTCATTCAGAAAAAGAGCATTTCAATGCTCACATAGATTAAAATTTAATCCATTCTTGGAGTTGAAGAGAAGAATTTCAGCGGCCGTTTTCGGGAAATGAACAATCCCAATTACCATGGACACAACTTATGATTTGTTTTGTGGGAATTTACTTGGTGGAGATTTTGGGGACCCTTGATAACCGGTTTATGTCTCAATGGACATGAAAATTCTTGAGTGAACCTGATTAAGGGAACCACAACGTATTTTAAATTAAATCTTTGACCACCAAAAACTTAAACTTGGATACCAGATGAATTCAAATCAACTTAAAACCCTTCCGCTGAAAAAATTATTTGCAGTGGTTTATTTGGGAATTATTTTGATGAGAAAAAAAATTGGATCGGAGAATTCAGAATTAAAGATTCGACTTTATGAAACAGAACAGAAAACTTTTTTGTTGAAATACCCAATGGGAATTAAGATTTCCCCCAACTTTCTTTCTTTGAGGGAAAATAGGAGGAAAGAAAAAGCCCACGGTTAAAGGGGGGGAACCATCATTTGAAAAAACTCCTCTTTAGGAGGGAGGGATGCCATTTGGAAATGGATTTGATGAAAACCAAAATTGAATTAATGAAAGGCCATTTTTCGCGAGATATATCTCTCTCC
>Ga0163217_1099770_pt1 | contig 12321 bp, 15 predicted proteins | sample SynspAceP_FD_185933 | JGI IMG/M metagenome (GOLD analysis project Ga0163217, IMG submission 185933) | Saline lake microbial communities from Ace Lake in Antarctica - Synechococcus sp. Ace-P (PacBio error correction) | ecosystem: Environmental > Aquatic > Non-marine Saline and Alkaline > Saline ... | reverse complement strand
TACTGCGGTCTCAATTTACGCGACCGAATCAATCGGGAAACTGAGAATCGGCTCTCATCTTTGCCTTAATCGTGCCACAATTTTGTTTAAGAATTTGGCTTAAATTGCCGCACTTACGGGTTTAAACCCTATGTTTATTCGGTAAGCCTTTTTACGTCGCGGATAAAGAAGAGTTTCCGCAACAGTTGGATGATGGCGCTAACTGAGAGAACCTACCTGTTCATTTAACGTAAAATAACTGCTAAGAGGGCGTTAGACCCGAAGGGTCGAGCCAATTAGTGCAAGAATTGGATCTTTTTTGATGCAGCTACAGGAGACCATCACCCATGACGTATAGGCCGCGTAATCCGCCAAATTCGCCTCGAAGACCAAGCATTAGCGGGCTGGGTGATGTCTATTACAACATGATCGAGCCCGCGTGGTAGAGGGCCCGCGCTCAAGCGCGATGAGGCACCTTGGGGCAAGGCGGTGCGTTTCTGGTCAACAACGGGTAAGTTTAACCGCCGACGTCTCCCCAAAGGGACAAACATGTCGTGAAATGATAGCGGTCGCTGACAAATCTGGTGGGAAAAACAATGCGGCGATGTCCCACAAGGGTTTGACGCGTTGCATTTCCAAGCATATGCTCGCCCACATGCAGGGTCGAGACTATTCGTTCAGGATTCTCGTCGGCGGGTGCCGACCCCAAAACACGCAATCAACGTGCGCATTGGTGACCGAACTTGCTTGGCATGGCTTGTTTATTATCGGCCACATGCTTCGCGTCGGATCGTGACGCTCTGGACAGCTTCATTGCAGTTTCACCGTAATCAATTGCCCAGCTTCTCTGCCGATCCGGCAAAGCTGAACTGCCGTTCTCGGAAACGGTTATCGCCGAATGACTTTGACAAGAAGATGATCCTTATTGGCGGGACCCGAGTATGCAGGTGAGGAACAGAAATTCGGTGTTCACCCTGCTGAAACTATTCTGCTGCCGGAGAAGGCATTCATGCGATGCACTGCTACGGCCAACCATTGCCACCGGGCAACCCGTTGATACCGCCGTGTTCTTTCGGCCTGTCGGGGTACGGCTAAGACTTACCTTGTCCGCTGGACCCCGGCCGCACGCTTATTGGCGATGAACGAACATGGTTGGTCGGACAATGGCACCTTTCACTTTGAAGGCGGATGCTATGCGAGGCGATCAACCTGAGGCAGCGAACGCCGAACCGAAGATTTATTGCGACGACTGAAAAGTTCGGTACCGTCATCGAGAATTGTCTTTACCCAGAACCAAGAGCTTGATTTCGATGACAGATAGCCTGACGCCACATAGCGTTGCTGGCTACCCGCTGCACTATAATCTCGAAACGGCATCCGCAAAGCGACCGGCGGTTCACCCCAAAAAATATCTCATGTTAATTGTCTGCGATTTGCGTTCGGTGTTGCTCCCTCCCATCGCCGCGTTTGACACCTGCGCAGGCGATGTACCACTTCCTGTCGGGCTTCACATCAAGGTAGCAGGCACTAAGCGGGCGTAACGAACCCGAGCTACATTCTCGACCTTGTTTCGGTGCGCCTTTCATGCCACGTCGCCCTGAAGTTTTACGGGAACCTCCTTGCGCGGAAATTGCAACGCATGGTGCCACCTGCTGGTGGTGAAACATGGCTGACCGGCGGCGCTCATATGCGCACCGGATAGCCGCATGCCGATCAAGGCCACCGCGCGCTGCTAACCGCGGCGCTGAGAAGCGATCACTCGCAGGCGTGAATACCGCAAAGACCCGAACTTCGGCTTTGACGTTCCGTCGCGGTGACGGGGTAGTTGCGGACTCCTTCTGGACCCGCCGCAGAACTTGGGACAATCCTGCCTTCCTTACCGATCGTCAGGCGGGCAAAAACTGCAGTCAAGTGTTTCGCGGAAAACTATCTGAACAATACCCTCCCTATAATCGGACGACGACGTGTGAAAGGCGCCCTCATCGGTTGAATCCTATCAGAGCGGCGCGAAAAAAGCCGCCGGCTCTTTTTTTTAGCGCCCCTACGCGCCTTCGACGAACGGTCTGACAGACGGCATACGAGGAATCTAAACCGTTAGATCCTCGCGCCTCCATATTTACGCCATAAATCCTTCTACGGCGCATCCTGACCATTAATGAACCACGCAACGTGCCGGGCTCGGTCATGCATATGCCATGACGTGCTGGAAAACCCCTCTATAAACAACTGCGTTGTCATAAAGGCAATGACCGTGGTCTGGATCCATAGTGCATGCCTGCCAGAAGGCACTAGCGCCCCAATAGCGATTGATAGGCCGGCGGTTTAAACTCACGCGGTGTTGAACCACCCAAACACTTCGCCATCGAAGCACACGTCGCCCAGCGATTTGCGGTGCGCCCCGGCACCGCGCATACCGCGCAGCGGTGGAAATCGATATCAACGCACCGGACGGTGGAAAATTCTTACGAATGACCGGCGCAGGTACTCGGCCAGGTTTTGCTCCGTTCAACTCCACATTACGCTGGCCTGCGTAGCATTACTTCACCTTTTGAAATTTCGATCAACGATCAAAGGCGTTATTCTCGTTCAGGACATTCGTGACAGTGTCAAAAGGCAGCCCCATTTAAATGATCCGGTCGCGCATCGCCTTGCAATAGTTCCTTTATAGTCCCTAAAGTCCTAACGAAACGTTAACGTGATCCCAGATATTCGCAGGATCTCGAAATGTGGCGATTAAACGTTCGCCGCTCTGAAAACTCAACAAACGTCATACTGAACTCTTTCTCTTTGGTGAAATTCCAAAGAGTAAGCCTATTTGACAAAGTTTAGCTTCGAATGTTTAGGTAGACGACTAGAAGCGCATATGGCGTCGTCGGGCATGCCCGACATGCGGCCTGATCTAGACCGGAGATTGGTCACATTGGCGCGATCTATCTTACTGCTGGATCAGCCTAATACCGTCAGGAAACCGGCTCGCCCACTTAAGTCTCTATTTACGACCGCGGGATAAGTTCTCCGCTAGCTGTGTCGCGCGGTTTTGCGTTACGATCTCGTCCAAGCGTACCCGCCGTTAGGCCTTGCACTCCCGAAAAGTGGGAAAATCAGCATGCCTCGAACTCGGCCGCGGGAAACTTCGCCACGGCCGTCCGATGCTATACGCGCATTCTCCCACCCACCAATTTGTATAATGATTTCCTGACCACTCGATGCCAAGATCCACCCGTCGGAGTGTCGCGATACACCAGAACTGAAGGACGATGTTCTGGAAAATTCTCGTTTGCTCTAACGCCCTTCCGCTACTCACCCAGGTACGGAATGCTTCTCCTTTATCATCGGCGACTCGCCATCCCAAAATCTGCCGTCAGTGGGGCGCTGCTGCTGATAGAAGTTTCCAACCATTGGCGTTTCGTGCGACAGTCGCAAAGGCCGGCCGGAGCCTCTCTGTATTCCGCCAATCCACACCTTACCGCGCGCGAGAAACTCTCGCGCTTCTGGTTAAGGCTTCCTTCACACGCTTGGGTTAGACCGATTCGGCGGCTCGTCGACATCGACACAACGGGGCATCCAGATAGCCTCATTTGGGCAATATGGCGGCACGTTACTGCTCTGCCTCGTACTTCCCAACAGGCGCACAGCTTTGACTTAAGATTGAGATGTCGCGGGAGAACGATAAAGATCTAACCATTTCATATAGTAAAACGGCGGGATGCTCCTCCGCTTTCGGTTTCACCTTAGTCCTGTGTTAATCGACATATTCATTGGCCACGATGGTAATTTAATGATACATTTAGGATTACTTTCATAATTACATCAGTGGGACATTTTGTAACCACAAATGAATAAATCTATCCAATTGATCGGAAAGAGAGATTTGGGAATGACTAACTACAACAAACAACCGGAGGTATCAATGTCGCATCCCGTAGGGAATCCACGTCGGCAGAAACTAAAACAGATTCCGTACGCTGCGTCGTTTTTTTTTCAAACCGATTTGGCCAAACGGTTAAATTTTCTTTCAGCAAATCCAGAATACGAAATTGCTAACGTGTCGCTGCCAGCCGGTTCTTATTTGAATTGTCTCAAAATTCTAGACGTGGCCCCCGCTATTTTCGAAGGGCTGCATGGCGCCACAAAACGACGCCCCCAAGGCCACCCCGCATCGAGATCGTTCCAGCAGCTTTGGCCACCGATAAATTGACGACGCGCTTAAAACACGCATCGTGGACATTTATCGAGGATTGTGTCAGGATTAACCGCCCCACTCGCGCGGCAAGTTAGGCGGCTGCCAAATACACCGCGCGGGACCAATTTGCGCCCGCAATTAACAGGTGACCAGCGTCGTTTTTTTAAAGAGCCTTGGTCAATCTTGTCCCATCACTAGGCGCTACCTAGCCACATTTACCGATTCACGATGGGCACGGATTCATATACGGCGAAAAAGGACCGGTTTCCGCGCGCAGTACGCCCGGATCCAAAGTGCGAAATCAGCAATATTATAGCGCCCAACCCATAAGATGACGGCCTTGTTACACGCATCTGATCATGTTTGGGCGTTCCAAGCGCGTAAGGTAGGCAACGTCGCGGGCCCCCAAACGGCTGAACTTCCGCAGGATTGGCCCAGCGAACATCCCGATGGCGCCTCTAATTTCGTGGATCTATGCGTTAGGGTAAAAACTTTTGTCCCGTGGACCTGCCAACAAAGCAACGCGTTATCGGCACACCAATCACCAAACATCATGTATCAGCGGCGAGGAACCGCACTGTCTGGCAGACAGACCAAGTGCTACCCCTCGGCGATTAGGAAAATTTAACCATTTTTACGCTTGCGCCACGCGCGGCTTACACCCTGCGTAGCCTGAAACATGTTCGTGACTACGTTGGAAAAGACAGCCCGGGCAAGCGCGAGTCCGGGCGGATAGGAAACATTGTGAGCCAGATATGAGCACCAGGGCATCGCGAAGCCACACCCCTTAATAAAACCCAGCTACAAGTTCCGACCCCGAGGCAAATGCCCATTCTCCCCGGTGTCATTAAGGTAAAAAACCTGTCCATGGGCCTGTTCATACCAAGTTTAACAATAGGCGCACGCGAAATCATCTACGTAATTTTAAACCAAATTGCCGCCACTGAACGTATCTTTATTGTGCTGCACCTGCGAGGTTTATGTCGTCTTTACCAACTAGGGAGCTTTTAAGATGCACATGATGGACAAGACGTGATTTGCTGGGCAACCGACGTTGTGATCGGACGACTTGGCTCGCGATCCAATCAACACTGTCTCCCGTGGATCGCCTATTGATTGCATGCGAAAACGCGGTACGCGCGATCGGTCTATTCGCCAAGATGGAAAAGTGGCAAAACGCATTGTCGAGGAAAATCAGGACAGCGGCGCATGGGCTTGCTTGCTTTGCCACCTATGCACAGTCCTTCACCAGATGCAGCTCGGGGCAGAAAAACTCGTCGAAGGAAACTTTTCGAAACTGAACAGCTGATCCATCAAATTCGCCTTTCGCGTGAATATCTGTGCCAGATGACGGCGGCATTCAGATGAACCAAGTGAAATCCTGCGGCCTGCACGATCTCGGGCGTAAGCGCGAGATTCAGACCGCTTTCACGAACGCGGATATGCATTGCAAGCCAGGGCAATACGCAGCCGCACGCACACGTCTTGTTTGAACTATGCAAGAGGCCATCCCTAACATCACCGTGGGTTTCGGGTCCGCCTCGATGAAGGCTAGAGGATGATCCGCGAGCAGTCCGGCCGCTTACGCTGGTGAAAAAGTCGAGCCTTCCGCCCACGATGGCACCTCAAGGACGAGCTGATCCGATTGCGATCATCAATGAGTTGCAGGAAATGGCGTTTTTCTGCCTGACAATTCCCGAGGAATACGGCGGCTTTGGACTGGTCCAAAGCCTCTATGTGTTGTTCGTCTCCGAAGAATTATCGCGCGGCTATATCGTGTTGGGTCTCTGGGGACACGCTCGGGAAATCGCAGCGGTTGATCATCGCGGGCGGGAACAAGATGCAGAAAGAAAAATGGCTCCCCGGATTTGCGAGCGCTGAGACCCTGCCCACGGCCGTATTTACAGAGCCGAATACCGGTTATGATCTTGGCTCCCTGCGCACCGGCAGTGAAGGGACGGCGACGACTTATAAGGTGACTGGACAAAACATGGATCACGCATGCAGCGATCGCACCCATGTCAGACTCTTTTTAGCACGGGACGATCCCCAGACGTCAATTACAAAGGATTATCGATGTCTTGGCCGAAAACGCCAGGTGATGGATGGAAAAACCCCTTCCGTCGAAGGTATGAACCGGGCCGCGCGAAATCGAAGTGTGGCTATCGCGGTATGAAGATTACGAGCTCGCCTTCGATGGTTTCCATGTCAAAGGTTGAAAATCTGTTGGGTGGCGAGAGGGAAGGCTGTTAAACAGCTAATGGAAACCTTTGAAAGCGCGCGTATCCAGACGGCGGCGCGCCATTGGGGTTGCACAATCCGCGCTCGAATCTCCATGCAATACGCAATCGACCGCAAGTCATTTTGGAAAATCCCTGATCAACTTCCTCGTGTGTCTTCTAACTTGCGATGATGGCGGTCGAGATTAGATCCGCGCGTCAGCTCACTTATTTCTCTGCCTTCAGAAGATGAAGGTCGTCGCTGTGATGGGTTCGAAGCGGGCATGGCCAGCTGCTAGGGCGCAACGTGTCGCCTGGGCCGCGGGCCGAAACGGTCTGCAAATTCACGGCGGCACGGCTTTGCGCGGGTTAAGATCAGCGCGTCCCTCTGTGATGCCCGTTATCCTCAATATTCTTTGAAGGTGCGCAGAAGAAATCCAGGCGACAGGTCATCTCGCGCGGCATTGCTAGGCTAGTGTCACAGGCGGCCTATGATGGCTTAACACCGTCGGGCCGCTTTCGCACGAGCATGTTCAAATTCATTCCTCTACTACTTATGGCGGACTCTGACAAACTGTGCAGTCGGGGATGAAACAACACGCTCGGGCATTAATGCGCGCGGCAGACCGGCTTTGGGATCTACATGAGGTGACGTGGCGGTCCCGGTTTCCCGGCAACGCGACGCTGTCCTTCTAGCCGCAGGAAACATCACCCATCCAAGCCGTGCAAACCGGACACCGCCGTTCGAATACGGTGCCCTATCGCGTGGTTTTCAGTCACGCTCGTATCCTCACCAAAAGATTCCCTGCCCTGACCTGCAGCAACGAAAAAATCACTCGCCCAAACGCGCTCGAACGCACCACAGTTATCGAAATCCTGGATAATGTAATGTCTTTCTAACCGAGAACGCTTATTATGGTTGTTTATCGCTGCCGATGAAGGCTCCACGTATCGCGCTCGGCGCCTCAGGCAAGGGCCTCCCCAGATCTGCGCCCAGTTGCCGTCTAGAAAGTAGCCCGTGGGTTTTGAACGCCAACGCAATATCTGGCGTCGCTGATCACCCTCCACGGAGCACGGGCGACGCGGCAACATCTTGGTCCACCCATCTCCAGCCCCCTTCCCGTGTTGACGGCACGACCGTTTTGGCGACACGAGATAACCCGCTTGTCCGTCCGGTTACAGCACAAACGCTAAGATTTCAAGCCCGTAGCCCAGTTCGTTCTGTAAACTGATTTCCATGAAGATAGGGCAAGCGGCCACAGGGTCCCCTGTCCCCGAAGGTCCAGCAACGTTTCGGTTCGCCGGGTTATAGCGGTGTATGGGGCTTCGCTTCAGCAGCGCAAAAACCAGCGAACTGTCACCGGCATTTCATCCCGCGAGGCTTCATTCCTGTGTTCATCGCCAATGCGGCTCGGCTCCGCACGGGCTCGACGTAAAGCACCGATGTGGCTTCCAATCCGGTGCGCGCATTGAGACCAATCCAATGGGGCACCGGCTGCCAGAATTGGCGCGATCTTTGCGTTGGGTGCCGCGCGACAGATCCGGGTGACGCCGCGTTCTGGCGTAAAACCTCGATATCGCCGGATGTTTCGCCGTTGGCCGGGCGGTGCTCAGCAAAATGCCCTGATCGCGCCACCTCCACAGCTCAGACCATCCTCGCATGCAACAGATGCCGGCCTTGCCGGGTCTTCGACTTCGACCACCCATAGATCCGGGTCATAGCCACGTTGGCCGACTTGATCGACTTTCTCGACTCGGGGCTCTTGGCCACTTTCATCTCGACCCAGCTCCCGTTTCGCACTGATCAATCAACGCTTTTCATGAAACGCTGTGCATTTCCTCCATGTGGCCGCTTCCCAGAACCGCGCCGCCGGGTTGTCATCCGTGCGCGCAACAAGCCGGTATATATAGACCCGCGCGCGCGAGATAGCGTCGGAACCAGAACGCGCCCGTCAGCCGGGCATGAAGGGGCCCTTGCTTCCAATGGTGAGAGATCCTCCCCGAAGGGTCGGTTGCCACCAACCTGACTATGCCGTCTTGTGAACTCCAACCCATTTCAGAGTAGCGCTCGCCCTCGTCGAGCCAGTTCGGGCGCACCTTGACCTGCAGGAATAGATTGAACCTTTCGACCCAGAACCTCTTCGAGCTCCTTCGCGCGCGGCTTTGCTGACGTACTGATTGTTTCGCCTTTGTTGCCAGCACAATACCTTTGTGCCCGTCACGCACCACATAGATCAGTTGATCTACCCGCGCCGACCATCTTGCGCTTTCCAGTCTCGGTCCAAACGTCAGCTTGGTTACGGCAGCTCTTTGGTGCAGGGAAGATCAGTTGGTTCTCGGGTCATTTCGGCAGCAATCATGGCATCGGCGGTCGGCGATCTGATCTTCGGGGTAAAGCCATGGGCTCTCGGGCAACTCCGGCTGCAAGCCAATGGCGGCAACGTATCCGACCACATTGCCCGCGCTCGGCTGAATCATGAAGGTCCCGACGAATTATACGGTCGTTCATTCTCTTTGGCTGAGGACCAGCAAACCGGTGCATCAACGCGGTCAATTTTATTGATTCGCCAGCGCGACTTTACGTCCCTTGCCGATGCTCGGCCAAAACCTTCGAGAATTCGTTCCACACTTCGGTGGATTGCCGCGATTTGGCTTCGACTCAGCGGATGACAATATCTTTGCAATCTGCAGCGCCCCCCAAAGCAGCAGCCACAGTGGCGCGATCCGACGACGGCGGGGTTGGAACAGCGGCGTGTCCACGAACACAAGCTGGCTTTGCCCGTTCCTCGGCAACGCCGCGGATCGGGCGCGTGTGGTTTGCACTTATGGTTCACATCGACACTTTTTCCGCCGCCATGCGGTTCAGCACGTCGATTTGCCCGCGTGGGCTTCGCTATCCAGGGGCGTAATTCCGGCGCGCGTTGGGTCATGAGGGTCTTCTCCATTGGGCCAGAGCGTCTTGGCAGCGGCCTGTTCGGGCCTGACGTTTCGAAGGGCGGACGCAACGGCGTGCCCCGGCTTTCACTATACGGGCAGTGATGGTAAACACAGGGGGCGTGGTCTTGCCCCTGCCGGTCGTCTGGGACATAGGCGGGGGGCGCAAGCCGCGCGCCTGTGCCATTCCTGCAACGCGGTTTGATCGCGGGCGTCTTGCTTGACCTGCAGTCCCGCGGACCCACGCCGCGGATCAAACTTGGACTCGTCAAACCCGCCTCTAGATAGACCGCTTGCGTATTATAGCTCGATCGCGTCGCCAACAATGCCTGCTTGCGCCGACCGCCTGGATGCATTCAGAGCGACCGAGCTTTGGAGCACAGCCCCATGTCGATTTCGCGCGGAACCTCCGCACAGGCTTCTTTTGCGTACCAGCGCGTTGAACGCGGGGCAGGCTGGCCTTCTGTCGCGCGGGATTCAAGAGGTTTAGCAGCCTTCGGCCATCACCAGCCCCCAGACGCGGTCGCCAGAAACTCAAGCCGCTGGTTATTCGTCGCGGTTTGGGCCGAACATAGGGCGTGGGTCACCGCGATTCAACGCCGGGGCTTGGTAAGTGGTACCGATACGGCCCTCAAAGGCCCGGAGATTCAGCGTTTAACTTCACTTGAACGCCTTAAAGAAACGATCGCCACGCCACGTCCAGAAAAACAGCATGGACCGCCCCCCGAACTGAACTGATCGATCCGCGCGCCCAATTAGATTCTCACGGACAAAAACCCACGCCACGGCTTGTTGCGCCGACGGCTATCGGCAATTATCGCGGTTATTCGCCCTGAAAATTAATGCCCTTCGCGGCACCGAATACACTTCGGTGTTGTCCGACGCTTGATTACGATGTTCAAGATCGGGTGCTCTACGCCATTGGGCAAATTCGAGTCTGGCGGTCTTTTTACAACATTCCACCGCAACCGACCGCACCATTTTCACAGCGTGGGAGCATACCTGCGTCCTTGGCCGGAAGTCCAGAATTCTTCGAAAAACACCTCATCACGCAGCTCGACCGCGGTGCCGTTGTTGATGCTGATGTTCCCATCGGTGACTGGATTCTTATCGCCCGAGCCAACCCGGATCGACGTTTTGATATAGTCCGCGGCCCGATAACGGATGACGGAAACAACGAATCCCGCGCTTCAGGCTCGGATCCGAAACAGGAGTTTGTTGTCCCATCCAAACACGCCGCAGATATCCTTCGCGTCCATTCTATTGCCGAAACGGGGGCATCATCCGCTGGGGCGGACGCGTGGAATAGCATAAGCATTTTGTTCACGCAGGATCACCGTTCAACAGCGGTCTCTTTATCGGCCTGACGGATCCCGAAAACGGCTGGAAAACAGGGGTCGGAAGCACCGCAATTCCAGCGCATAGACAATCGTTTTGATGGTTTTCGACAAGGGCGTTGCCGTTTTCTCTTTGGCGGCCATTTTGGCGCTCCTGTTCTGCGTTCGAGCGTTACATGCGGGTTGCCATTGCCTGCAAGTCAGCAACCCCGCCCCGTCATCGACCATTGGGCCATGATTTCCGTTGCGGTAGATACTGCTTGGGGGCGGGCTTCGATGACGCCAAATGCCTGGGCCAAGGGTGATCGTCGGTCACGTGACATGAAATGATCGCCTCTGTCCTTCGGGTGTTCATTTCGGGCCAGACGTTCTGCGGCCACCGGTCCACTCCATTCACCGGTGGCCGGGTCGAAGATTGCTCACGGCCATGTCCCGCATTGCGTCCCCATGCGCAGTCCGGTAACCAGTGCCTTTTGACAGGGCCTTCTTGCCAGCCCATCGCTTGGCATAGGTCCCGCGATATCGGCGGCGCCTGTTCAGCTTTTGCTGTTCACTTCGGTAATACGCGATTTCTTAAAACGGTCCAAAAGCGGTCCAGGTGCTGATCCGTTCGATATTCGGCAAGGTCAGTCCAATTGCCTAAAATCATCCGCGCCCATCAGCCCTTTGCGGCGTCATCCATCAGGCGGCGCATTCTCGCATGGCGGGGACCCAAGCCCCAGAAGGATTGCCTGCGATTAGGGAAGTGTCCGATTGTTCAGGCTCTTGCACTTCAGGGAAGGCGGGCGTTCGGGCTCACGGTGTTCATAGGTCAGCCGTGGCCTGCGTGCACTCAAGCCCCAAGGATCTGGCGCAAAATTTGACATTTCCTCGAGCTTTTGAAGTTCTTTTCTGCGTTTTCTTCCCAATTGCCCTTCGGCATATGCGTTCGCATACGCCAACGGTGTGCAGCTCGATCACTTCGCCCGATGCGGTTTCGCGGCTTTCGATTTCTGACGTTGTCGCGGCGATAAAGATGCTTGACGCGGCTAACCTGCTTCGCGCAGCGGGCAAATGAAGTGCGGCCAACGGTTTCTTCGCGCGCCACTTCCAACCGCCCCTCGGTGGTCCGCTCTCGCGCTTTTCGAGGCACGATGCAAACGCATGCGGGTTTGTGGCGCAAGGCGAGCCCTGAAGCATTCTCTTCGTGGCTGCCATTTTCAAGTTCAGCGGCACGGTCAGCACCTCTTGCAGGGACCCTCGATATCGGCATTCCGTGGATGTTGACGGCGATTCCTCGCGCAGGTGTGCCGTAATCCCGTCGGCCCCGCCTCCCTGCGCGGCCCGAGCAGCACGCAAGCGGATCGGATTATAAGGACCACCGCGCGCATTTCCGCACAGTTGCCACCGGTTGGTCAATATTTTACACCCAGGGCCGGAAGCTTACCTTGTTGCCGCCATGGTTTTCTTTTCCCCTTTACAGAGCGCCTGCCCTTTTTGCCTTGGCGTTTCGCCTCTTGCTTTGGCCGAGGGCTTTTTTTTTTCTTTCAACGAAGTCCAATAACTTGGGGCCCTTTAATTTTCCGGGGGCCGGGCCCCCTTTTTGGGCGTTCGAGTTATTTTTTGGATTAGGGGGGGCCCCTCCCGAAAAAAGGGGGGGGGCCCAAACGAGATCTCTTCTATTCCTTTT
>Ga0163217_1085824_pt1 | contig 12323 bp, 17 predicted proteins | sample SynspAceP_FD_185933 | JGI IMG/M metagenome (GOLD analysis project Ga0163217, IMG submission 185933) | Saline lake microbial communities from Ace Lake in Antarctica - Synechococcus sp. Ace-P (PacBio error correction) | ecosystem: Environmental > Aquatic > Non-marine Saline and Alkaline > Saline ... | reverse complement strand
CGTGCTGCTGCTCACCCTGGGTACCGGGAGTGGGGAGGTGGGCTGCTGCTGGGCGGGAGCTTGTTCCACCGGCCATGGTGGGCGCCCACCGCCCGCGAACCGGGCCTGATCGGCTGGGATCCGGCTGGGCCTCCCTGCAACAGCGGACAATCGGGGCTCCCTGGACGCAGTACTGCAGCATCCAGCTGGCCTCGGCCGAGCTCCAGGCCCACAGCTTTGGATCCCGCGAACTCTGCCCTGCCGCTCGCCCGATGGCGCGGGTGGGGGCGAAGCCCCTTGGCCCATCTGGGCGGAAATTATGGGCGCCTAGCTGGGAGTGGGGATCAGTTCCCTGCTACGTGCTCACCCCGGAACTGGTCTTGCCTCGGCGGTGGCCTCAAGCGGCGCCAGGCCACCACCTTTCTGCCGCCCTCTGGCGTGAAGTGGAGGGAGGCGGTGTGCTGCCTGAAAGCCGCCAGGGCCGTCCAGATTCCGGCGCTGTGCCCTGGGCAATTGGGGGCCGGCCGCTGGGAGCGGCGAAAAACTTCGCCCTCGATTCGGGCTTGGGATGATGTGCCCTTCTTGTTCCTGAATCCATTCCCGTTCCGGTCCAGGCGATCCGTCCCCGAACCGGAGCCCGATCTTGCTGCAAACGGGCCCAGCGGCCGTGCGATCAAGCCAGGCGATTGGCCCTGGCCCAGGACCAGTGACAGCCAACGCAGCAGGCGCTGGAGGCCAAGGCTGGCGCCCTGGAGGAAGACGCCGAGGGGGCCATCGTGGCCGCCAAACCGGGCTGATCTTGAGGCCGCCGAGCACGGACCAGCTGGCGGACTTGCTTGCTGGGCGGCTGAAGCTGGATTACAGGCAAACTCTCGGGCGGCCATCGCTGGGCCTGCGCCAGGTGGCGCCCTGGCCCGATCCGCTTCGGCTTGCCGCCAACTGCACACCGAATCGATGAGGGCCGGTCCTCGAAGCGGGTCAGCGTGCCGCTGGTCGGTGGTGGGGGTGATCTTGAGGCGCGCCCCGATGCGGTGATCCAGATCGCCGGCCCTGGCGATCCGCTTCCAGGCAACGGCCCCATCCTCAAAGGGGCCGCGAGGCCAGCCGCAGGTTTTGCCAGGCGGCGTTGTGGAGCGGCTCTCACATGGGGCTGGCAAGGCACGGCCCGTGGCGCCAGGCTGCCTGCGTTGCTCACATCACGCGACGAAAGCCCTGTCGGCCTGCATCAGGCTCGATGGCCTTTGGTGGATCTGATCATTTCCGCACGCGGCTCGAACGACCTGGTGCAGTTCATTCCAGGGAACCACACCCGCATCCCCGTGCTCGCCATGCGATGGGATCTGCCATCAATTACGTCGACGGCAGTGAAGCCTCGATCAGGCGCTGCGCATGCGATCGACAGCAAGACCCAGTTTACCGCAGCCTGCAATGCGACCGAAACCCTGCTGCGTTCACCAGGAGTGGCTGCCGCCTTCCTGGAAGCGGGCGATCCCGGCTTCACTGCCGCCGCGTGGAGCTTGCGCCGGCGATCCAGCCGCCTGTGCCCTCGGTGCTGGCCAAGGCCGCCAGCGCAGCCGATTGGCGACGGGGAATATCGAGGCTGGTGCTGGCGGTTGAAGGTGGTGGCCAGCCTGGAGAGGCGATGCGCACATTCGCCAGCTACGGCTCCCGGCAACACCGAGGCTTGATCATGCTACCCCACCACCGACACCGCCGAGTGCTTCCTGCGCACAGTGGACAGTGCCGGGGGTGTTTCACAATTGCTCCAGCCGCTTCGCCGATTGGCTTCCGCTACGGCTTCGGCGCTGAGCTCGGGCATCAGCACCCAGCACATGCCGCCGCGGGCCTGTGGTCTGGAGGGCCTGATCACCTACCGCTACCGGTCCTGCGTGGCCACGGGCCAGATCGCCCCGAATTACAGCGAAAGAGAGTGCGCCGATGCTGCAAGCTGCGTCAGTTTCCGCCCATTCGCCCCCTGCGCTTTGAACGCTGGCGAGCCCCTGGGGGACGGATGACCGATCATATGGCGCGGGCTGGCGGCTCTGGCCCATGTGGGTGTACTGGGAAGAAGAGCGGCAACTGGTCAGGTGTCGAGCTGGCTTTCAGCTCTGGCACGACCTGCAACCAGCCGGGCCGCAGCGACGATCTCAGCCTTCAGCCTGGATTACGCCCTGGGGATTCCCAGGCGTTGCAGGCGCAGGCCCGTGAGCTGCGCTGCCTTTCACGCTGGAGCACTTACGCCGAGCTGGTGATTGGACCGGACTGGAGCAGCTCTACGGGCCGGTGCCCCTGCGGGTGGAGATCGCAAATGCCAGGCGCCGGTGCCGGGGCTTCCAGGGAGCGTCAGCGTGGAGCGCTGGCGCATTGCCTGATTCCACACTGATGGCTTGCCCAATCCGATGCCTGCCAATCCACTGGCCGCCTAACCGCCCCTGGTACTGGTTCATGGCACTCGGACCGCCACGCCTGTTTCAAAACCGGCTAGCGTGGACAGCCTGGCCGGTGAGCGCGACCACGCTACGATTCACCTATCTGCACCACCGACTCGGAGCACCGGATGGGGCCCCTGGCTGAACGGCCTGGGCGAGTCGATCGAGGCGGCCTTCGGCCTACCGAGCCGATCGACCTGCTGGGTTTCTCCATGGGCGGTGTGATTGGCCGCACCTGGATTCAGGAGGCTGGGGGCCACAGGCGCACCCGCCGTTTTTATCTGTGTGGCCAGGCCCCAGCCCAGGGCACGCCCCTGGCCCAGATCTGTCCATTCACTGGCTGCTGGTGGAATTGCCGAACTCAAACTGGGGGCAGCCCGCTGCTGCCACAGGCTTCAATGCCGATCTCCGTGCCTCGAAGCGGTCGACATTGCCGCAGCTTCTATACCCCTACCGCCAGATCGTGGTGCGGCTGGCGGGGTGCATGCCTGTGGGGCCCCCGCACGGCTCTGCCGCGATGACCCACCAGGGCATTCCTCAGCGATCAGCGCGGCCTGGCCGCGTTACGCCAGGACCTGCTTTCAGGGACTGATTCATTCGGGCGATTGGTTCAGGACGCGCTAGTCGCCAGGCGGAGTGGCGATCCAGGGCTTCGGGCTGGGCGGGCGGCCGCGGAAACGCTCGAACACCTCGGGACTGCGGCTGGCCGCCAAGGGCTCAGCACCGTGTCGCGGAAGCTGCGGGACGGTGGCGATTGATTTACGGGCCTCGTTCTCCAGGCCCACCTCCTCAAAGGCCACTGAATGCATCGGCCCGGCTGAGCACTTCGGCCCATTTGTAGGGAGTAGTACCCGGCGGCATAACGCCCGCTGAAGCATTGCCCGAAGGAGGCAGAGCAAGGCCATCTCCTCATCAGCGGCAGCACCGTGGTGGTGGGCGATCTGGCGACGCAAGCTGGCCGGTGTGACGGCCAGCCTCCGCTGCCAGAGGCTGTGCAGCCCGCAGGTCCACCAAGGCAGGTGCACCTGACGCAAGGTGGCTGCTCCGGCCATTGAAGGTGCCGCCCCAGCAGCTTGGCGAAGCTGGGTCGGCTTGGCAAGGGAATCGCCGGTCTGCAGTGGCGGGCCATGCCCAGGGCAGGGTGGCCCGGTCGTAGCACCAGTTCTCATTGAACTGGCTGGGCAGCTTTCCACCGCATTCCCACTCCCACGGGTTGATGGCCGGCGGGCCTCGGGCCGCTCCACGGTGGTGGGCATTGTGCTGCAGCCCTGGCCGAATTCATGGAAGAGGAGTTTCCACCTCCTCGAAGGTCATTCAGGGCTGGGCGTTGCTGCCCCACCGGTGGGCTCGGTTGCAGATCAGGCTAGGGCCACCGCAAGACCGGCGTGCCAGCTGAATCGAGCGAACGGCCCAGGCAGTCGTCCATCCAGGCCCCACCCTCTTGCTGCCCGGGCGGCTGTTAGCGTCGAGATAGAGAAGGGCGCGATCGGGCGCCGCGCTGGCGGCATCGATCACCCGCGAAAAAAGCGCACATCGGATGCCAGATCGGCGCTTCCCATCGGCGGGCACCGATCTGGATGCCGAAACAGACAGGCCCGCAGAGGGCAAAGAGGGCCATCGAGCACCCGGGCAGCTGGGAACCAGGCCGCAGGGCTTCGCTGTCGAGATGCGACAGCGCTCCTTGACCGTAACACCTCGGCCAGAACGGCAGGATTCCAGGGCTGGAAATCGCTCTGGCCTCGGCGGGCGCCGTGGCGGGCGGCGCAGGACTGTGAGGTCGGCCAGCTCGGCCTCGGCGATCGGGGCAAGAGCCGCCGCACGGCAGGTCTTTCAAGCAGGGCCTCCACTCCTCCACCGAGCGGCCATTTCTTCGAGAGGCTGAGATCGGCCCAATGGGGGAAACCAAGCGGCGACGGCCTGCTCACCGCGGAGCGTGAGGATCGCGGCTGATCAGCGGCTGTGTTGTCGAAGTTCACCGCTGGAGGGCCCGCCCCACATGGGCCTTGTAGGCCAGGTCGGCCCGCAGGTCACGGCGGACGGGCTGTATTTCAGAAACGCCGATAGCGGGGCATGATCGAGGCGCCGCAGCCAGGGCCCACCGTCGGGTCACTGATCGGCCGCCTGGGCCAGCTGATCCAGCGCTGGACGCGCAGGCCCTCAAACCTCATCCGCTGTGGTCAGGCGTAACGTTCCCAGTTGGTGGCATCGAGCACGTGATTGCCGAATCACTGGGAGAGGTGAGGCGAGTTCCTCACTGCGCCTTGTTGAAAGGCTTGCTCTGCTCACCGTCCGCCTGAGGCCCACACCGCGCCAGCGCATCGTGCGCAGCTCTGCGCTGAGGAATCCGTTGCTGGGTGGCATCGAGCTCACCGGCTTCACCGGCCCCGCTTTGCTTGTGCTGGCTTCTGCAGTTTTTCAAGGGCCCGGTAAATTCGCCTGGCTCTGGCCGCCCGGTTGCTGAAGGCCACCACGGCGCCTGCTGGCATCGGCTGCGAGAGCCATAAGATGATCAAGCCTCGGGCTGTTGCACCACGCCCACCAAGCCTGCATACGGGCCCGATACCGCGAGCAACTCCAGCGCAGCTTTGCTCGCGAGATGCGTGCAGGGGCTGCATCACCGCCTCCCAGCCCCAGGATCTCGCGCTGGCCCCAGCCCGCTCCAGATCTGTTTTGAGTGTTGGCTTCCAGCGGCTGTGAGCGCTGAGCCCGAGCTGATCAAGCAGCAGGGAATCTGGCTGCTACCTGCTCGGCGGTGATCGCTTCGAAGGCCGGCAGACCGAGAGCCTGCCAGCAAGGGCGAGGACTGGCAGCGGGACGCAATCACGTTGGCGCTTCAAATCAGAGGATCAAAATGGCCGAGCCCATTTCAGCCGATCGCCACGCCGGCGTGGGCTCAACCCAGGGCGGGAAGCGGCTGGAGGGCGATCACGCTTTGGTGGACCACGGTCTGGGCCGGGCCGTGGTGCTGGCGCCATAGAAGTCGATCGCCAGCGGGGCAGAAGCGATGGCCAGGGTTGGGCACGAGCAACACCAGGCCGACACCAGTTCGCGCGTCGCATGTCGCCCAGCACCGCAACGCCGGGATCTCGGCCAAAGAAAACACGCGCCGGCACATCGGAGAGCAACAATACACCGGGTGGCACCAGGCCGATCGCCGCCAGCAGCACCGTGACGATTGCGGAAGCTCGGTGGTGAAAGCCTTCGTTACTGGTGACACCGAGGAACACCGTGATCTCACTGACAAAACCGCTCATGCCCGGCAGGGCCAGGGAGGCAACGAGCTGCCAGGAAAGAAGGCAAAGGTTGATCGGCAACACCTTGGCCAAGCCGCCCATGTTCGGGATCGAGAGGGTCTTGGTTGCCTCGTAGAACACCCGGTGACGGAAAGAACATCGAAGCCGGCGATCAGCCCGTGGCTGATCATCTGCAAATCGCGCCCGCTCATGCCGAAGGCTGTTGATCCGCGCCGATGCCGAGCAACACGAAGGCCTGTGATCACCGAACTGCAAGCGATCCGTCGCTTGACGTTGTCCTGGGCAAAGGCGCTTGAGGGCGCCCATAAAATGATGTGGACGATGCCGAGCACGAATCAGGGCCGGGCGAAGCGCCAGATGCACCTCCGGCAGCATCTGCACGTTTGAAGCGCAAGGCAGGGCATTAGCCGCCCACTTCAGCAGCACCGCCGGCCAGCAAACATCGACCACAGGGCGCACTGGCTTCACGTGGGCTTCGCGGAGCCAGGGTGTGCAGCGGAAAGATCGGCAACTTGACGCCGAAACCCCACCAGAAAAACCGAGTGGGTAACAGAGCAGACCAAAAGCTGCCGCCGTTAGGAGCGGCTGCCTCAGCTCAGCGAGATTCAAGGTTGAAGCTTCACCCGCCGAGGGCCAGGGCCAGCCGCTGATCATCAAACAGCGAGGCGTGGCCGGTGTAGAGGATGAACTTGGTGGCGGCGTTACTGGCGCTGGGCCCCGCCCAGGATCGCGATCAGCAAGTACACGGCACCAGCTCCAGTTCCCAGGCCAGGAAGAAGAGCAGAAAAGTCCTGGGGAGAGGAACACCAGCGACTGGCCGAGGCCTGCAGCAGCAGCAGGCCGAAGTAGAGGTTGGTCTTTGCTGTTCACATTACCAGCTGGCGCACGCAGCGGGTGACCAGGCCACTGAGCACACCAGCCCGGCGCCGGAGAGGCCATCGCGGCCAACGACCACTCCAGGCCCAGGGAACGGCAACCCAGGGCACCCGCTCCCAGCTGCCAGGGCGCTGCTGGCGCCATCGAAGCGCTGGCTGAAACCCAGAGCATCAGCAGCAAGATCGCCAGACAGGCACCACAAGGCCACCGTGCGTGGGCCGCGAGGGTCCGTGCCACACCCGGAAAAGGGGGGAGCAGGCAGGCGCCGGCGTGCCGCAGCAGGGCGATCAGGCGGCCAGAGGGAACTTCCGTGGTGAGCCGGCTTGTGGCGAAAGGGCAGTGGGGGCGTCCATGGCAGCCAACAAGGGATCCGGTGTCACGTGACCCGGCCGGTGGGCGAATTTATCAGTTGGGTAGAACTACTCAGGGCGATTTCCATGGCTTGCCAGCGGCTGCCGTTGCGGTGCTGAAGCTCGAGCACTTCGCGTGAGGCGACGCCTTCCTTCTCCCAGGCCTCCAACCAGTGGCGCGCCAACTTGAGCGCGCCTGTCCGCGCGTGCTCAGGGGCCATCAGACTTGGCCGGCTCCACTGATCACACACCCCAAGGCGCCACTCGCCAGGGCCGCGCATGCACGGCCGTCCCCTTGCTGGATCAGACCCCAGCGGTAGGGCTCGTGAAGCCGGTCGTGCATGCCATCGCCGATAAGATTCGCCGTTGCCGTGTGCGCAACCCCTTGCAGCAGCAAGTGTGAAGCGAGCCGAGGATTGACACGGCGTCCGTGATCGCCACCGTGGCGCGGCATCCCCACCCCGCCGGGCCTCACTGGTGGGCCAGGACGCAGCGCCGGATGGTGATCACCACCTTGACGGCTTCATTCCATTCGCAGCGCACACCGCCAGCGATGGAGGCTGCCTTGGCGGTCAGGCAGAGCCCTCCCAAGCCAACGACGGCACGACGTTGTCGGGATGGGCCCTTCCGATGTCTATTGGCCAGCTCCAGGCAGCTTTTCCTTGCCTCAACGGCTCTCCCACCAGGGCTTGGCGCCGATTCAGGCCGGCCACGATCGCCGGGCGCTTGCTGCCCAGGCCCCGAGCCGGCGGCACGGCCAGCCGCACCCGCGCTTCCCAGCGCCACCGGCTCCTCGCCGGCCTCCTTCCAGACCCGCTGGGAGACGTAGACGAGGTTGTCAGGTTCCCCCGCGCAGGTGGGAGCCCTCACTGCATCGATCAGCAGATCGAAGCGCTCGCCATCTCCTTCGAATGCAGCGCAACACGAAGCGATTGTTCAGGCGTCCAAGGCAGCGCCAAGGCATCCAAACCCCGGCCGAGATTTCGCCGTGGTGGCGGCGAACATTCACCCGGACTGCTGCGAGTCGCGGGCCAGCACCATGTTGTCTGCACTGCTGGGCCACAGTGTCCCACTTGCCCGATCCATGGGTTGAATTAAAGGGCTTCGTGTCGTTGCCCCCCCGGCCAACATTCGCGCCCGACAGGCGCGTCTGAACAGCCCGGCGCCCGGCGTCAAACGATGGGGCCCTCAGTGGAATGGCTTCAAGCACCGGCGAGAGGCGCCTTTGCCGCTGAACGGCTGCAGGAAGGCCGGCGAGCGCAGGCGATGCAACAGTTGGCGCGGGTGCCACCACCCACCCAGAGGCCACCCGGCAAAGGCAGTGCAGGGCCAGATCAACCGGCCACGCTGCCATAGGGCCCCCAGCAGAGGCTGAGCGGCTCTTTGCGGCCCATGGGATCGCACGTCGCGAGCGGCCGCTTGACACCAAAGCCGGCAGGCCGGTCGATCGGGCGGCCATCCCGTTCAGCGGCCGCCCAAGGCCATGGCTGGCTCAGCCAGGGAAATGGGAAATCGCGCTGGGGGCTTTCCGTCGCATTCAGCGGAAAGGATTGCGAGGCCGGTGCCGCCTCAACCACCCGCTCCACCGAGAGGCGATCGAGGCGAAGGTGGTCTTTGTGAGCCATTGCTTGAGCCGCCATTCGGCGCTCAGGCGAGGGGCGAATTCGGCGTGCCCGCCCGCTGCCAGGCGATTCAGGCGGACGGCCAGGCACGCCGATCGCGGTGCCCAAGCCCAGTGCCGGCACGAGCACCGCCACGGTGCAACTGAGCAGCGGCTCCTTACGGCAAAGGGCCGCAGGCCTGCTGCTGTCGGCGGCTAAGATCGGGGGCCAGGCATACACGAGCACGGCGGAAATCGTTGACCAAGCTCCAAAGCAGTCCAGGCCGCGCAGCGCCAAACTGCTGCTGATCCAAGCTTGACCAGGGAAAGATTGGTCCACCTTCACCTGGCCGCGATCACCGGACGCGGCGACGGGCAAAAACAGCCATGGCTGGGCGTTTCTGTCTGCAGGGGATCAGCGGCAAGGAAGTGGGCCACATGCGGCGAAATTCGGGCAGGCCTGGGAGGGATAGCGCTCTGGCGCAGCGGCAGCAGCTGGCCCCGTCGAGAGCCGGTAGGTGGCCAGAAGGGTTTTTGGTCGCCGAATGTCGCCGGCGAAAGCAGGGTCATGGGCTGGGAAAGGTTGAGGCCGGGCGGCGCGCTGCTGATTGGCGGCGGCGGCGGAGCTGAGGCAATTGGCAACGGCCACAGTGCGAGGTCACCGTCGCGGCGCGCGCAGGCTCACGCTCCCCCCTTCAGCTTCCTTGGCCCCGATCACCGCGAAGCAGGGGGTTTTCTGCTGTTCGCCCGGCGGTATCAGCTTGCCGAGCCGTTCGCCGCTGCGATCGGGCTGGAGCGCACGCAGGGCCCGCAGGCTTGCTCTGCAGATTCGGCTGCAAACTCAAGCGCCCCATCGCTGGCAGCAGGCAGCGGATGCTCAGGGTTGCCAGCAGACGGGAAGTCACCCGCGTAGTCTCCACCATGATCGCGAAGAAACGCTCCGCGAGCCAAAGATTGCGCGTGTGAATCATGATCGGACGTTGGCGACTGCCGTCGGCGGCCACCGTTACTCCAGATCGAAACGCTCGGCAGGTTGAAGTCGAGCTGGATCGTGGAAACACTGCAGGAGGACGGCCGATGGCTCTTCGATCTTGATGTCGATCTGGGGCCGAGAAGGCGCCGCCACCTTCATCCACTGGTGTAAACCCAGCCCGCGCTCGGCGGCGTCGATCAGGCCCCGGGTGGCCCAAAGCTCCCAGACGCCGTCCTCGCCAATTGATTTTCTGGGGCGAGGGTGGAGGGTTGATCCTCGTAGGTGTTGAATCGAGTGTGAGAGGATCTGCTCGGTGAAGGTTGAGAACGCCGAGGATCTCGTCGCCAATCTGATCGGGCAGACAGAAGATGTGGGCGTCGTCCTGGGTGAAGCCGCCACCCGCATCAGAGCCAGTGCATCAGCCGGGGCGTTCGTAACGATACCACAGTGCCCAGTTCAGCCAGCGGATCGGCACCGCGGTTAGAGCGCAGCGGGCTGGCATTAGGTGAGCACGTGGGACGGAACCAGTTCATTCGGCCTTGAGCTGGAACTGGCGCTCATCCACCTGCTCGGCCCGAAACATGCTTCGCTGTAGAAGTCGATGATGGCCGGAGGTTTGCAGAGCTTGAGATCGGCCCATGGGGTGTAGAGGAGCTCGTAATCGCCGCAAAGTGGGCTTCGGCGCCAGAACTCCTCGCAATCAAGCAGGCGCGATGCGGGACGCCACGGGATTCCAGAACACCAAACCAGCCCCGGGCCTCATCTTCGATCGAAAAAAAATTCCAGAATCGGATGCCAGAGCGACGGTGAATCCCGGCGCAGGGACTCCTGCTTTACGGCGCCGGATATTCGGCCAATTGCTCAGGTGTTCCAGGCCGTGCCGTAGATCCGCTGCAACTGGGCGTTGTTTTCATCGCCCTCCAATAGGCGCCAGCCACACTTTCTCGAGGTCGAAGGGCTTTGCCGTTCCAACTCGCCGGTTGTTGGGCCACATGCGGACCAGCGCAGAGATCCCACCAGCCTTTCGCCGAGTGTGTACAGGTGATTCGGCTCAACCAAGCCGCGAGGATTCGAGCTTGTACGGCTCGTTCTGGGCCTGATGCGCGCTTCAAAGCGTCACCCGCCTCAGCTCGATCCGCTCCAGCGGCAGTTCGACGGGCAATGATTTTGCATCTCCTTTTTGATTCGCCTTGAGATCAGCCTTCCGTGAAGGGCTTCGGGTTCGAAGTCGTAGTAGAAGCCGGTTTCAGTCCAAGGGCCGATTCGGACCTTGCCTCAGGGGAAGAGCGTCTGGCACCCGCCAGGGCCAGCACGTGGCTCATCGAGTTGGCGAAGCGCAGCAGCTGGGGCTCTGGGCTTGTTTTGGGGAGGTCGATCGGAGCAGAGGCGGGCTGGGTCTGCGCGCCTGCAGCGACGGTGCGGCACGAGCAAAGCCTTGAAGGGGTTTGATATCCTTTTTCGCAACCCGATCGCACCGCTTTTCCCCGGGCTCCCGGACTGCCTTCAATCGAGTTTTGCCTTATCACGGCCTGCCTGAATTCCCGATCCAATCGGCTGGGCTAATCTGTTCTGGGCCGCCCCTTGCTGCGGAATCTGCGGGTTACAGGCGTTTTTATCTGCGCAAACCCGTCAGCAGGAGCCTGTGGTTGTTCACCGCTGGGCTGGTGCGGGATCGGTCAGCTGGTTGATCTTCTTTCTTCTGCCTCGATGGTGGAGCAGGCCAAACATGCCGCTGCGCGGCTGAGGCTCTTGCAGAGCAAGCAGAAAGCAGCACCCATCCTCCGGAGAAAACAACTGTTGCTTTTCGGCCGCCACGGCGTTTCTGAGAGGGCGTTCACGATCAATGGACCGCCATCTTTGAACCCTCCAGGACCGGCAACAATCAGAGCAGCGAAGCGGTCCGCAGCAAAATCGGAACGCTGCTGCATGCCATTCTACTTGATGTCGCAACGGACGCCCAGGGCCGGGTGGTTGTTATCGCGAGCCCTAAGCGCCAGGCGGCATCACGGCGGCCTGGTTTCCAGGCATCCGCTGGTGAAAAGGCGCAGAGCTGAGGGCGGTTTTGGCCGGCTGGCTCGTAGGCGCTGGCTCCGTTTTGACCATCGGGAAGGAGGACCCATTCGCGCGAAGTTTGTCGAGGGTGCGTATCGCAAAGCACGCCACGATCAATCGCTGCCAAGGCTCGCCAGCGTCCGCTCCACCAAATCGAGGGCGGCCTGATCCTGGCTGGGCAGTTCCAAACCCGACTAGGCCAGGCGGCTCTGTGCCGCACGCCAGGTGGCAGGAAAATTGATAGGCGCCAGCAGCGGCGCTGGCGTAGCGCCTGACCACAACGACATCGGGGTGGCGGGCCATGCTCTGGGAAGCGGGCCACGCGCGTATGAGGGTGAGGTAGCCCGAAACGCTGCCAACCGTTCCAGGTGCCCTCCGCATTAGCGAATCGTTCCCAGCGCGCCCGGCGCTCCGCGTGTGATCGGTTAAAGCCCCGGTCCTTTGACAACTGCATCCACCGGGAAGGTCACGGCGGGAGGCTCTGCTGGGATTGGATCCGGCGGGGAGCCATGGCAGCGTCCTCGCGGATGGTCGCGGCCAGGCCAGGCAAAGGAAACCCCATCAGCAGAACCCCGAGTCAGAGGGAAGGAGGGGTTGCTGGCCGCTTCAAGCCTGAACGCCATCGGCTGTATTGGATTAAGAACTGCCATGAGATTGATGCTTTTTCGCTACGGATCCCTGGCAAGAGCTGGCCCGACCGCCCTTGACAAGGTTGCGTAAAATGCTGGATCCGGTAAAATTGGCTAGCTACAGAGGCTTCCGCTGCCGGGCTGCCACAGGAAACGATCAGATCACTGATTCAAAAAGCTA
>Ga0163217_1023322_pt1 | contig 12323 bp, 25 predicted proteins | sample SynspAceP_FD_185933 | JGI IMG/M metagenome (GOLD analysis project Ga0163217, IMG submission 185933) | Saline lake microbial communities from Ace Lake in Antarctica - Synechococcus sp. Ace-P (PacBio error correction) | ecosystem: Environmental > Aquatic > Non-marine Saline and Alkaline > Saline ... | reverse complement strand
GCTTCAGGAGTTCGGGCTTAGATCGATTTCCAGCAGTTGTAAGCGGCCCGTGCGACGGAATCCCTCAAGCTTCGCCTTGCGGACATAGGGATCGGCCATCGGGGCGCTCGAAGCCACGTTTGAACTGTCCGACTTGGCGTGGTGCGCACGTTATCTTGCGCTCGTTCATCTGGCGCTGACGAGCCTCTTTTGCCCGTCGGGCCTTTCCAGCGGCGACTATTTCTTCATCCGACATTCTTGGGTCCTTCCTGGCTTGCACGCCGGGTTTCGTTACGGTCACGCGCGTCCGCGGCCGCCCCCGGCGGCGCGCCTTTGGCTTTTTCGGCCCGTACTCATCGACAATGCGGCTCGCGTAGGGCCGGTCGGCCAACTTCAGCCGCCAGCGGGAAAGGCTTCCCACACGGCCTCGACAATCGCGCAGCCTGACGCATCAGCCCGACCCGCTCTTCGCCGATCGTGTCAGCTTTCATCCGCCTTCAGCCGGACATCGCGCAGCAAGCTGGATCGCCGGCAGCGCTTCCTCCCGGCTGAGCCAGGGTCCCAGTCCACCTGTTCGCGCGGTAGGCGGTCGAGCTTCAGGGTGGACCCGGCAAGGGCACGTCCACCGTGCACCGGAACGTCCCGGACATGGTGTGCGTAATCAGCCCATCGCCTCACGCGGACCCGTCAATCCGTCCCACGCTGCTGATTGGTCTGCCGGGGCAATGCTCGCAGCATCAGCGGATAAGCGGCGACCTCGTCGAGATGCTGGAAGGCTTCCGACAGGGTGACACGCCAAGCGGCAGGCATGGTCCAGCGAGATCGGCGCCTTTCTCCAGAAGGCCTTAGAAACCATTGTCGCGCGCCGCTTTCCGCGTGCACCCAGGACAGCTCCCGTACGATCCGCCACCGATAATCACGACCAGGAGGGACTATGCCCGAGGTTCGATAAGGGGCATGGGCAACGATCGTCGCAGGCGGGCCTCTTTGGGCCGATAATACTTGAACGTGAGGCCGGGTCTCTTCATGCACGCGGCGAATGACTCGGCCCCGGTCTCCGCCTTGCCGGCAAGCCTCGGTGGCAATGCACCGCCACGCGGGCCCACGCATGCTGCTTCAGCTCTTTCCTGGATGTTCTGCAGCGCGATCTTATGGCCGCTTCAATTGGCGGCATCGACAGCCGCCCAGTTCTGTGCAGGCCTCACCCAGCGGGCAAATCTGCCGAATGGGGGACATCGACACGCGAAAGTCGTTCCCGCGTGGCTTCGGCGACCAGCAGGCGGACAATTGTTCGTTCAAGGTCAACGGGGCCGGACAGCCGGGGGACCGTCTTTCCATTGCGCGGGGCGCTCCGTGCTGCGGGGCACCGGGCGCCTTTTTTTAAGCCAATAGGTGGTTGGCCCAATTTGTGACTTGGGGCATTGTTACCACAGGAGCTGGTGGAAATGGCTAGTGGACGCACACAAACGGCTGGTTGAAGCCTGTTTGGATGACCGGCGCCGTGGCGCGGCCCGGTCAACCCACTGGTTTTGGATCAGCGATATAGACGAAAAAAATCGCAGGTACAACGCCATTCCATGCATATCGACCAAATTCCCAGATCGGGCACGGTCGTTGCCATCGTCATGTTTTTCTTCCAGGGGTTGTAATTTTTCGACGTAGAACCCCCCAGTCGAGCAACGGCGGAATGGTATAGATCCTCCCTGAAGAGGTGCGTCCCCGCAAGGACCAGCCATTACCATCTCTTCGCCCGAAATGACCGCACCATTATGTCGCCTATGTCTCGAGTCAGAAACCTGCTGCGGGATGCATCCGAAGACACCCCTGAACACCACCATGACAATCCTGGATGGTTCACCCTGACCGGGGCGGCCCTTGAATAGAAGGGCGTCGCCAACTTAGGGCTTCCGCGGACGGCGCTCGTCCAGGCAGGTAGGACAGGTAGATCGCGAAGTTGTGAGAGCCGACAATCAGGTTCATCGGGCAAAGCCGATTTTTCCAGGAAATACCGAAAAGCGGGTAATGCCGCCGCAGATGCACATCGTATTTGGTTGGTAGCCGATGGCGAGAGCAAAGTTGCGGCGTGGCGCCAAACACCGGCACCACCAACGCGCGCAGGCTAATGCCCAGTTCCGTTCCAGCACGATCCAGCGGCGTCATGATGACGGCGGACAGCGGCATTGGTCCAACTCGGGTCAAACCGTGTCAGCAGGTGATCTAAGCACCAGCAGGAAGGGCGAGCCCGACACCGGCAGGGGCAGTCATTGCTGATGACCAGCAGGTCCACGCGCAGGACGCGGACCAGGCCTGTCCACCATCGACGGCAAATGATCACAGCGCGAGCCACCCGGCGATCATTTCCTCGAAGCGACATCAATGACAGGCAGCCAGAGGCCAGTACGGCGCCCACTCCGATGAGCGCAGCCGCACCAACGGAACGCCAGATGGCGACGCAAAGAAATCACGGACCCGAGAAGGCAATGGCCAGCGGCACGCGGTGGTATGCGCGGAAGGGTTCTGCCTTGAAAAGTCTCGTCCACGACCAGCGCATCCAGATGACGCCAGCTGTGCAGTTCGCTCCGGTTGACGTCAACGATCAGCCGTCGCCTGCCTTTGAGCGCGCAGTGGCAAAGGTCCGGCCGGGCGGGTGCCGAACCGCGTCAATCAGCGAACGCGTCACGGCGTGGTGCGACAGGTAGGAATCTCCGCATCACGGCCGGCCGAATATTGGGAATCATTCGCACGCGACAGTCGCCAGCGACCCCGCTCTTCCGGGCCGGAACATCCGATCTTGCGCCGGGCTGATTGCCACAACGCGGAACAGTCCCGACTCCACCAGGGTCACCAGCTCCGTTAAATCGCCCGCAGAGGTCACGCGTCGCCTGCCTGGGGCAGCAATTTCGTCCGTATCACTTCCCGGAAAACCGCCGACTCCCGGCTATGGATACGACACCAATGCCCTTTCTTGGAAAGCTCGGGGCACTTCGGTGACCTCGCCGATCACGAAGACTCCTCCGGGACAATCGCAATCGGTCAGGTAGCAGGATCGTGCCTGTATGTGCCCGTGACCTGCCGCGGTGCGGGGCATAAAGCCCATCAGCCCAGACAGAACGCGAGGACCCGTTCCGAACGTGACCAGGCCAACGGCCGTGATCTCGAAAATGCTGAACGACTTCTGCCGGATCCTGGGCCCACCGCGCGACCAGCAGTGTGATGTCCCGATCAGCGTACCAGGGTTCCGGCCGATGATCGACACATATGACAAGGGGAATTTGAGCAGCTTTTCTTTTCGGAGACGTTGAGGCGCCGGCAGCTCCATGGACAATAGGCGCAGGTGCAACACCGCCGTGTTTGTTGACGAAGAGCTGACCCGATTAGACACCGTCGCGCCCAGTAAAAGCAGCCGCGCCAAATGTCGACTGTCTGCACCTGCAGGACCGAACTGTAGCCAGCCGCGATCCAGCACCGCCCCGTCCGTTTCAGCGCCGCTGCAAGAATGACTGGCGCCATCGTGATCGGCCGCTGTTAGGAAAAAAGCCGACAGCTGCAGCGAGGTTCATCCAGAAGCCTGAGCAGGATGAACGCAGCCGCCCCATCATGGGGGGGACATCGCCGCTGGCGGAAGCCGCTCCATGAAAGCCGACAACATGGCCGCGAGGATGCAAAGCGAGGATGCCGCAGTCATGGGTCGGATAAATAGGTTTGCATCAATTTGCCCCGAACTCGGAATGCGCTGGACTTAAAACCATAAAGCAGGTGCGGGTTGCGGTACCCCGCCTCATTTCTTTTCAGTTTGGCTCGGTTCGTTATCGTGCCGCCGCCGTCAGAATTGCAGATTCACGACGTCCCATGCGCAGTGCCTCAATCGTCACCCTGCGCAGCCATTCCTCTGCCCGCAACCGTGGCGATCACGCAGAATCATCACCATTACTGGCGAACAATTTGCCCGCACACTGGGGGGGGGGGGGGGCGGTTTTTTTGCAACTCATTTGGCCCGCACATTCGCACGTTCGATTTGCCGCCGTTGTCGGATGGCCGTTCGACCGGGGCACGATATGCCACCGTCCCACCGCCGCGCAGAACGACATCGGGCGCGACAATTCGTTCTCGATCGAATAGTCGCGCCCTTCACCAAGCGGTTCCGCTGCAACGCCTTGATCAGGACGCCTCAGGCGTCCTCATCGAACCGACCACCGCATCACGGTGAACAGGCCGACAGGACTCGCGCGCGCGAGTCTTCATTCATGACGGGGCGATTGGGGCCTTGAGCCGTTTCACCGACCGCATCTGAGGTTCAGTCCACGATCAGCCGCCCCGCAGCAGCCCTTGGCCTTTCAGCACGCGCAGGTGCCGGGATGGAGTATGTCGAAACAGCCATTCGTGATACGACGGTCAGGTTCGGATCGCGCCACACCTCGACCTTGGTTCGACCAGCGGTCTCAGCGGACATGCGATTACGCCGCCATTTGCGCAGTCCTTTGCAGCGCGGTGTTTACTCGTTTCGGCCGACCCGTCGCCGTGCGGATTGCCGACGGCGATCCCAGGATGCGGCGTGGCGTTCACCGCCTCGGCCAGGCTGCCGCTGCGGCCGCCCGAGCGCCAGCGCGCGATTTTGCTCGTTCGCCGCGCCGGACACATCATAGACTTTCCGCGCCTCGCCCCGAGCGGTGGCATCACGGCCCGTCCGCGTTGCACGGAAGGACATGCCCTTGGCGGCCCGTTGTAACGGACAATCGCCCGGGCGGCAGAATCTCATCGCCTTGGCGAGCGCGTCGGCCGCATCACGGTCGGTTTCCAACCATTCAGGCCATCGCCTGGCCCAACTCCATCGCGTTCGGCCTCACAGGTCGACGTCGCACATACGGCAAAGTCGGTCCTTCGGATCGGCGATCACCGGGATGCCATGCGCACGTTCCTGCAGCAATCGCCGCGGCAATGACTTCCGGCTAATGTGCGCCCTTGGCATAACTTGACGGTGATCAGGCAGGCTCCTTTGCGGCTCTTCAGCGACATGACGATATCGCTTCAGTTCGTAGGTCGATGGCGCGCAGGTCTCTGCAATCGGACGACGCAACACTGCTGGCCGCAGCACGAAACCGCGTCTCAGCGTCGTCGGCGGGTCGCGCATCACGTGAGTCGGCCTCCACGCCGTCAATATGACCAGCATTCGGCGGAGCTTGGCGCCCCTCCGGATCGTCCCCAACACCCCATCAGCGCGGTACGAAGCCCAGCGTCGACAGTTCCGGCCGACATTCCCCGCCCGCGGGCTCGGCGGGCCCTCGCGGTGCGCCGCCATGATCGGCACCGGGGCTTCCGGCGATATTCCGGGTCCCTGGCCGTAGGGACGAACGGTCGGCATTGACATCGCCGATACAGGAAATGACGTTGCGGCCGCGCCACGGATCGGGCCGGAGGCAGGACGTATCCATCAGCTGTTACCGCGACCGGCAGGGCGCGACCGCCAACCGGTCGCTGATTTACGGGTTCGAATCTGAAAATTCACGGCCCATGTCGGGCGACTCATTTGACGACCGATATAGCCCTGCAAAGCCGCATGAAACCATGGCAGCACAACTGGATCCAGATTACATCCGCGACCGTAAGACAAGCTGAGAAAACACTTGTCCGATCCGGAGGTCGCCCCTGTCCTTGCTGCCCCCGGCCTCGGTCTGTTTCGCGAGACCTTCGGATCGTCTGCAATCCGGCCCTGCACGCGGCGGGTCGCACCGGCAGACATGGTGCTCCTTCTTCATCACGATGAAGCTTCAACCGGATCTGCGCCCCCGGCGGCGCAGCAGGTGGTGAACTCGACAAGTCCCTCACCGCATTTGCGGCCCAAAATCGCGGCTGGTGGCGGGCCAGCTGACTGAGAGCCGGCGCTTGCGCCCGAAGATACTTCCAACCGTGATCGCCGAAACCGGCGCCGACAGCGTGTTCTGGACGCCGCTACCAAAAGACCGAAAGCGATCTTGATGGCGCACTCAGGGAGACGTCAAGGGGGCGGGCGTCCGCGTTCAGCTTCAATAATCTCTCTCTTTTCCTTCTCCCCCCCCTTTTTTTTCCCCCGGGGGGGGGGGGGGTTGGGGGGTTGTTGTTGTTGAGGAGATATGAAGGCTTGGAGACGCGGACGCGCCGCCTTGAGGTTCCATGAGTGCGCCATCAAGATCGCGTTCGGCTTTTGGTAGCGGCGGTTCCAGACACGCTGTCGGGCGCCGGTTTCGGCGATACGGTTTGGAGATCTCGGCGCAGCGCCGGCTTTCAGTGGTCAGCTGGCCGCAAGCAGCCGCGATTTGGGCGCAAATTGCGGTGAGGACTTGTCGAGCCACACCTGCTTGCGCCGCCAGGGGGCGGCAGATCGTGAACTTCATCGTGGAATGAAGAGGAGCACCATTGGCTTGGCGGTGGCGGACGCCGCGTTTTGCGAGGGCCGGATTTGTCAGCGAGCCGGAGGTCTTCGCGAAAACAGACGAGGCGGGAGTGCAAGGACAGGGGGCGACTCGGTCCGGATCAAGTTGTTTTCTCAGCGTCTTACGGTCGCGGGATGTATTGGATCAGTGGTGTGCATGGGTTTATGCCGGGCTTTTGCCAGGGCTATTATCGGTCGATCAAAGGAGTCGCCGACAATGGCCGTGAAGTTTTCGATTTCGAACACGTTATTAGTCTACCGCGTTGGCGGGTCGCGCCCTGCGCGTCGGCGGTAAAGCTTGATGGATACGTCTGCGCTCTGGCCTGATCCGTGCGGCGGCGGCAAGCGTCCATGTCTGTATCGGGCGATGTCATGCTCGACCGGTGGTCTACGGCCAGGTGACTCCGGATATGCGGAAGCCCCGTGCCGATCATGCGGCGCACCCGCGAGGCCGCGATGCCGCGGGGCGGGGAATGCGCCGGAACCTGTCGACGCTGGGGCTTGGCGTCCGCGGCTGATCGGGGTTGTTGGGGACGATCGGAGGGGGCGCCAGCTCGCGAATTGCTGGGTCACTATTGACGGGTGGGAGGCCGACCTCATCGTGATGCGCGACCGGCGACGACGCTTGCAAGACGCGGTTCGTGGTGGCGGCAGCAGCTGGTTTGCGCGTCGATTGCAGAGGACCTGCGCGCATTCGACCTGACGACTGAAGCGGATATCGTCATGTCGCGGAAGATGCCGCAAAGGATGCCTGCTGATTCATCCTGTTCAGATTATTGCAAGGGGCCATTACCCGAGAAAACGTCATTGCGCGGCGATTGCTGCAGGACGGGCGAATGGCATCCGGTGATCGCCGATCCGAAGGGACTCGACTTTGCCCGGTATGGCGACGTCGACTGTTGAAGCCGTAACGCGATGGAGTTGGGCCAGGCGATGGCTGATGGTGGAAACCGACCGTGTGCGGCCGACGCGCTCGCCAGGCGATGGAGATTCTGCCGGCCGGGCGATTGTCGTTGACACGGGCCGCCAAGGGATGTCCTGGGTGCACGGGAGGGGCCGTTGATGCACCGCTGGGCGAGGGGCGCGGGAAGTCATGATGTGTCCGGCGCGGCGATTAGAGCATCGCGGCGCTGGCGCTGGGCTGGCCGCAGCGGCGCTGGCCGAGGCGGTTGAAAATGGCCATCGCCGCATCCGGGATCGCCGTCGGCAAATCCGGGCCGCGACGGTGTCGCGAACGAGTTGAACACCGCGCTGCAAATGGGGACTGCGCAATGCGGCGATCGATGGCGCTGGGCGATTGGTCGACCAGGTCGAGGTGGCGGCGATACCAACCTGACCGTCGGTTTCACGAATGGCTTGGTCGACATACTCATCCGGCACCGGCGCGTGCTGGAGAGGCCAAGGCGCGTGCGGGCGGCTGATCGTGGGATGAAACTCAGAGCGTCGGTTAAACGGCTCAAGGGCCCAATTCGCCCTGTCAATGTGAAGAACTCGGCGCGCGCGAGTCCTGTCGGGCTGTCAGCGTGGATGCGGTGGTCGTGTTCGATGAGGACACGCCTGAGGCGCTGATCAAGGCGTTTGCCCGACTGTGGTGAAGGGCGGCGACTATTCGATCGAGACGATTGTCGGCGCCGGATGTCGTTCCTGGCGCGGTGGGACGGTGGCATATCGTGCCGCTTGGTCGACGGGCCAGTCGACAACGGCGCAATCGAACGTGCGAATGTGCGGGCAAATGAGTGCAACGGCCGCCAGTGTTGCGGGCAATTGCTTCGCCAGTATGGTTGATGATGCCTGACGTGACGCCACGTTTGCGGCAGCGGAAGTGGCTGCGCAGGGTGGACGTGAGGCACTGCGCACTGGGGAACGCGGTGATTGCATTTCTTGACGGCGCGGCACGCCGGACCGGCAACTGAAAAGAAATGAGGCGGGTAACGCAACCGCACCTGCCTTATGTGTTAAGTCCAGCGCATTCAGAGTCGGGTCAGAATTGATGCAAGCCTATTTATCCGACCATTGCTTGCGGTATCTCGCTTTTGCATCCTCGCGGCCATGATTTGTCGGGATTTTTATGGAGCGGCTTCCGCCAGCGGCGATTCTTGCCATGATTGGGCGGCTTGCGTTCATCCTGCTGGTTTTCTGGATGAACCGCTGCACTGTCGGCTTTTTCGGAACAGCGCGCCGATCACGATTGGCGCCATGTTCATTCTTGCAGCGAGCGCTGAACGGACGGGCGTTGCTGGACGCGCTGGCCAGTGCGGTCTGCAAGGTGGCAGAAGGTTCACATTGGCGCGCTGGCTTTTATGGGCGCGATGGTGTCTATCGGGTCAGCCTTCGTCAACAACAGGCGGTGGTTGTCTCCTCTGCCTATTTGTCATGGAGCTGGCCGGGGCGCCTCAACGTCTCCGAAAAGAGCTGCTCATTCCTGTCATATGTGTCGATTCATGGCCGGAACCTGATAACGCATGATCGGGACACAAGCAACCTGCTGGTCGCCGGGTGTGGCGCAGGATGCCGGCATGGAAGCGTTCAGCATTTCGAGATTCACGCCGGTTTGCCTGGTCACGTCGGTGAACGGTCTCGCCGTTCTGCTGGCGGCTGGGATGGGCTTTATTGCCCCGCACCGCGGGGCAAGGGTCGACGCACAACAGGCACCGATCCGCTACCTGACCGATGCGATTGTCCGGGAGGAGTTCTTTCGTGATCGGGCGTATGGTCACCGAAGTGCCGAGCTTTCAAGAAGGGAATTGGTGTCGTATCCTAGCCGGGGGAGTCGGCGGTTGTCGGAGTGATACGGACGAATTGCTGAAGGCAGGCGACCGCGATGACCCGCGGGCCGATTTAACGGAGGCTTGTGACCCTTGGTGGAGTCGGGGACTGTTCCGCGGTTGAATCAGCCGGCGCAAGAGGATGTCGGCCCCGAGAGGCGGGCGCTGGCGACTGTAGCGGCGAATGATCCCAAATATCGAGCGGCGGATGCCGGAAATTTCCTACTGTCGCACCACGCCGTGGACCGTTTCGCGGATTGAAACGCGTTCGGCACCCGCCCGGCCGGACCTGCCAAACGCGCGGCTCAAGGCAAGGCGGACAGGCTGATCGTGGGACGGCAAACCGGAGCGAACTGCACGAGCTGGCGTCACTGGAGCGCTGTCGTGACCAGACTTCAAGGCAGAACCCTTCCGGCGCAAACGCGGGCCGCTGGCCATTTGCCATTCTCGCGGCCTGATTTTTCGTCGGCCATCTTGGGCGTTCCGTTGGTGCTGGCTGCGCTCATCGGAGTTGGCGCGTACTGGCCCTCTGGCTTGCTGTGCAACTGAGTGATGCGTTCGGAGGAAATGGACGCCGGTGCTTCGCGCTGTTCTTTGCCATGTGATGTAGGGACAGGCCTGGTCGCCGTCTGGCGGCGTGGACTGCTGGTCAGCAGCATGACGCCCCTGTGTGTCGGCATCGCCCATTCTGGCTGGTTGCTCTATGATCTACCTGCTGAATCGGTTTGACCGAGTGGGTGGTGACATGCCGCTGTCGCCGTTCAATCATGACGCCGCTGGGATCGTGCTGGAGAACGGAACTGGGATTGAGCCGCGCGCGTTGGTGGTTAGCCGTGATGTTTGGCGCAGCGCAAGACTTCTGCTCGCCCATCGGCTACCAAGACAATACGATCGTGCATGCGGCGGGCAATTACCGCTTTTCGGATTTCCTTGAAAATCGGCTTGCCGATGAACCTGATTGTCGGGCTCGTCACAAGCTTCGCGATTCTACCTGTTCTTACCTGGCCTGACAGCGCGGTCGCGCCGAGCCTAGTGGCGCGCCCTTCTTGAGTTCATAGTGCCGCGGCCACGGTCAGGGTGAACCATTCCAGGATGTCAGGGTGGTCAGGGGTGCTTCGGACGTTCATTCCGCCAGCAGGATCTGCTCGGCAGCACATAGCGACACTAATGGGTGCGTCATTTCCGCGAAAGAGATGTAGATGGGCTGGTCCTTGCGGGGCGCACCTCTTCGGGATGGCATTCATACCATTCCGCGTGTTGGCCGAACTGGGGTCTACGTCGGAAATTACACCCCTGAATTGGAAACATACGATGGCGAAACCGACCTGCCCGATTCTGGAATTTGGCGGATATGCAATGGATATGGGTGTTATACCTGCGATTTCGTCATAATACGCTGATCCAAAACCAGTGTGACCGGCGCGCCACGGCGCCGGTGGTCCAAACAGAGGCTTTTCAACCAGCCGTTGTAGTGTGCGTCACTAGCCATTTCCAGCTCCTGTAGGTAACAATGCCCAAGTCAATCATTTGGGCCACACCATGCTGAAAAAAGGCGAGCCCGGTCTGCCCGCAGCAAGAGGGAGCGCCCCGCGCAATGGAAAGGACGGTCCCGCTGTTCGCGGCCGTTTACTTGGAACGAACAATGTCGCCTGCTGGTCGCCGAGCCCGCGGGGAAAGACATTCGCGTGGTCGATTCCCATTCGCAGATTGCCCGCTTGGGTGAGGCCTGCACGAGACGGGGGCGGCTGTCGGATGCGCCATGTGAGCGGGCCATAGATTGCGCTGCAGAACATCAGGAAAAGCTGAAGCAGCATGGCGTGGGCCGCGTGCCGGGCCATTGCCACGAGCCTGCCGCAAGGCGGAGAACGGGGCGAGTTCATTCGCCGCCGTGCATGAAGAGGACGCCTCAACGTTCAAGATTATCGGCGCCAAGGAAGAGGCCCGCCTGGCGACGATCGGTGCCTACCTTATCGAACTTCGGCAAGTCGTCGCTGGGTCGTGGATATTGGTGGCGGATCGACGGAGCTGTCCTGGTGAACGCGGAAGCGGGCGCGCGGACAATTGGTTCTCAAGGGCCTTTGAGAAGGGGCGCGATCCTCGGCTGGACCAGCCTGGCGCTCTGCGTGGTCACCCTGCGGAAGCCTTCCAGCACTTCTCGCGAGGGTCGCGCTTATCCGCTGATGCTAGGATTGCCCGGCAGACAATCAGCAGTGGGACGGGATTGACGCGGTCCGCGAGGCGATGGGCGTGATGACGACACATGATCGGACGTCCGCGCACGTGACGTGCCTTGCGGGTCCACCGGTGAAGCTCGACCGCTTACCGGCGCGGACCAAGGGTGACGGGACCTGGCTCAGCCGGCAGGAAAGCGCTGCCGCGATCAAGCTGCTGGCGCGATGTCGGGCTTGAAGGCCGGATGAAGCTGCCCGACGAATGCGGCGACGAGCGGGCGGGCTAGATGCTGTCAGGCTGCGCGATTGTCGAGGCCGTGTGGGAAGCCTTTTCCGCTGGCGGCTGAGGTGCGACCGGGGCCTACGCGAAGGCTTGCTATTGTCGATGATGTCGGGCCGAAAAAGCAAAGGCGCGCCGCCGGGGCGGCGGCGGACGGGCGTGGACCGGCGACCGGCGGGCAGCCAGGAGGACCCAAGAATGTCGGTGAGAAAAAGCGCCGCTGGAAAAGGCCCGACGGGCAAGAAGCGTTTCGTCGGTCGCCAGAATGAACGAGCGCAAGATCGTGCGCACCACGCCAAGTCGGACAGTTCAAAAACAGTGGGCTCGAGCGCCAGATGGCGATCCTATGTCGCAAGGCGAAGCTTGAGGGATTCCGCGCCGGGCCGCTTACAAGCTGCTGGAAATCGATGCGAAGGCCGAACTCCTGAGCGCCGGTGTGCCGGGGTCGTCGGACTCGCTGCGCGCAGGAGGACTGGCTGCAGGCTTGCGGTCGCCAGGGCGCGATGGAAGTTTGGTCGGCATCGACCTTTTGCCCGTCGATCCGGTCGACGGGGCGCATATCGTGCAGGGCGGACGTGAATGAACGGCTGACGTGGCCGCATGATATGAAGGGGCCGTACGGGCAACTAACCTTGTCCTGTACCGACATGGCGGCGAACACGCCGGCACACAGCAGACGATCACCTGGAACCGGTTTTTTTTTTCAAGCGCGTTCGAGGCCA
>Ga0163217_1117331_pt1 | contig 12324 bp, 11 predicted proteins | sample SynspAceP_FD_185933 | JGI IMG/M metagenome (GOLD analysis project Ga0163217, IMG submission 185933) | Saline lake microbial communities from Ace Lake in Antarctica - Synechococcus sp. Ace-P (PacBio error correction) | ecosystem: Environmental > Aquatic > Non-marine Saline and Alkaline > Saline ... | reverse complement strand
CCAAAGCTAGGCATTGGCCCAGTCCTGGATCAGTCATTTATACAAACAGGATGCAGCTTGTATCGGGAATAGCGGGGGGCTTTGGTAAACACCAATTGGTGACCTCATAGGAATCAACACCCCGCAATTACCTCCACAAACCGGCTCCTTATGTAGGTATTTCCTTTCAGTACAAGTAATAAGCAAAAAAGTGGTGAGACATCATGGAATACGGCAATGTACAGAAAGGCATTCTAGCATCAATACCGTCCCCCATGAACAGTTCCGTATGCCGTTTGAAAATGGCATAAACGAATTGATGGGGTTTATTATCGCTGGTGTCGAGGAAGATTCCGGCTTGCATTTGATGCCGATTTTTAAAAGAAGGCGATATATTATAAAAAAACATGACAATGTGGAAATTTCACCAAATTCGCGACCTAATAGGCCTTATATATCTTCCAAAAGACCAGGAGATGAGCTTTTTGGTTTACCGTATTGCGTAACGAAGAGCGGCATGGATTTCCCCCGTAATGCTTAAAGAAAGGAACAACCATCATAATTCCTGTTTTTGCGTTTGAGTCAAAAAACTGAACCGAGGATGAGAAAAAAGAAGCTTTAAGACAAGAAAGGGGTTAAGATTATTGGTGTCCCTGAAACATATAGAAATTATTGGATTTGAAGGAAAGGGTTTACTTTTCCTTTGGGGAGATGAAATAAATAATATTCAGGATGCCCAAAGCAAATTTGGTAAAATTTCTAGATATGATAGGAGCAAGTATTACCATGTTGAATAAAAAAGGAGAAAAAGAACGCCTAATAATAACAATAAAACGAAGATATAGACGAGCGCCCCAACTGGGGCGCTATTTTTTATGCATTTATTTTAAAGAAAAACCGTTTAAAAATCTATAATTTTATACAAAAACCCATTAAATCCACAAAAACCTATGATCACTGCTCAATTACATGAAAAAAGAATTAGATACGAAGCAGTTAATGAGAAAGGCCAATCACGAAACTGATTAATAGTAAGTAGCATTAAAAACCACAGTTAAAAAAATATGCACAGGAAGGCAACTGGGTGAAACAATTAAAATACCCCCTCAAACAATCGGCAACTGGATTAAACAAGGTATAGTTGAAACTTCGGCACCGCGCTATTTATGACATCTTGCCAAAAAGTACATTGTAAAAAGTCCGCAGTTTAAAACTTATTTATTAATAATTTAATTTGAAAACATAATAAATTGTAAAAAATAGTCGGTGTATCCTAATTGGTTAAATAGTAACGTTGTAATCCATTTTTTTTAATTAGGAATATTTAAAGTATTTTAGCCCTCTCTAAACATTATTAACAATAAGAATTACATAAATAAAATATCGAAGAATACTCTTATCGTAAATGCTCTATTGTCATTTAACCTTACACTTTGCCCAAGATTCGAGGAGGAAGATAAACTTTCCTTGGAGTTGGAAGGCCCAATTAGTTCCAATTTGAATACGTCTCAAAAATCAGGGTTAATTATAGAGGCCGATGGTATAAGTATGAGGTTTGTAAAAGAATTTAACTTGGTGTAAATAAACTGAGACAGGAATGTACTGCGACTTCTATTAATTGCCTTTAATAAAAAAGCTCAATGAACTCAATGGCATATTTACAGGTTTCATGTTGAAACAATTGAATCATTGAAACAAAAATTGGCAGAACACACCAAACAACCTTTCTTCTGTTTACAGAGGGAAAAGGATAGATGTCGTTTTTAGGAATTCTAGTGGGCAAAAAGCACCTACAATTTTATCCTTTGCGACTATTAATCGCTGGATTATTACTGTTTCTATTATTTTTTTATTATAAAATTTCAGAAAATAGCAATATTCTTACCCAAGAAGCTAAATCAACTCTTGCCAAGAAGTGGAAAACCGAATATGAGGACACCGACGAAGCAAGCTCTGGAAAAGGAGCAAAAAAATTATAGGCAGGCAGCTCAGACGAAGATCAATTAAAACACAAAAAAATCCAAGTAATATTGGAGGGCTCCAAAAATGGGAGCCTATTTTTTTTTGGTTTTCTAATTAAGGTTAGTAGCGCCCTATTCCATTTGGGTCAGGATGTTAAATAGTTATGCGCTGTTTTTTCTAATGCTAAGCCAAACAACAAAATTTGGGCTATTAGCTCTTCGAAATTTACATGCCATTTTCTGATATTTTCTAATTTGTTAATTGGGTGTCTGGGAAAACCAAATCCTAAATACAGGATTCAAATTTTAAATATAGCGGACTGCTGCTAATTTCACTACTTTTGAACACGCCTTTTGAAAAAAACATTAATTGTTAGTTTTTATTTTACCCATTGCACATAGATATAATTACCGTATTGCCGGAATTACTTAAAAGTCCGTTTGAAGCTCCATTTCTAAAAAGGCTATTGAAAAAGGCATTGTGGAAGTGCATTATGGCATAATTAAGGGATTATACCGATAAAAGCTACCAATCAGTTGATGATTATTCAGTTTGGAGGCGTTTGCCGTTATTGGTCATGATGATCGCAGCCCATCGACCAAATGTATTTCTGCATTAACAAAGTCAACGCGGAATACGATGGAAAGTTTATTTATATGACCCCGGATGGAAAAAACTTTGAAACCAAAAAATAGCCCAATGGGCTGTCTTTGCTAAACAATGTAATATTCTATTGCCACATAAGGGTTAGACCCAAACGGTCAGAGATCTATTTATACCAGGGAAATATCTATCGGGCGATTATGTTATTGTCTGGTGGAGAGTTGGGGGCAGCAGTGCTTTGCGATACCGTTATTAGGTTTAATCCCGGAGTACTGAACAACGGAAACCTCGGCCCTTTACAGATACATTTCAAGATAACTTGCTTGCCCCACCCGTATATACCAGAACCTGCAGCAGTATAAGGATATAAAGTTCCAGATATTTAACTAAGCGGTAACTTTCCTGAGATAAGAACATGGCCGGGAAAGACGAGGCTTACCAAAAGAACAGAACAGCTTACGTCCCGACTTGCTAAGTGAATAGTCCCGTTATATAATCTAATAGCTTTGTTCAAACGGGGAACGTCAATGTAAATGCTTAAAATTCCCACCATACACTAATTAAAAATGGTCGAATAGCCAAAGCCGGAACAATTTTTAGTGGATATTTACGATAAAAAGTTTCATAATCACTTGTAAAATATAAATAATTGATTAATTGTGCACTCCATTAAATCAAACCTCTGACGCATAAGTTCGGTGAAAGTTGCTTGAGCAAAACATTAATAAATATAACAATGGAAGAGTTATTAAAAAATTTGTAGAAAACGAATTTGTCCAGAAAAAAAGATTTTCCAAAAATTTTTCAGCTGGAGACACCAATTACTGTCTACTACGAAATTAAGGAAGGTGAAAAAAACAAGAACACAGTTTTTTAAAGTGTTGTTATCCAAAGAAGAGGGATCAGGCGGCAACCGAAAACCAATTTACTATCCGTAAAATGTCCGGAAACAGTTGGTTGTAAGAGCGTATTTTCCCATTTAATATGCCCGCTTTGCAAAAGGTTTAGAGGTCAATTTAAAAAAGGCTAAAGTCCGTAGATCACGTATATCTACTTTAAGAGGGTCTTACCGGTAAAAAGGCAAGAATTAAAGAGTTCGCTTCTTAATAAAGTATAGTCAATTATAGAAAAAAAGCACCGCTACTCATTGTAAGGGTGCTTTTTTCATTTATGAAACCCCCCCAAAAAAATTTTTGGGGGGTTTTTTTAAAAAAAACTTTTTTTTTAAAAAAAAAGTTTTTACAAACATGTTGATAATAAATCCTTTACAATGCTGGTTTTTTTAAATAATATACTACTTTTAATATGTGCCTGGCTAATTCGTTACACGATTAATGAATGTCATATAAAGTTTACGTTCTTTACTCTCCTTTGTATTGTCCTTTTATTGGTTCAACAAATAAATTGCGGGGTCAAATTCATTTACTTCTTTAGTAGCGTAGTGAATTTTATGTGGATATCTTTGATATTGTAGTGGAAATCGTAGGTTGCGCATTAAGAATAACAAATATTGAAACATTGAGGAGGAAAAATTTTTGTCGCCTTGGTTGAATTGATTAAGGAACGAAATGTTCAAAACGTTGAAATAGCGACGCAAATGCAATCCAATGGTTTGCCGTTTTGTAAAAAGCCAAAACAACAAGTTTTGTAAACATTCTAGAAAGCCAATATTCAGGTAATTATACATGATATGGCTTTTATTTTGATTGTAACTATCAGCTTCCATTATTAAAAGGAATATACCTTCTTTCTTTTCACCTGTACATTTAGGCAATATTATAGCTCTTCCCTGTTTATTTGGCAATATTTAAAATTGTATATTGCTCGCTTAAACTTAAAAAATCTTAATTATAAGCCAAAAATTATATACCAAAACGACGAGGCCCCTGCATAGCAACACAACATTCTACCTATTATCAAGGCATTTTACAAAAACAGCTGGGAATTAGATGTCCAACTTAAAAGATATTTCTCTAGCCGGATAGAAAATTGCATGTTTCCAGAATATTTAAAAAAGGAACAGGCAGATTCGGACGATTTGGTAGAATTAGGTAATTTGGCCAAAAATGCCTGAAACCAACATAATAAACTTCCCAATGTAGGCCTCCTGTTCCACAATTGCACGAAGAACAATTACAAAATTGCAAAGTAAGCGGTTATTAATGTTCCAAGGCTATCGGATAATCCAAAGAATGATATTGAGAAGGACGTAAAGCTCAATAGACAAAATAAAAGGAAGGCCGTTGAATCCTGTTTGCGGGAAGGCCAACTCTGACCGTTAGGAGCCAAACTAGAGCTGGTTAAAAGAAAATTATGTCCAAGAAGCATCCACATTCCATGGGTGCCCCTGGAGTTCAGATTCAAAAACCCATTGTAGCCACTATGACTTCATGTGGGCGATTTTTAAATCCAAGTGAAAAGGTCGGTACACTTAAGGAAACCTACGTCCATTAAATAGACTTTACTAAAACCAAATGGGCTCTAAAGACTAAAAGAGAATATTAAACTTCTGGAAGGTGAAATTAATAGACGCCACTGTACTAAGTAAAAATGTCTAATAACCTTCCTACAAGAGCAAGTAAAGACGCTAAAGAAAAAGGATCTTGCTTCCGTGCATTTGAAAGCTACCGATTGATTGAAGTTTCAGACCCCATTATCTTCGGCTCATGCGTAAAAGGTATTTTTTCGACCGATGTTTCAAGAAACACAGTACCACATTTAACCAATGATTGGAATCAATGCCAATGATGGGACTTGGAAAATTTACTTAAAAAAATAAAGGTCCTTCCCGATACTGAAAGACAACAAATAGAATCGGATATTGAAATTCATTAAAAATGGTCCTAACTTGGCCATGGTAAATTCGGCATAAAGGCATTACCCAATCTACATGTTCCAAGTGAATTATTATTGACGCTTCCATTGCCTGCCATGATACGTAGTTCAGGTAAAATGTGGGATTCCAAAGGGAAAGCTCAAGATACCAAAGCCTGTAATCCCAGATAGTAGTTATGCCGGAATATATACCGAGACATAAACTTCTTGCCAAAAAACATGGCGTGCCTTTGACCCAATACTATGGGGAACCGGGTACCCAAATAGGATTAATGGGCCCAAAAAAGCCGGAGGAATACGGGTCACATGAAAAACTTTTTGAAATTAAAGCCAACGGTATAAGGTTTTCCGTAATTGACGTTAATTCCGAAAAATCTAGTTTGAGCACCAATGTAGGAGGCTGGAGATATTTGGGAGAATGTGCCAGGTAAAGGATGGCCCCTATCCAAGATTGGGTAAAACTTGCCGTATCTAGAGCAGAAGCAAACTTAAGTACCCGCTATATTTTGGTTGGATGAGAATAGGGCACATGATTTGGAGCTAATTTAAAAAAAAGGTTGAATTCTTATTTACCGATCATGATACTTCTGGATTGGAATATCAGGACATGTCTCCAGAAAAAGCTACCGTATTTACTTTGGAAAGACTTAAGGATGGCAAGGGATACTATACGGTTATCCGGCAAATGGCAAAGAGATTACCTAAAGATCTTTTTCCCCATTCTTAGAAAGTGGGTACCAGTGCAAAAATGTTTATCCCATTGGTTCCTCTTATGAACGGCCGGTGGACTTTTGAAAACAGGCGCTGCGTGGCTCCGCCTCCCAAACACGTACAAACATTTTTATCAGGACATCTAAGGTGGGACTCTTTAGGCTCGAGTTTTTTTGGCCCTTGGGGTTTCTTTGGAGTTTTGTGAAAAAAACAACAATTACACAGGCATTGGTCCTTGCCGAGTGCGTTGGTAGATAAGGCAAACCGGAGCAATTTTTGGGAAAACCGACAAATCCCCATCAAGAAATGTTGAAGAACTGGACAATAGGGGAATCATTTTTATTTGGGCACTATATGGGCGAATGCTTTGCCCAGCAAAACAAGGGACCAAGACTGTAAAAACGTTTTACCCCTATTGCTGGAAAAGCTTTCCAAGGGGAAGGATGAAATCTTAACAGTTTAATGATGCCCAGGGGGCAGCAGGTCAATATTGGAGGTTATTATTACCGGGACGCCGATCTTATAAGTAGGGCCATGAGACCTAGCAAAACATTTAATTCCATTTTGGAAACCATATAAACAAAATAATCACTTTAATTATAAGACCTTTTCAACCTCTGAGAAGGTCTTTTAGTTTAATGTCAACTGCAAACTTTTTTCCATCATAAAAATTATCAATACATTTAAAGGAAAATTGCCTTTAATGGGGAAAAATCTATTTCTCCTTTTTATATTCTACTAATTTTTTCCGTAAATATTATTTCCCAGGAGCGGTTCACGTTAAGTGCACGGTTACCGAATATCCAGTAACGAAACCCTTAATCGGGTCACTGTGCTGTTTTTACCATCATTAAGTACTGGTGTTATCACCCAATGATACGGTTTTCTACTCTATTACATTGCCCCAGGGAAGCTACGAGGTTCAATTAGTTCATTGGGATACCAAGATAATTGTCCCAAAAATAAACCTGTCCTACGATCAAAAAAATAAAACTTTCAATTGCTTGAAGTTGCGAGCAACTCGAAGAAGTTGATCGTTACGGAGAATGTGGCAAAAAGTTAAATTATCCGTAAACCACAGATGAGGTTAACTCACTTTCGTGAAACCATAAGAACATTACCGTTATTCTAGGTGAAGCGATTTCATCAAGTCTATTTACTACTTACTGCCTGGCGTTAGCAATGTGGTGAGGGCTCTTCGCGGCTTTAATGTTAGGGGATGCTCCGCTAGATCAAAACCTATTCTCTTGGACGAGGCACTATTTTTAATTCCTCCCACCTTTCGGTTTTCTCAGTCTTTAATCCAGACGCATAAAAGGATGCTAAAACTATTCAAAGGGGGAATCCCTTCCCGTTATGGCTGGTAGGGTCTCTTCCGTAGGAGTTTTTTCAAAAAAAGGAAAACAGTAAAAGAGCTAAAAGTTAATGGCGGTATCGGAGCGGTGGCCAGCCAGGCTTTGGTTGAAGGCCAATCATTGAGGACAAGGCTGCCTTTTAATTGTGGCGGGCGGTCCTACGCACATCTGTTCTTCCGCTCTTCGATGTTGACCAAATACGCGTATTTCCTACGATTTTAAATACCAAAGTTGAATTTTAAATTAAATGAGCGAATAATATATATTTTTCGGATACTTTGGAAGGGGATGTTTTTGGTATAAGCGATAGTTTTGTAAATACCTATGGCAAACGCTGTCCTTAATTCAGGTGGAACCACTATTCTCGGACAAACTATTCTCTAATCTATCTCTAATCTATTCTGATGTTATTACTACGCGTTTTAAAAAACTCGATTTTTTGTTGGCTTTAAATGGAATTCAGGAATCCAAAATTTCAATCTGAAATCGATTTTAAGCATTATTTGAGCAATAATTTTTTCAAATTTAAACTATTGGGAATCAATAATATATATTATCGCTTAATCCTGGGAAGATCGAACCCAGTGATTCGGAATCGGGGTTATAGAAAAATCAGTTTGATCAAAAATATGCCAACGGAGATTGCATATATGTGATATTGAGCAGGACATTACGAAACAATTACGTTTACAATACGGATTACGTCCAGTAATTTCATGCGCTTAGGTCAGAAAAACTCAATATCTATTGAGGAAAACAACTCTGTTCTATTTTGACCCATTTCTACAAATCTATAAGGAGGCAGATCCCCATAGTGTAATTAAGCCCAAACGAAATGAGCCGTTGGCAAACTTTTACCCATTTTGAGCCCGTTTGGCCTTGGCCTATTACACTGACCCTAATAATTCTATAAAAAGCCAGTTACACAAGATTGACACAATACCTCCATCTGCCTTTCCAATACCAGTTCCCCTACTTCCGCTAAGATGTTTTGGACAACCAAGCGGTCCCTTGTAAAGCCGCAATTATTGGATCAGGTACGGCCCTGGCGTTTATTTTCAAGAACTTAAAAAACGGGATTATTTCATTGGAACAGAAAGTTTTTTATAAGATATACAAAAATCGCATAGGATTATATAGATGGTGCCAATAATTGCGAATGATGATGGCTATAGAGCAGGATCCTGAACGGGGAAGCCAGAAGCTTATGGATTTTGAGTTTCCTGCTTTCGGAAAAACATGGAGATTCCAGGGTGGCTAGCATACAGCCCTATCAAATCGAACAAAAAACTTCCCGCAGAAATATATCGGGAACCAGGTATTAATTCAGGAAAAGGGTTTAATACGGCCTACGATTAAAAACTCATGATTTTTCCTTATATTGCCAATTATAAATTAAATGAAAAAGTGGAAGGCTTTAATAGTAATTTTGTTTTCAGACTGGTCAACCCACCATTATTCCAATTGGGCCAATTCGAATTCCAAAATTTAGCGTGCCTTATTATGGTCCAAGAAATATGCAGCGGCTGCCTGCCTATCATAGAGAAATCGATTTTTCTGCCACCATTACACCTCGAAAAAACCAGGGTCGAAAGGCTTAAATTCCGGAGGTTTTTAGTATCTATAACCTATACAAATAGAAGGAATGCAGCTCGATCGGGTTGGTCGCAATGCGGGATACCGAGTTAAATGAAAGCCGTCCGACCCCCCCCCCACCCACATTCCATCTTTGGTTTGGTACCTTGCAGGCTACCTAAATTCAAATCTAATGAAATGAAGAACATTTTTTATTTTTAACCCTTTATTTTTTAATTCTTGGTTGTCAGGATGTGATTGAGGTTGATCTTCCTACCGAAAGAGCCCAAGATTGGTCATTGATGCTTTTGAATCAGATTGGAAATATGGACAAACCATCCGTATTGGTGCGAGAAATAAGGCAGTTTTAACTTAGTTCGTTCTTTGAAGAGGTACAAACCAGCCCAACTACAGGGAATTACCCTCAGAAATAATTCAATCAGGGCGTTTTAAACTTATGGATCTATTCCAGGCTCAGGTATCTATGAAAAACGAATGGGATTTGAAGAATTGGACACGGGAGAATTGGAACTCGCAATTAATCACGACAACCAAACCTATTTGGCCAAAACCAAATATGTTCCCGCCGTTCCCACTAGATTCTCTGAAGCAAGGAACAAACTACCCTTTTTGGAGATGATGAGGACAGAGTGGTACTGTTTACTTTTACAGATAAAGGGGAAAACGTTGGACGTTTTATTATTCGATTTTTGATTTTGGCGAATATTTAGTCACAGAAGATGAATTTTTATCAGGGGAAAGCGATTTTCAATTCATTTTTATGATAGCTAAAGTAGAAGAAGAAAGGGAAAGTGATAATTAGTATTTAGGGGTAGATCAGGATTTTAATAAATTATATGAATCAATTAATTTTCAGAGCGGACCGGACCACTGCCCCTTTAGTAGCCCAGCCCACCACCGTGAAAGGTAATATCATTAATAGTTACCAACGAAAACTAAATAAAATATAGTCAATGGTTCATTAAGCACTAATTTTGCTCTGGGTTATTTTGGCTGTATCCAGACTTTTCGGACTCCCTTATAATAAAAAAAATAATCCATTTAATTTAGCGATCCCTAATATCATTCACTATGAGAAACAAATAAAGCACTTTTAACTAAAAGGCCTAAAATATTATAAGCCTATTACTATTTGCCCTAAATGTTTACAGGCCCCTCTTGTAAATATATCAGCTTTTAAAAATGAAGCCATCCGTTATTGGCCAGTTTTGATTTGGTATAATATTGGCAATTGCCGCATTAGCCTTGGTTTTTACAGTATAAAACTAAAATTATGGATGCACCCTTTCAACAAGGGACAATAGGGCAGGAATTAATTATTACCTACCATATTCAACGTAACTATTGCTGGCAACATCCTTTTAAGCGGACCCACTCTAAAAGCGACGAAGTAAAATTATCCCTAAACTCTCCAGCATTCTTTAATTAAACCTCTCTCCTTCCAATTTCACATCTGTAACTGGAATATAATGGTTCCTTACTTCAAAGGAAAATGCGTTATTTTCGTAGTAAAAATTATTCAATGACTTTATTGTAGATATGGACGAGGTGTTTGCCGATGCATATAACGCACACATAACACGATACAATGCTGAATTTATGAAAACCCTTTCTGAAGGACTGCATTGGGCCGGGAAGTTGGCAGGATGTGTCCCGGAAGAACGGCAACTTAGCATAAGGAGTCACGCCAGGACAGAATGGTTTCTTTAGAGACCTGAACCCATCCAAGGATAGTAAAAAAGTTTAAAAGGAACTATCCTTAAAATATGATTTATATGTTAGCTCGGCTGCAATGGAATACCCTTAATTCTTTAAGGAAAAAAAGTGAACTGGTGCGACGAACATTTTCCTTTTATACATTGGAGAAATGTCGCATTTCTCTGCGGTAGGCAAACACATTCTTATCGTGGAGATATTTTAATTGGATGACCGCAGATTACAATCTAGAACACTTTAAGGGCAGAAAAAAATATTGTTTACCTCCCCACACCAATATAACATACACAAGGATATTGGAACGTGGCGACAATTGGCTGGGAAGTAGCCAATAAATGCTATAATATAAGATTTAGATAATTTAATATGGTTGAATTTAACTATAGCCGGAAAAAGTACTTGATTTAGGGCAAAAAAAAGTCCCTTCATCGTAGGTGGGGGACTTCAAAAAAGACGGAAAGGCCTATTAATGACTGCCCATTTGGCACAAAACCAAAGTGCAGTGGCCATGGAAGGCAGGAACTGATTCGTGGCCAGGGGCTGCCCTGGGTCCTAACCAAAAAAAGCACCTACATATACATGGCAGTCCTTCAAAAAAGGCGGCGGCGTATTAGTGACTGCCCACAGCTACAAGTAAAACGCAGGTAAGCGTGGTTGCAGGAAACTGATCACGCCCTAGGCGTGCCATTCCATGAAGCCCGTTAACTCCAGGTAGAATTTAGTGACAGGTTGGTCGGATCGATTATATTAATGGAGGTCTCTTTATGAAGAGTTTAGGACAAAAAAAAAAAGCAACCACCATATTAACCATGGTAAGTGCTTTCAAAAAAGCGGCGGCCTTACCTCCCACTTGTGTAGCAGTTTTTACCATCGGCCGCAGGGGACGGGCCTTAACTTCCCTGGTCGGAATGGTAAGGTGGGCCCCGTTCGCCATGGGCCACCTTAAAAATCTTTTACCGCAAGCTTCTTGCGATACCTTAATACCGTTGACCATATTAAGGGAACCAGGGCGCCGGATCGGTCGCACTAAAAATAAACTTAAAAAGTACACGTACGTAAAAAAAAATGTTTTGTTTTGCGCCCCCGCCAAACAAGGCGGGGACGGCGTTGCGGCCAAGCCCAAACGGGCAATTAGTACCAACTCGGCTACGGAAACATTGCTGGCCCTTCCACCTATGCGGCCTATCGGACGTGGTTTTCATCTCCACGGCCCTTTTAAAGAAAATTTCTCAAATCTTTGTGGGCGGGTTTCGCCGGCTTAATTTGCTTTCAAAGCGCTTATTCCCCATCCCGGACATAGCTTTTTACCCAGCAAATTGCCCCTGGCGGGGAACCAAAAACTGGTGCACCAGCGCGGTCGTCCAAAAACCGGTTCCTTCTCGTTACTAGGGGTTCAGGTCCCACCCAAAATTTTTTCTAACCGGCCCCGCAGTGAGATTTAAGGAGGGGGCCGGAAAAACTGGGTCTTCACGGGACCGTTCTTGAAACCCCAGCTCCGCGTGCCAACTTTTTTTTTAATTTTGGCGAAAAACAAGGGGCAACCCTGTTGGGAACCTATCTCTCTCTG
>Ga0163217_1111976_pt1 | contig 12324 bp, 14 predicted proteins | sample SynspAceP_FD_185933 | JGI IMG/M metagenome (GOLD analysis project Ga0163217, IMG submission 185933) | Saline lake microbial communities from Ace Lake in Antarctica - Synechococcus sp. Ace-P (PacBio error correction) | ecosystem: Environmental > Aquatic > Non-marine Saline and Alkaline > Saline ... | reverse complement strand
GGTTGCGATCCGGCGCGGTGGGGTTCTTCGGTTCACTGGGCGGCACGTTGGTCATTTGGGGCGGACGCTGATCCGCCGTGTGGGAAGGCAGTCGTGCGGGGGCTCGAGATTTCGCAGGTCTTGCTGCCTGGCGCCCCGTCGATCCTGGAATTTCGCCGCTTGCGGTTGGTGCTCGGTCGGCGATATCCCTTTGAGGGGATTTTGTTGCAGAACGTGCTGCAAGGGGCGCGCTGGTCGGGCTATGTTCCGCTGGGCTGCGGGCGGGCCTTCCTCGATTCGCGGATTGCGATTGACCGTTCCGTTTTTTGCAACGCGCGGCTGTTGCCGAGTTGGTAAACTGTGTCGCGGCACTGCCGGTATTCGGCATGCACCTATTCTGGTCATGGTTGGTTCCGGTCTGATTGGCAGTCAAAGGCCGGCCGTGGTGGATGTCGATGGTGATTCTTTCCGGATGCTGGTGCAACACCGTGCAGGGCCTTTGGGGCCAAAGGGCGACGGATGCGATGCCAGCGCGAATCTGATGCGGAAAACCTATGCAGCCGTTTAGTTGGGCGACGATTGTTCAAAGCTGCGCCTTGCCTGCTGCACGAGGCCTTTCGTGTGTCAATGGTCTCAAGATCGGCACGCTTGGCGTTGACGGGGCGATTGTTGCTGAATTTTTCGGCCTCTCCCGTGCGGGAATGGGTTCGGCATCAATCTACCTCGGGTCGGTTCAGCTTGCGCTTGATCTGGTCTTGGTGCCGAGAAGATGTTAGTCGCGGCGATTGCCGGCTCCGCCTTTCTATGGCGCGACTGTCCTTGTTTGAACGGCGGGTGACCTATTTGGCACCCCAGCCAGCGGAAACTATCCAAAAACGACCCAACCCCAACCAAAAGGGAGAATATAATAATGAAAAAAAAACTATCAACAATATTGTCGCCGGGGCCGCTGTGGCCTGATGGGACCATGGCGGCCCCCCCACAAGCTTGCGGGGATGATGGACGCTACAACTGAGAATGGCGTCACGCAAGCGCAGTCGCGGAGTGCTATTATGTGGGCGCAGGATAAGGGGTTCTATGAAGAAGAAGACCTGAACGGTTCACGATCAAAAACCGGGCGGTTCCGGATTTATCGCGCTCAACACAGGTTCTGGCGGTGGCGGACGCGTGATGTTGCCGTTGAATGGATGCCTTGCCGCTTTGGCCGCGCAAGTGAAAAAGGCCTGCCTGATGGTTCAATATCGCACAGCCGATTCAAAGTCGTCTGGCATTGATGCTGACCTGCCGCAAGGACGGCCGGGATCGAGACCCACCGACGACTTTTAAGGGCAAGACACTTGGGCGTCTGGTTCTTTGGCAACAGAATTCCCTTTCCTTAGCTGGATGAAACCAAGCTGAGCTGGCCCACCGAACGGCGGCGAGGATGGGGTTTTACCGTTTAAAGCAGGGCTTTACGTGGACCCGCGCTGCAAAAATTCAGGCGGCTTGCCCGTGTCGACCATGACCAATATAACGAAAAGGACTGGCAGGTGATCGACGCAGGTCTTGACACCAGATGATCTGAACGTTGTTCAAATACGAAGCAGCAGGCGTCGCCACATTTGGAAGACGGCGGTACGCATGGAAGAGAACCTTGCCGATTCCGGCGTTCGAGGGAAAAGATGGTTGTGCGCTTTGTGCGGGCGTCGATAGGGGCTGGAAATACGCCGAGCAAATCCTGATTGAAGGCCGCGGAAATCGTCTTGGACAATGACGCTTTTCGGTGCCCCAGACCGAAGAGCATGCAGAAACGCATGAATGGAGCGATAGTGGCCAAGCTGACCGCAGGCAGCAACGGCGCATTGGACGAGGCAGACTATGAAGTGCGGATCGGTACAATCGCTGCTGTTCTGGGGCTCCGATCCCGTCATCACAGCCGAGCCGTCGGGAGCCTGGACCCATGACGATCGACTGCAAGGCGCTGAACTAGAGGGTATATCCTAGGGTATGCCGAACGAGAAAGGGCTGGCAGTGATGCCGCCCCTTTTACGTTGCGAGGTTCCGATACTTAAAGAACGGTAATTTGGTTGCGTGGCACGCGCTGGTAAAAGGTCCTTGACGTGTTCATTCAGCATCGGACATTCAGCATGCGAGACAGAGCGCCCGATTGCTGCTGGGTTGGGTGATGCATGGATGCGGAAATTACGTGTCTTTGCCGTTCTGGAACAGTACAGCGCGCGCGCACCCAGTGGGTTCTGGGGCGCCGCTGCGCGTCGTGTTCCCGATGAACCGGCCATAGGATTTGGGTTTCGCGTCTCGATCATCTCGTCCGTGGGGCGCCAGCGTGGGCCTTCCTTTTTGGAACGTTCGATGTTCGCGGGCGGTGAATTCCAGACCGCTTTGCCGACGGCCACACCGTTTCGCATGCCTGACCGGGGCGGTCACCAGATAACAGGTAGTGGCTGCGGGGGCAGGATCAGCAGTTACACCGCATATTGCGGTTGATCGACACCATTTGCGCATGGGATCATAGGCGGCACCCGCGGCGAACAGCGCGTGCGGAAGGCGAGGGCGGCCAAAGAACCTGCGGATAAAATGACGACGGCCATGGGGGGCTCCTTTGAATATTGATGACGTATTTGCCACTTGGTTGGGTTTGGCAAACCCTGAGGGCATAAAAAAACCGGCTGTCCCCGTGAGGGGTCAGCGGGCAAAGTCATGGTGCGGCCTTAGTAAGGCCCTGCATGGCTTATTGCCAGTGCGATGTTCGACGCGGATTCGCGGCCGTCACGGCCAGCTTCGATGTCGAATGTCACTTTCTGGTTGTCGGCCAGGGACCGGTAGCCTCGCGCGCTTCAACAGCGGAGATGTGTACGAAATACATCTTTGCTGCGCTCGGGTGCGAATAAGCCGAAGCCATTTATTGTGTTAAAAAACCATTTACGCGGTGCCAGTGGCATATCCAGTCTCCTTCTAGTATACCATCCGCGTCGTTGCGATGGCTCGTGCTGTCGGTCTGGATCGAAGTCTAACCGCCCGTATGAGGGAGGACAGTTGGTTCGAAAAAGAAATAACGTTTAGCTCCTTCGATATGGCAGGTCGCAGGAGATGTCGCGCAAGAGGCTGTCAATGGGCGTTAAAAAAACTGGCCGCTCATCGCTTATTTCGGCACATTCTTGCCTCACTTCCTTCGAGCCGAAGGCGTTTTACGCCAATAGATGTTGGCCGTTTGCAACCTCAAAACGGTTACGCCTTGGCTCATTTGCCCCACTGCTGACAGATTCTTTTGCGATTTTGTCCGAGGCGTATCACAAAAATCTTAACGAATTCCCCCTTCTGGTAACCCGAGACAACCGAGTGAGCCCCTTCATGAAAATCCCTTGCCGTAGACGACGACCCTTACCATTCCTCGGACCTCCTGCGCGACTGCCTCACGCCGTCGCTTGGGTTGATCTTGGTCTGTGCCCGTCTCGGCCGAGGACGGGCATGGCCAAGATCGAAGACCACGGGGCAAGTTTCGACTGTTTCTGCTGCGATATCATGTTGCCCGGCGTCGAGTGGATTCGCTGTGTGCGATTATTCGCACCATGCAGGGCCTATAAAAGCGCGCCGATATATGATTACCCGCAGCGCAAACACGATCTGATGGACACACGGCATTTCCGTGGCAGGGGCGACCGATTTCATCTTCAAGCCGCTCAACGGTTTATCGCAGCTGGGGCGCGCGGTCACACTGGCGGGATGCTCAGCGACAGCCTGCGCCGTGTGAACGCGAGGCGCCACCACGCTGGCGGAACTGTCGGGCTTAATGAAGGTGCCTCCTCCACGTGGACGAAAGCATTTGATCTGAACGTCGTGGGGGCGATGATCTGCACGGGGTTCGAAAAAACCCAATGCTGCGCCTGCCGAAGGCTTGGGCTTATGCATGAGCCTTTTTCGCGAGTGGAAGCTCCCACAAATCCGCAATATCTTTGCGCGGCAAGGCCTTGCTGAATGCTTGCCGGCCAGAGGGTTTTTGGTTGGCGACAGGCCACGTCGCGGCGCTTGGTGCACGAGAAATGCTTATTATGGCTAATGCGGGCGACGGAATCATCGTGGGGGACCGTGTCGGCCGCCACGGATCAAGCCGTGGGATTGAAATCAGAAAGAATCGGAGGATATCCTCTCCCATGACGCACTGCGGTGCGGATTGGGGGGCTTTAGCGCAGATGTAACACGTAAGCTCGTGTCCGAACCAGGGCTGGTGGTCGGGGCGTCTGCCTGCACTACGCTGGCGCGACTTTCTGGGCCGTGAAACCGTAACCAGGACAGCGCCATACGGACCGCACCGACGGCTATGCGAGCTGGCGACGGGGTATAAATTCGCCCCCTTTTTTGCATTCGCCTCGCGGATGCCACTAGAAGACGAAAAGGCCCACGAGTTTCCTGCAGGGGACCTTTGTCATAAAAACCTACGGCTGAATCAGCGCGAGAATTTCTTGTGTTTCATTTGCGCTTGGCTTCCATTGGCGTCTTCGCCCAGCGGCGTTTTCTTGTCTTCTTCGTTAATCAGAGGAACCACCTTCGAAACATTCGACATGTTGCGTCGCCTTCGGAATGCAAGGATGTGCGTACAAGATTCGGTCAAGGAAGAAGCGGTTCGTGCGACGATGACCACGGCGCAAGCCCGCGAAGTCGACCAGGCGCGTCTTCGAGCGCAACGGGAAAGGCGTTTCAACCGTCGCAAATCGTTGGTCGGTTCATCGAGCAGCAGTCACGTTGCGCCTTCTTTTGAGCAGACGCGCCATGTGCACACTTTGCGTTCCCACCTGACAGGCGGCCGACTTTCTTCTGTTATGGTACGCCGCCCTTGATTGAATGCACCGCAATAGGCACGCGGGGTTTACTTCGGCGGTTCGCCCAGGTTTGATGATCTCGGCCCGCACAGAGAGGCCTGGCCGACGTTATCGTCCGGGTTCAGGTCATCGCGCGGGGATGGTCGACGTATGACAGATCAACCGTGTTCCAGCTCGATCGTGCCGGTGTCGGGTTGTTCGTGGCCGTGATCATTTTGACAGGGTCGATTTACCCGCGCGTTGGGCCCGATCACGGCCGGACGATCGCCGCCCGGTGGGCAAGTAAAGTCCAGCTTTCGATAACAGCTTGTCGCCCAGAGCCTTGGACCAGGCCTTCGACCTTCGAAGCACCTGTTGCCCAGACCTGGGCGTTCTGGGGGGATAACGATCTGGGGCGCCGCGTCAGGACGTCGCGCTCTGAGCTGTCGGCCAATTCGTTGGGTAGGCGTTATACGTGCCTTGGATTTCGGCCTGGACGGCCTTGGCCCCCTGACGCATCCATTCAAGTTCGCGCGACAGCGTTTTTGCTTGGACTTGTCTTTCGCGGGCTTCTCTGCTTCAAGCCGTTGGCTTTCTGGTCGATCCAGTTGGAATAGTTCCCTCGTAGGATGCCATTGCCGCGGTCCAAAAAAAAAAAAAAAAAAAAAAAAAAAAAAATCTCAAGAATCCAATGTTGGTGATGTTATCCAAGAAATAACGGTCGTGGGTCACGATCAGGATCGGTGCCCTTATAGTCGATCAGCGGTGCTGTTGCAGCCCGGGGGGGGCCCCCCAAAAAAAAGGGGGGCCGGGGGGATTTGGTTTTCCGGTCCAAGTGGTTGGTCGGTCATCGAGAGCCAGCTATTTCAGGCGCTTCAAGCAGCAGTTTTGCAGCAGCGCAACACGCGGGCATTCACCACCAGAAGGGTTGTGACCATCCGCATCCATCAGGGTGGCAGCCGCGAGGGCTTCCATCGATACGTCGATCTGGCGTGTTCGAGATTCCACAGGTTCTCTGCGTCGATCTGATCTTGCAAACGCGGCCATCTCGTCGGCGGTTTCGTCGGAGTAGTTCATCGCCAGTTGCGTTATAGCGATCCAGAATGTCTTTTTATCTTTTTGACGCCCAGCATTGACATTCTCGCCGCACGGTCAAAGCGGAGGTCGAGTAGGGTTCTTGCCGAGGTAGCCAACTTGGCACCCTCGGCGACCCATGCTTTCGCCCGAAAGTCTTTGTCCTGAACCGGCCTAATCCGCATCAACGCGAACTTCGACCGTTGATACCGACGACGCCGATTTTCACACCCGGCAAAGGAAGTTTCAGGTTGATGTTGTCGAAAACATTTCTTACCGCCCGGATAGGTCTTTGAGACACCGGACATGTGATAGACATATTGAAAGGCGGCCCATTGAGAATCCTCGGATAAGCTGAATTCGATTTTGGAGCGTGCAATATCGCCACGGCGGGCAAGAGCAAACGTTCAAATTATAGGCTCAATATATAAGCATTCTCGTGCGGTTTTGAAGACCCGCCCGCCGCAGGGACCGCTTTTAGGGTGTGGTGCGCTTTGCTTTGGATCATGGCCCGACGACCGGCAGCGGAGTTTTGGCAGCAGGGTTTACGTTTTAACTGAGCAAAAGCCGGGTAAATGGGGACGAATTGACGCCGCTTTATTACGAAATTCAGTCGAAAAAAATTTCAGACTCGTTTATATTCTGCAGACTCGGGGTGTGTTTGGCGCCCCGATTCAACGCGGCCGCAAAAAGACCGTGTCTCAACACATAGGGATAAATACACTGACAGCTTCGACTATTATAGTTGTCTGGACGGGGGAGAAGGCCGGAGCGCGCGCTTTGGAGGTTTCGCTATGACCCAGGCAGATTGAATCGGGGATTTGCGAGGCTCAGCTCTGTATGTGACTCGAAATGGTTCTCCGTTCAGTTTCCAGACCCCGAGAGAAAATGACCAGCGTCACGAAAACGCCGCGAAGAAGAGCTGGCGTGCGTGAACGCATGATCGATCCGGCCGGGCTGAAAAAGGCCGGCGAAAAGGGGTATCGGTTCCAGGCATCGTAAAGCACGGCGATGTGGCCGATATTCTTGGACGAATTCTGGCAAAAAGCATGGCGCACAGCAGATCGTGTGGGCCGTGTCGGCATGCGCGGTTTGAAAGAGCGATATGTTCGGTGGCGTGACGGGCCGTTTTGGCCGGTCGCCTCCCGCGTGCCTTTGACGATCATTCCTGTGAAAGCGTCATATCAATTAGAAAAACTTCTGGACAACGGTGTGGGGGGCTGCTGCTGCTCTCTGCGCCTTGCGATGGTTGGCCTCTGCACAAGAGGCCGTGGCATGGATTCAAACGCATCAACGATATTTTGCCGGTTCGACGGGGCGGTTCAGTGAACCTATCTTTATGTCGCTGCCGGGCACCACTTCCCGTGGATTCGTGCTGTGCGCTGGTGGTCGCGGCGTCTGTGTTTTACGCTTACTTTGGTTCTATTCAGATCAAGGCGTTCTCGCATGCGTATATCGCGGTGAAAGCGATTATTTCGATCCGACGACGCGGGTTGAGGTCAGCCACTTGCAGGCGCTGACGACGGCCGCTGTCGGGGACTGTCGGTCTGGGGAACATCGCGGGCGCGTCGCGGTGGCCGGGCATCGGTGGGACCGGGCGCAACCTTCTGGATAGATCTGGCACGGTCTGATGGGCATGGCATCCAAGTTCACGAATGTACGCTGGGATAGTGAAATACCGCAATGAATACGCCGATGGGCAACGTTTCCGGTGGTCCGATGTTACTATATGACAAAGGCTTTAAGGAACCGCGGCCTGCCTTTGGGCGGCTTTCTGGCGAATTGTCTTTCGATTCTTTACCATCGGCGGCGCCTTGCGGCGCGGTAACATGTTCCAAGCCAAACCAGGCACATGCGCCAGCTGTTCCGGTATCGTCGGGATTTACCCCGGTGGATGCCGGGCATCGTTTTTTGCCGCGTTGGTGTTTTCGTTCATCGTGGGCGGGATCAAAATCCACGCCAACGTGGACTGAAAAGATTCGTACGCTGATGGTGTGATCTATATGGTCGGGGCCGCGCTGATTTATCCTGGATCGTTGAATACGACAAGGGACGGTTGGGCTGGCCAGATCTATTAAGGCGCATTCAGCGGTTCTGGGTGTTGCAGGCCGGCTTGGTCGGCTGCGTTGATTCAGGCTTTAAAGGGCGGCGTTCTCTACGAAGCGGGGCGTGGGATCGGCTGCGATCGCACCCACTCTGCCGGTGCGCACCAAAGAGCGGTGGACCGAAGGCGTGGTTTCCCTGCTTGAGCCGTTCATCGATACCGTTGTGATCATTACGATGACGGGTTTGGTGAATCACCATCTCTGGCGTGTTGGTTATTGGACCCCGAAACAGGGCGTGTAATCTGAACGAGGCAGGCACCGCGATCCAGAACCGTTGACGGGGTCCAGCGGCGTGCAGCCTGACATCGCCGCCTTTGCCGACCCGGGTTCAGCTGGTTCCCTATGTCCTAGCTGTGGCGGTGAATCCTGGTTCGCCTTTATCCACCATGATCAGGCTGGTCCTACTTACGGGCTTGAAAGCGTTGGACCCTATCTGTTTGGCGAAAGGCAAAACCAAAGATCGTGTTCAAGGTGATTCTTCTGCCTGTTCATCATCGTGGGGGCTGCGAGCCAATCTTGGGGCGGTCATCGACTTTTCTGATGCGATGATCCTTTGCTTTATGGCGTTTGTGAACAATCACGGCGCGTACTCCTGTGCCGATCGTTCAAAACGCGAGATTGAAGAGCTATTTCGCACGCTTAAAATCCGGGCGAGATCAAGAAGTTCGTCGATTTAACGCACGGACTACCGATTGACAAAGCGGCGTTGCTGCCCTTCTTTCGCCCTGATGTTATATCGGGGCCGTTTTCGTTTGGGTTATCCAATTTCCATATGCGCCCCCAGGGACAGTGATCGGACTGCTGCGGCGGTCGTTTGATCCGGTACACGAGGGGCACGCGCATATCACCGCCGAAAGCGATAAAACGTTTCGGGTGAGATCGCGGTGGTGGATGCTAGCAGCCCGGCACCCGTTGAAGGCACAAGGTCCGGCCCCGATGGAGCAGGGTCTGGCGATGGCGCGCAGTGATGCAGCATCCGCGGGTCGAGGGTCACGGACACCCCCCCACAGTCGAGGCGCCATCTAGGCACGCGCATATACCGCGCAGACCTTGGCCGCGGCTGCGTGCGCGCTATCCGGCGTTGCGGTTCGTCTGGCTGATGGGCGCGGATAATCTGGCGCAGTTCCACCTGTGGGCAAGAACTGGCCAGGCAGATCATAGAAACGGTGCCCTTGGAGTGGTTCTTTGCCGAACCCGGCCAGCGGATCTCGGCCGGATGAGCCGCGGCGACGCTGTATGGCCCTACCGGATTGCGGGGGCGGCACAGCCAGCTCTTGGGGGAGCGATCGCAAGCGCCGCGTGGTGTTTTGTGAATGTGCGATGGTCGAGTCAGTTCAAGGCGCGATCCGCGCTGCGGGCCCAAATGGGTCAGCGCAGTCTGCAAAAGCGACGCCCGCCCGTAGATCGTGTCCCCGCCCTGCCCAAGGCCAAAGGGACCTCGGCGCAGATTGCCGGACCGACGCCAAGCTCTATTGGCAGGAAATCGCCTGCGGGATTCAGTACAGGGCCGTCAACATGATTCAAATGGCGCGTGCGCTGTCCCGTCCGTTTCCATGGCCCCGTTGCCATTGAAAATGTGATTTGCTACTGCTTGTGTCACTGGGTCCTGTCAGGTTTAAGTCGCCTCTGAAAACTGTTTTATCACGCGTTTCTTTTGGCGTCCGCTGCAGCGGGCATTATCGCGCGGCTGCGATTGCCGCCCGCCGACTGAATCGACTGCGGCCCTTGTGTGCGCAGGGGATGATCTTGTTCCGGCAGTCGATCCCCTCTGCGCCCAGGCTGATCGACAAGCCAAGCTTGACGGGATGGTGACCTTTAGTCGGGTGGGCAGACGCCGAAACCGTGCGGTGCTCTTGACAACATGGCCCGCTTGAGGGCATGCCCCCCTGCCAGCGTAAAACCAAGGCGATTACCGCGCTGTACGCGCTGGACACGCGGCTGGCGCGGCGCAATCAGTTTCGAAACGCGGTCATGGCGACGGCGGTGTCGTGGGGCGGCGAGGTGCAGGGCGAATCTGATCTTGTGAGGCGGGCGGCGACCGAACGCTGGATACCGCCGGGCTCGCGAGGCTGGTGACGACCTGACAGCGGCCGGGATCCTAGGGCGTCAATGGCGAGCTGAAAGTTCTATGAACCAGCCTGCCGATGTTCCCGTTGATTGATGCCGACCAGCCGGAATCACGTGGGTTACAATCCGGCGTGTCGGGGATGCGCTGAACTTATAACGGCGCTGCATTTCGAAATGGAGCGCGGAGAAACGGCAGCTATCTGCGGTCACATGGACGGACGGTCAGGGTCTTACCGCCGAATGTCGCATTGGCGCGATGGAGACAGGCGACCGCAGGCGCCACCGGTATTTCTATCGCGATGCAGGTACGCGCGATGATTGCCGAGCGCTTGCAAACGCCTATGGGGAATGGCGGTCGCGGTGGTTGCCTGTGCGCAAACGGGCTTTACGGCGGGGCGATATATTTCAAGGACGTTGGCAGGGGATCACAGGGCATTCCCTTGACGCAACAGAGCCCTGATCACCAGCCTGGCCAGAGGGCGGGTCCTGGTGCCCGAAAAAAAGTGCGCCTTGCGCGATATCTGCGCGATATGTTGAAATATTCAACACCTGATCGCTATGATGGGGAGGCTTTCTGCCACGTCTATCGCACCGGGAACGCGTCTCCTTGGCGGGCCTCAGGCGGCGGAAATGAACGTGGGGCCAAGCCAACTGGCATGAATGCGGGCTGCGCTGGTCGATCATTCCGGTTCTGGGTGAAGACGCGCGTGTCTTCGCAGGATTTGGTGACAGCTCTGGTCAGGCATCCAGGGGTCAGGCACGTTGAAAGCCCAATGCTCAAGTCGATTTCCTTGCGATTCAAGGGCCGCCCCGTGCAAACCATCCGATCAGGTCGAGGCAAAAACCGGAAAACGATTGAACTTTGTCTCGGGCGCTGGCAGGACTATCTGACGGCACCAGACGGGCGGGTGATGGCGTTTGCCGTGTGGCACTGCCCGACACGCCCGTCGCCGGACCGACGCGCGCGCAAAACGTGAACGCCCTGACGGGGGGGCGGGCCCTTGGAATGGCGGGCCAAACGGCTGGCAGCAGGGGTGATTGAACGCTGTGGGGGGGCGATTTCATCAGGCCAAAGGATACAGCCTCGCTTTAGCGACGGCCGAACCAACTAGTTTATTTTACATGGCGCGCGCGGCAACCGCGTCGATGGGGCAAGCGTGCAGACGGTCCAGATTCCGTTCATAGCGGATTTCTTCGAGGCAGGCGCAGCTCTGCCTGTCTTCGAGAAGTGCCGTCGGCGCGGGCCACGTACAGGCCAAGGCATATGCCGTCTCGTTTAGGCGGTCAGGCATCGCGGCTCTGGACCAGCCCGAACAGGCATCCAGCCGCCGTCCTCTTGTTCGAAACAGGTACATCAAAAGACCCATGGAACTGACAGTGCTAATTGCGCGTCCAGATCCATACTTGGAGAACACGGGCAGCCATATTCCTGCCGACTGAATCTTGAGCAGTTCGTGGTTGCGGATGTCCTCGTCCGAAGGGAGACCGCGATCATAATGGCGGACAAGGGACGCTTGTGCCGCTTAAGCTGAGGGAAGGTGTGTTCAATCATTGCGCATTTCCGTTCGGTTTATTGCGTTTGATCGCAGGAATTATTGACGTGGGCCTGACAGGGACGCAGATAGGTTACAGCCTGCCGGGCGCGCATTGGAGTGCGGGGTGGAACAATGGATGAAACTTGATGGACAATGTCGCAGACTGCGTGAAAAGCAAGCCCTAACCAGCAAAGCGTGGCCGTTTCGAGGAAGCACGTGGGTGTTTGAACACGCTATGAAATAAGGTCCCGAGAAGGGGCCATCGTTTTCTTGTTCGAGACGGGCTATGGCCCCGTCGGGTTCTTCCGCACAATCGGGGGACCTTCGGGCGGAAGTTTGCGCGCACGGGGACGATGATCCGCCGGCGCTTTTTCAGCTGAATCAGCGACATTTTTCCGACGGCGGTTGGTTTGTGCTTTTCGGACGATCCTGACGGGATGCGCAAAGGCCGAGGGCAAAACGTGCCCGGACCCCGAAAAGGCCTTGGCCGGGGGAAACATTTGCAAAAGACCCCACTGACAATCTTGTTTGGGCCCCGATCCTTTCGGCACCCCGGCACCGACAAGGGCGTGATTTGGGCGCACATTTAAACAAAACGCGATGCTGCGCCCGGTTTCCTTTTGATTTTTTACATTTCGGGGGGTTCCGGAAATAATTTGAAAATTTTTTTCCAATTTTCCTCCCCGGGCCCACCGAATTATGCTCCCCGGGGGGTTTGTATTTTTTTGTTTTTGTCGGGGCAAAAAAGTTACGGATCTCTTCCTCGTCTTT
>Ga0163217_1108705_pt1 | contig 12324 bp, 5 predicted proteins | sample SynspAceP_FD_185933 | JGI IMG/M metagenome (GOLD analysis project Ga0163217, IMG submission 185933) | Saline lake microbial communities from Ace Lake in Antarctica - Synechococcus sp. Ace-P (PacBio error correction) | ecosystem: Environmental > Aquatic > Non-marine Saline and Alkaline > Saline ... | reverse complement strand
ATTCGAAATACCGACTTGGCTAAGTCAGTTTCTTTAGACGATGAGACTCTATGGCGCGTAAACTTCACAATACGTTGGATTGAATTTTCAACCAAAAGCCCTCCAAATTGCCATTTTATAATTCTTGGTTTCCTCCTTGAGCCGATCAGTCGACATTGTCAATATTCTTTATAAAAATCAGATTCTGCAAAATTCATTTAAAATTTCGAAGTAAACACCGTGACCTGCAGCGTCGAAACCAATATGCGTCCATCTCCTCAAAAACGGCTCGTGCTTGAGTCTACTGCTATAGTATCTGTTCTTTCTTCTGCGTAGAATAAGTAATTTCAAATGCTACCCCAGCTTCTTAGATAGGTCGAATGATTGCATCGATCTCTGATTTGAATTTTTGGATTCGTGGGTTCATATTATTTTATCTATTTTTTTAAGTGATTGTCACTTGTTCCAGTCGATCCTAAATCCATATATATCTCTTCTTATGTTCAAATGCTCATGTCGCTGGTTTTGGTTTTCTCTCTTTTCTAGGAGTGATAAACTCTATATCTCCTTTTATATATGTTACCATACCCTAAACCATCATTTCTATATATATCTCTCTTTATTATTTCGCTTTTGAATCGTTAGTGTGTCCAGGCGCTTTTATTTTATACTGCTGTTTTCAGCACTTCTATCTGAGTGATGCATCATAGAAAGCGAATCTCAAGTGTTGTTCGAGTGAACTTTTGGACAAATGTGGTACTTTAGCTCAAATCTTTCCATCACCCTTCGAGAAACAAACAAATCCTTAAACATTCGGGATGCAGCCCCCACTTGCAGTGCACAAATTTACGACTTCGAAACCATGCTGCCTGCTTTAGGGTAGTGACCCACGTAATGTTCCAATTCGCTTGAATCCAAATACTTGATTCCATCACCTGGGTAGCTGAGCAGGATATGTTAAAAAAGGAACATTTTTTGAAAAGAAAACTATATCATCATGTGTGGGTTGTGGTGGGGCAGCGACGCTCATGGTCAGTCCCTGCAGACTTATTTTGATCAGTTAGATCTTGTGTATGTTTTCATGGGCGTTTGTGTGTGGTTCTTGAATTGTGTTAGCTGTGGAATATAATATGCGGAAACCCAGTTTACTCTATAGCGAAGAGAATTTTTAGGAATGTTTTTTCAACAAGCCAAGGGGACACGAAGTTTCGCAGAGGAATGCGGAGTCGATGAGGATTAAAGATCTAAAAAATGCTTTCTCTCCAAAACGTTGTAGATATTTACCACATCCAAAAAACATAGTCGATAGCTGATCAGTAGGACAAAGCCATCTTACCGGCTTCCATAGGTAGACGCGCTAGAAGGTGAGACTTATATCAGGCCATGGCACAGGCCCTATCGGTTACGAATAATCGAGAATATTCCGGGTTTTGGAGGGCATGATTGACGCCAATCGGGAAAAAAAAGACGTGTTCGCCCAAAAACGTTTAGTTTTGTAGGTTTTTCACAGATCGAAGTAAATAAGTCACACAGTTCTTGCAACACTGTTGCTAGGCTTATTTCATTTCTCATCGTTCCACATTATCCAATTTGTATTTCAATTGAAACTTATTGCTTTGCCCCGGCTTTTTTGTGCCAAAATGGCATTGCGAATGTATCTCTATGCCAAAATTCCCGAGGGATATTCCGCCTTTATCTTGTGCGTTCCCGCTCAGGATTATGAAGTTTGCCACCGAGAGTGAGTTGGACGTTCCAGGAAAGACTGGAGCAGTTAATCGTCGGGATTGAGTGGGGCAAGAAGCTCTGCTCCAATTTGGGAAAAAGCCATCCGATTCGCCAAAGGCCGAATCGTAAATTTAGAATATATATTCCGTTTGATTAATGCTTCGAAATCAGGTCCGGATCACCTCCAGTATGGAATTCTTTCAACACACGTTAGTAACCGGAAGTCCGAAAGTTCTCCTCAGCATGTGATTGCTTTTTGTAAAAAATGGGATCTTATTCTCCTTTTGGACGCGCATCCTGTATTCGTGATTTTAGGTATAGTTGCTTCTGGGAAGATAAGATGCTTCTTCTCTTTGCGTCTCTGATTCGCCAGTAGTAGACAATGCTTCCAGAGAATTTTCCGATTTCCTAAACTTCATTCTCCAATTTTTGTTGAATGATTTTCACATAGGAAGGAAGTCAATTCACCTTCCGAATCTCAGCTTTCGTCCCACAATCGCGATAGTGATATTAACTATCAAAGCGACACTTGAAAACCGGGTTGTAGATTTTCAAAATCGGCAGTATTTGGCTGTTCTTGAGCAAGTGAATAATCCACGCATTAGAACGTTGGGCCATCACTCCAGCTATTGGGACTCCCCAGTGTCCAAGTCCAATTCTTCCTTGGTCCTGTAATTACTAGTCCGTGGATTGTTTTCCAAAATCTCTAAAAAGCCCGAGTTGGTCTCAATGCATTGCTTTTAATGTTTTTAAATCATTGCGAAATGTGATGAATGCTTCCTCGAGACTGATGGATAAAAACTTGATTTGTTTCTCCATTGCTTGGGTCAAAAACAGGAGATTCTATTTTTTGTCAAAATAGGATATAGTTTGGAGTTTTTCCTATGTCACATGGCCAACCTCCTGGGCTCTCTATTTGGATAGATGTCCCGTTTGAGCCCTCCTATAGCTACTGATCCAGGCTCTATTTTCCGATCTGGACACTTTGTTCTTGAAATGTTAAGGCCTAGTAGGCCATTTCTAAGATTACATGAAACCTTAGTATGAAGCCAAAAATGAATTCCGATAAGTTTTGATGTGTTGCGAAGTGGATATTACACGTAGTGCTTGATGGACTTTTTGATTCGAAAGCACATTTCAGATCTTTTCCAACGCTTGATCATAGCAAACAGTATTCCATATTATTTTCAGGAAGGGGAAGTACGTTGATGTTGGATGTAGCATGGCTTCACATTGTCCTTGTAACTCAGGGATTAAAATCTTCTACTCCGACATTACATTGTGAGGTTTGGAATACCTTTTCTAAGTTCTTAAGACTTCTGTTCCCCCCACCTTTTTTTTGATGAGATAGCCAATTTCCAAACTTAAGATTATGCTCAAGAGCAAATCAGTGGGCTTTTCCATCCCAATAGAGTTCATCAAGAGGGCCGATCTGTCTTAAAAACTTGGCTTCATTTCCAAATTTTTTCCGAAGAATTGGAAGAAAAATTTATCAAGCCGGGATTTCCCCGTGGAAGCAAACGTCCCTCGCTTGGCATTGAATTTTATTTTCCTAAATTGTAAAGGATTGTACGCTCTTCGACATATACCGAAAATGTTTCATGACTTCCTTCAAGCGTCTTGAAAAAGCGAGTTATTCTCAGTTCTTGGGAGCAATTGTAAATATCTTGATAGCTCGATCTCCAAAGACCTTCCAGCCGGTTTTTAATCCGAAACGCTCAGCCCAAAATAGCATTTGGATCCTGTGTGACACAAAAATGGATTTGCTTAAACTTGAGCGAGAGCCATTCGCAAAGTTTGAGCCAACGCTTGCATGCCATTCGCATCATTGATATAAAGCGCGCCATGAAAATTTAATATTGTGAATCAGTAGCATTTCTAGTTGGTCGGATACAAGCTGAAAGCGATTCAATCTGCTCATTTAATGAAGCGACAATGCTTCCGAATTCGAGCGGCAGGATTTTCGTCCAAAAATTCTCCTGATTCCGGAATAGAGGTCATGAGCGCCTACCATACAACCGTTAGGTTTTGCAAGTTTAATACTGAAAGCGATGCTTCCTCATCTCCAAAATCCCTCCGCAAAAGCGATGCTGGCGCAGTCAATCTCTAAGGAAAATCCTGCTCATTAGGAATTTCCTTCTCCGAGGTAAACACAATTATTTTTAGGGAGTTTGCTCTGATCTGCATTTGAATAAGAAAAATACGATTTATCAGTAAAGCTTACTACTTATAGGGAAATCTGAGGTTCGCTTTCATAATAAAGGTTTTGTTTTCTTCAGTATCCTCGCTTTACACTGCCAGCTATAAATAGTTAACCCTGTTGTTTACCTGTCTAATTCTTTTTAAAAGATCTTATTGTAATATTTGATCAATTCATTCAGCTGCTTCTCCGCGATTTACCCTGCTCAGCCGCAAATGATGCATGATTGCCAGAGATTTTTTCATTCGACTTTCGGGTTTTAACTTCGTACTAGGTAGATTAGGCTTCTTTGCTTCCCTGGAAGGAGGTTTGGAGAAAATTTTATTTGCTTCCTCATCCCTATTCCTAGCTCACAAGTAAACTCCTCGGGAAACCTCTGTCCAAATTCGCTGTGATCGCGTTCGGATTTTGAAATATGACTTGATTTCCTTCCCTCGATTCCAATCTAGGACCGGTTGTTGTATTGATCAAAATGTACCAACAGGTTTCGACTTTAACAAGCCAGATGTAGACCGTTTGTCCAGCCAGACCAAACCCGTCGATGGTTTCACCATTAATTCAGAAGTAAATTTCAGCCGGTACAGGAATATGATACTCCAATGGTTTGAAATCAAACTTGCTCAAAATCCCTTAAAATCTGCCATGACTAGTTTTTATTAATCCGAATGCCTTGCTCTCCTTCAGTCAGACTGACGGGCAATAGGAAATTCGTGAAAAACGCTAATTTCTTGAGCTGGCAATTCCCGATTTCTCCTGTATTGGCTAATCATGTGGATTGAATAGCTCCGGGTTCGATTCGCATTTTAGTATTATGAATAGCCTTTGCCTGCTTTCCAAATAGATTAAATACCTCCTGCCACCATCATGAAAAGAATGACAAGCTCCCGGTGAAGCATAAATACTCATTGGCAGCCACAAGTTTTCTCCCAAATTCAGCGAAATGGAATCAGCTCGGATAATATTTTTAATTGGCTTCGAAAGGCAGACTCGCCTCAGGGGAGCCCTCATTTTATCCGAGCCATCTTCCTACCTGCAAAAAAAAGGAATAGATCCAGAGCGTTGTAAAAGTCCTTCCGCCCGAAAGCATAAATGCCCTAAGCTTGGCGATCGAGGTAAACCTCATTCAGAGGACCTGCAAAATCCCGATTTCGTCCAAAGCCAATGACACCGATTGAGGTAGGTTCCATTCGCAGATTCAGGCCATTGTAATGAAAATTTCAATCGAAAACATTGTTCTGATACGCCAAAAAGTGGAGCTTTGAAATTTGGGTAATTCTGTGCGCATGAGATGTTTTTTAGCGAGATTTTCTCCTCATTGACGATGGTGACAGCTATTCTCCTCTTGCCAGTCTAATGAAAGCTGATCTCAAATCCACTTTTTCCATCAATTGGTACCATCGATTTGAAATTTGTTGCATGTTAAACCGACCTTCCGCGATCAGACCACGGTTCGTTTTGACCTCAAAAAAAAAAATTATCAAAGCCATTCAGCTCATTGACTAATCCCGAACATACGCTTTTTGGAGTCCAAGAAGCTGCCATTTCTTTGGTTATGTACCAATTGCGATCAAGCTGGATTCAGCGCCCAACGATTCTTGGGCCGTTTTGTGGATCATTTCCAATGTTCATCCGTATAGATCGAGGAGAAAAGAGCACCTTCAACAATGATATCCAAGCTGCAGCGAGCTTCATTGAAGTCAGCATCGCATTGAAATTACTCCAAATTATTATTACCCAATCATTACATGGTATTCCGTTTTTGACCAGAGTATTCCAAGCCCAAAATTCTTTTTCTGCAAGCAGGAGCAAGCGTATTGAATTTATCCCAAAAAACTCGTGGTGATTTCAAAATAGCTTCCGCAAAAAAAATTCTCGTGTGAATCATTCCTTCCCGATGAAGTGTCTCGAGGTAGGTTTTATAATCAAATCGATTGATCACCGCTCCATAGTGTCACGGAGTTAGTAAGCTAGAGTTTACCCTATATTCGAAAAGTGCGGATTTCTTTTAGAACTTTAGGGTTGATTTTGGCTAAAACTTGCGTTTGAAAAAAAGAATAGAAGAATTAATGAGGAAGATTTTTCATAAAGATTGACTTTAACGTTCTTCAAATTACCCAAAATAATCGTCAGGGAAATACTGGCAGAATTTGGATTCTGATTGAGCAGGTATGCTTCTACAAACCTGAAAGCAAAAGGCGAAAGATTCACTTACACCATTAAGAGATTGATTTCTGGCAGTTTGCTGACTTTAAAATTTATAATGAAAGTTGTCCCCTTTCCATTTCACTTTTACTTCGAATAGACCCCCGTGGCTCAGATTATTTTCTGAGATTAGTAAGGCCAATCCAGTACCAAGTTTTTACTTGCTTATAGAATGCTCAAACAGTCGCCTCCAAATTTTCATTAGATCCCGTTTCCCTTAATCTTTCAATTCAATTCGCAAAACATCTCCTTTTATGCAGTGAAGGAAAGTTTTATTGAATCCCATTCATGGCTTATAGCTTCAAAACACTATTACCGATAATTTTAATCAAAGCAATTTCATTTTTCGAAATCCACCTCAACTCGCTGCAGATTCAGGTTCATAATCTTAATTAATTATGATTCCTTCATTCAATTCGACTTTTCTTTTTGGCCCAAAGCTTCATCTAACAATTATTAATGGATGCAGAGGAGATATTGAGTCAGAAAAACCGTGGCTTTCTAATAGTTGAGTTACCAGTTATTTATACGATCCACAATTTCGCTGGATGACTTCAATTCAGTCTCCGCTTTCCTTTGAGAACATTCCTCTGAAGCTCCATTTTGAGTGGTCAGCGGATAGCACTTTATGGTAGTCAAAGGTTTTGACTTCATGATCCAATAGCCTAGCTATTCTACCTGTCGCAGAAAACTTTGTTAAGTTTAAGATTCTTCGCTCTTTGCGCTTTAATAGCAGACAGATCTTTAATTATACATGAAATATGTCTTCATCTGCTTTACGATGTTGACCCAATCCTTTGAATGATATTTCCCACTTATTGATTAGTGTTAGCCTCAAAATCAATTGATTTCGAATTTATTTTTAAGTTTTTTAGGAGTTGTTTCGAAGAACCTTTCTCTTCGATTAAGCTGCGAAATTTGGAGTTTTATTGGGGAGGAAATTCCCATCTTCAAACTCAAATTGGAGATTGCAGCTAGGGTGACTTCTAAAAATATGACTTCACCATCATCAATAAAAATGATCTGTGCTCGTTCAAAATAGATCCTGAACCTTTCTCTCCTGTGAGGTCAAAGATTTCTTTAATCTGAACTATCTCTTATAAGCATATGAGAGTCCCGTCTAATTGATAAGCATCAAAACTCCACCTTTCACCAAAGTAATCATAGCACCAATGTTGAGCGGCTTCCCTGTCAAAGATTCCCAGCAGCCAGCCGTTAATAAGATTACATGCTGCGGCTGTGGATTTAAATCTCTTTAATTAGCTCTAACGTTTGGACTTGCCTAAGCGGTAATCCACTAAGTAACATCAAACTTGTTGCTGATTTTCTCGAGCGCTCCTCATATTGTAGAGCACGCTCTGCTCTATAATGGGCTCTTCGTTCTACTCAAATAGGTCCAAACAAGATCAAATCTCGGATCATCATTCTACATACAAAATCCGAATTTGCTCTTTCTCATTCATTATTAATTGAGGGCCCTATTTTATTAGATAAAATTTACTTTTATTTTGTTATTAATTCTAATTCTTTTCTCAAGTGTTTATGCGCTCTGTTTTGACTTTACTTTCAAGGTCTTATAAATGATATTACCGGATTTGCAAAAATAGAATTTTCAGAAAGAGACCAATGTTAAGGTATTGAATAATTTCGCCCATCTTCACCAAGTCCTATTCGTTCTAATAGGTTTCTTGTTAGTATATTGTTGGCCGGGAATTTTTAACCTAACTACCAGTTTATTAATTTCAAAACTAACGGCATCAATAAAATTTTCGTAAGAGCCATTTTGAATTGCCTCAAAGGATATTTCACTTTTCTCGGGAAAAGAAAAGGCTTCAAGGTTCTAGAATAGTAGATATATGAAAGCGTTTTCTAAACTTTTTTAAAAGGATTCAGTATATTGAATTTTGAGCCATAATTCATCAAAGCGTTGTTATTAGTTGAAAAAGTAGCATCCAATGTGATTTGTATTTAAATGAGTGTATCTCAATTAGCGTAACGCGCCTTAATTTCTTCAATTTCCACAATATTGCCCCATTTAGGAATTTTATTCATTTTTCAAAGAATAATTATCTTATCGTTATACTAAACCGTTGACGAGTCTATCACTTGAGACTTTATAAAGCAGTTTACATTAGTCTTTGTCGCACAAGTTGTGTATTACTAATTAAAACAAATCTATTCCACTATAAACTACTAATATGAGATTCATTACTTTATTTTTCATTTGCCATATCCTTTAAGATGCTTATCGGAGTTTTAGCTTACAGCGCATCTGTCTGTCAATGTTCTTTGGTATTAGCTGTAATTGCTACTTTCTAGATTGATCTCGTTAGGATCGAGTGAAAACTATTTAGAATGGATGGTCCATCGATTAATACAATCTTAATGAAATTAAATGAGATGAACAAGGAAAAGTATGTTTAAATGTGAATAGAATGATTTATAAAGTTTTTCTCATGACAGTAGTGGACAAAATTACCTAAAAAAAACTAACCTATCGAAAAATTAACTATAAATAATAAAAGCCACACAATTTAACTTATAAAAAAATGAAAAAAGCAATATTTATTAAATCGAACCTTGGGTGACTGGATGATTAACAGCGTATCATTGGAGCGTATCTCTATCGGAATCAAAAGGAATTTTCCTCCCAGCAAAAAAAATGGAAAAAGCCTATCCTTGGACCTTAAAAAAAACCTGACAGAATAACTCTCCAGGCTCTTAAAGTAGCCAAAGAACAACTTGAGCATCAAAAGCATTGCTAAGCATGCGTAAACAGTAAAAAAAAACAGCGAAAAATCAAAATTATACTAGCAGACTCTTTAACCACTGCTAGATTATCAAAATTAAAACATCATACTAAATATGAGCATAAAGTGACTGAAGAAAAACTAATCTAATATAGATTGAAACTGAAATCCGAATTCTATTTAGCAAGATTTTTAACCCAAAGTTACGTCCTTTCGCAGAACGCTTCAAAGAGGCATACTATTTAGACAAAAGAGACCGGGATCGTGTTCTTAGATGTGAATCCGTGGAAAGCTGAAAGAATTGAATCATTCGTATAAAGTATCACGTGGTATAGAAATTATGTCATATGTATTGTCTTTAGAATTGATCTAGATGTTCGAACGAAAGCATGGAATAATGGGGCTTAATGAATTTTCTAAGTAAGCCATTTAATGTTTCCAAAGAAATATAGTCCAAAAATAGATGATAAAAAAATCAACTATATCTATCTAAAATCTAGTAATCTATTATAAATTTATAATTGTCAACTTTATATCGTTTTTTTAAAAGAATGCTTTCGATGTTACCACCACTATTCTGCAAAGATGGAAGCTTGATCTAATCCGACAAGAACTTTTGATTTGATCTTTTTGACTCAAGCGTCGAGATATTAGTTTAGGGATGATCTCAGAAAAGCCAGCAAATATTCCCCTGAACACATTAGTTTGCAATTATACTTGGGATATGCTTATTCAATAATACCAGTGAAGTGGATTAAAAATGGTTGCTTTTATTCATGTCCAGAACCTTGTTCGCTATATGAAATTTAAAAACTTAATCGAGCAGCGTAGCCAAAACAGCGCAGAAAAAATGAGGAGTTCGCTTCGCATTATTCTACTTCAAATTCCAAAGTTCCAAAATGATAATTCCAACTTACCTAAAGAACGAAAAATCTAAACGTCGTTACCAAGAAAATCGATTCTTAGTACACCCACCCAACTGTCGGTTAATGTAATATATGGTTGAAAGTGAGCAGAAAAAATATGCCAACGAAGTCCATGATCAAATGACGAGCAGGAAAGGCCGTTTGTTGCATTGATGTGTGCGATGACCAAAGAGCTGCAGGAAGTGAACTTTGGACACGAAAAAGGATCTTTTACAGGTACTTTCAATAAAACCTGTTCAAATTTGAATTGCAAATGGAGTATATTTTTTTAGATGAGATTTCCACATCTTTCTATGAAATCAAAATTGGTTTGCCTCAGACTAGTGCAGGAGCGAAAATTGCAGAAAGAATTGGAAGCCGCCAAAGATCAATCTATTGACGTGAGAATTTTAGTGCAATTCTAATGAGATTGAGAAAAGCCTTCAAGCAGGAAAGTAAGGAAGATTCTCATTCAGGTTCAACGAATTTAGCATCCACAGTACCGCCTCTTCGTGAGCGACTGAATATCGAGGCATTCAGCTTATTTCTAGAACTCAAATAAAGAATTATGGAGAAAAGTGTTTGTTTGACGATCAAGTCATGGAGTTTTCTTGATATTACGGCCGGAAACCTTCGGAAATGCGAAAATGTGATTAGAAGGCTAACTTACGACCGATGAAAGCGAATGACACTTCTGCTTACCACCAGAATTAGTCATATCTAAAAGTTGATTTAAGCGATCACCAGGTAGGCAGTTGAAGTTAAAAACATAAAAAATACATCGAAAATTTAAAAGGATGCCAGCTGAACCGAAGCTGAGCCTTCTTCCGGAATGTTGCTAGAGAATGAAATTATAATCGCAAAAAAGCGGCTCAGAAAGCTACGTTATCGATCGAAAGACCTATTTAATAAAAGAAACAATACGAATACGATTTCTGAAAAAATCATTGATGCCCATTAAAAAAACCGAACGATTAACTTCGGTTTCTTGTATGAAAAATAAATAAGCCAAAAGTGAGACGAATAACCCCCATCAGAAAGTCTTTGTAGCAAAATTCCACCACATTTCTGTACTCCTTACTGCGTCTGAATTGTTCTACTTCGTTCCACTCAATCGTAGCGGGGAATTTATATTTATTGGATTCATCATATTAGCAACTCAGGAATAGGAGTAATCTCCGTTCCCCAGCTACATTCCTTCCATGCGCTGGAGTTCGATCCCTTAGTATGCATGCTCAGAATTCGCTAATGTGTTTTTTTCAATCAGAGAAAGATCAGTTTTCCGGCAGCGATATAAGGACCGCATCCAGATTAATTCGTTCTTAGGCTTAGCTAAGCTGATATCCCAAAAAAGCCAAAAGTTCCTCTCGTTCCATATAACCTACACCAGCCATATTGCTGACCCATTTTGCCACTTTAGTGATGTGCATCATCCGATGGTCCTCTAAAGTGATATGTGAGCGCCAAGAGCTTGCAACTTCATCCATAAGCGATCTCGCAATCCGTATTATTCTCCCAAATGCATCGTTAAAAGCATATATACTCACTCCTGCATCTTGCTACATTTTGCGCATCTGCCTCAAAGACTTTCATAATCCCATTTCTCGCCTATTTGCTACTCTTTCTAAATGATTCACCCTTGACGCCGCATTTCATCCAATTCTTTCTGCTCATCTGCAGGAATTCTTCACCCGTCGTGCTTCCCTCCTAATGCTAGCATTTAGAACAGCGTTAATCGCATATCGGCATTCCTTGCAATATAATTCAGCAGGATTCACCATCAATCAATGCACTCAGCCACTATCTTCCCAACTGTAGGTGCTCACACTTGTCAGCAATCGATCTGAAGGAATAAAAGTAGACATCAATCTGTTACACCATGATTAAGATTGTTTATTAAATTTTATGATTGCCGGAAGGCTCCTTCAGCCCAAGTAGCGCGCAAGTAGAATCCAGCAGACCAAAGGCAAATTAATCAGAAAATCTCTGCTGGTTTTTTCATAGTTTAGGTGTCCCGGTTTCAATTCTTAAATACCAAATTATATTCCAAACTGTAATGATTTTAAAATTAGATAGGCTAGCCCTATTAGGAGGACGACAGTAAAAAACTATAGGAATGCTACTATTTTCTAAAAAATTATTTTATCTTCATACTGGCTGATATCTGCCAATGCTGTAAATTTTATTCGCGTATGATTCAAGCAATTCCGTTATCTTTTCGGGGCATAAAAACAAAAAAAACCATAAGGCAAGAAAATAAAATGAAATTAAAAAAAAATAATGGTTTGCCTCTTTTCTGGTCATTAGTATGGGACTTGTGATAATTACTGTTAGGGGCAGTCAGAACAATTTCTTGATTTTTTTAATTCCTTTACTTCTGGAAATTTCAGAAAAAAAATCGAATTTTGAAAAAACCCAAAAAAAAAATTTTTTCTTTTAAAAACCTTCTTTTTGGGGGGGACTATTTTCCATTTATTTGATTTGTTCCGAGTTGGATTTCTTTAATGGGTGATCCGAATCAAAAAAGCATTTGAGGATGCAGATGATTGATTAATCTCTCTCT
>Ga0163217_1014934_pt1 | contig 12324 bp, 8 predicted proteins | sample SynspAceP_FD_185933 | JGI IMG/M metagenome (GOLD analysis project Ga0163217, IMG submission 185933) | Saline lake microbial communities from Ace Lake in Antarctica - Synechococcus sp. Ace-P (PacBio error correction) | ecosystem: Environmental > Aquatic > Non-marine Saline and Alkaline > Saline ... | reverse complement strand
AAATCCAGAGCTCGATGATTAAAGTAAAAAAGAGGAACATTGAACATATCGAGGCTCAATTGAAAGAAGAGAAGTGATTATAAGGTTGAAATGAATATTCATCTCAACAAATTTCTTAAAAAGAGCGGGTATCCTTCTGTTAAATTGATTTAACCAAGCTCGATATTTTTTCAGTCAAAACACGGTTTATTCCTTCACCTTTCATCCGCAATTGGAGCTAGAAAAAAGTCAGGTTATTCCCCGGTTCAGCAGGTTTTGAGCAGACTTGAACCATTAAATTGCTTGGTGCTGCCCGATTACCGTTGTTTGTAGCTCCGACCTTGGTGTTTATCTTTTTAATTCAATTTACTGGCATCACCCATTCTCTCCAAAATTATGTCCAAATAGAGGTCACTAACAATTTTTACAATTCAAACCCCGACGAGTGTCTCGAACTCACCACCTTTGCTCATGTTTGATATTGGTAATGCAGATACTTTAGCTCCCGCAGCTTTTGCAAAAGCTGGGCCATTTTCAATAAGATACTGGGTTTCTCCCGAATTTGAACTGATGAGGAGACATCTGCTGAGCTTATTCTGGTACTCAGCTAAAAGCTCTGCCTGCATATCCCTCGATTCGCTCTTACCTTTCCGTACTTTTTGAGCCATTTTCTGCAGGCATTCAAGCCAGGATCAAGAATCGGGAATAACTCTGGCAAATCCTCCCGCCCTATAAAAATCTCTTCGGCAAGCAGAATGTGAATGCCAGTCCCTGTGTATTAAATCCAACCTTCAGCTTCTAGCGGTCCGCCCCCAATTAGAGGGCAGTTTTAATTTTGATTTTTGATCAAAAGCAGCAAACCAGTTTCATCGGAATAGATTGCGAATATCTTTCAAAAGCTTCATAACTTAATTTAGTAGAATTCATCTACAAAGACCCAGGCCTTTAGCTCCAAGAGCCAGGGTGCCATTTTGGAGTTGATTTGACTGGGAATTTAGCTTGATTGCGGAGCGATTCATATCCACGACCCGAAAGATCATAATGCAGGAAATCATTGATCTAGGCAAATCAACTTTTTTGGATGTTCCGGATATCGGCTTTACGATCGTTTTCCAAACTCCATTTTTTAAAGCCCTTGAGTTTCCACTGAAGGCAGGAGGGAAGATGTGGGCTCCTTCGTTAGATAGAGCATTCCAATAAACCAGTTCTGAGAATAATTTTCCTTAGGATCCAATTCATTCTCCAATCCATCGCTCATCTTTGAGCGAAGCCGAGCCATTCGCCAGTTCGTGTGATTTTTTTTTGTCCTTTGATCTGATCGAATAGTGTCTTCCACTCCATTACCTTGTATGTTTATTAGGTGTGCTTAGAAAGTTGATATCTGTTAGGAGTCAGACCGATTTCAGGAATTTGTAAATCTAGCCTCTGGCGATCTCCAATCCAATTCTTTTGCACAATACTTTGGCTCTAATTTGTCCCTGTTTTTTTGAGCCAAATTGGCTCAGAATACTCTGGACTAGTCAAGCTATTCGGGTTCTGATCCGTCTAGTGCTATATCGAATGTCCACTGTTTTCGATGGGTATGGGAAAAAATCGACCACTTTCCTGCTGTCGCGAAAAACATCATTTTATCGTGAATGCTTATTTTTAGGAGAAATTCAAGAGGGAAAATGCCCTCACTCCCGTCAAAAGCCAAAATCAATGGTCGTTGTTTGGCAGTTTTGATTGTAGCGTCTTTTCTGAGCAGCTGATAGGCTAGGAGTCCAGAGTAAAGATTGATCCAAAGTCTTATTTTTGGGAAAATGGGCTTGACACCGTTTCATCCTCTCGCGCTCTCTCGAAATCCGCTAAAATACTTCATATTATCCAGTGCCGGGATAGCAGGCTCGCGATTTGGTTGGAGTCCAATCGCGCTGAAATTTACCTGAATCTTCTTCTAAATGCGGTCCATTTCCTTGAAGACTGAAAGGTCAACTACAGCTAGTGGCACTTTCTATTTAGGTTTCAATTTGGACGATCTGGATCTTTCACTTTTTTCAGCTCTCCCAGTGATTTGGGTCAAAGGCTAGCTAACTAAAATAGGGATACCTCCAAGGCTGGAGACTCTGGATAAATTAGCATTGTACCTTTCTGAAAAATGTATTTAGTGATTTGTGACGTCTGGAGGCATCAGCCGCTCCAAAATTGTTAGGTTTTTTTCGCTTCAAACTATTAGAAGCTAGATAAAGAGCTTATTTCGCCAGGATCGATTTACCATCACTTTTTTTGATCAAATGGATGGCTCCATTTGGCGACCCACTCCTCAAAATATTACATCAATATCACTCTTCGGAGGACATTCTGTGTGTGTCTATATTAGCGCGCGCTGTCGCTTGCAACATGCAGTTTATCATATGCTTTTGTCCTCATGGTAAGAGACCAAGTGGTGATATCATATCGATGAGTGCTCGAAAATCTCCATCGGGCAAGGACAGAATGGTCCGGCATTTTACCATACCCCTTTTTGTAAGCCCTCGATATAAATCCGATCCGAAGTTCACCTTTGATTTTACCTTCTTTGTGACAGCTCATTGCATTTGCTCTCTAGGATCGGGAGGGACTTAAATCATTGAAGACCTCAGCCTCTGCTAAAGGCGTGATTTTTTGCTTTGTTTTTCCTGAATTGGAGCGAGCAGAAAATCTTCACATGGGTGATATATGCTCCGCCAGTGCCCCAGTCAGCGTGGGATCCCTAAGGGCTAAGAGCAAATCTTGCTGGTTTCAAGAGATGATTTTGGACAGATGTGTGGATGTCTCAAAGGTTAAGGAGATCGACCTATTTCCAGACCATTCGGTGTCCAAAGAATCGCATTCTCCATCATACGCTTTTCATTTCTAGAGTCAACCAGCGATCACTGTTAATCCTGCAAAATGTACATCCAGAAATAGCGTTTAATTCGAAGATTAATCTTGCGTTTCTGCTTTTTTGGTTAATCTGGAATCCATTACAAATAAAAGCCCCAAAAGAAGCATACAATAGGAAGATGGCAGAAAGGGATGGCTTTCTGCCAATCACTTGAATCCAGTCAGGGGGTTAAAATCCGGTCGGCCGCCAAATATACTAATATTAGCACTAAGCCATCCAGACAAAAAAGTGTATTCTCCAGGAGATTTTTAAATCGAGGGAAGGTTGTCAGCAGTAGGATCTTAAGCGCAATGATATCTTGTTTACCAACTTCACCAGGACGTCGGTCAAGCTCGATTACCGGTCTTCCAAGTATGCTTACTAAGTCATTCGCTCAGTGGTCTCTTTGCATCAGGTTCACTGACTTGTAGGCCTGAAAGTCATTGGACATGGGCACAGGATTTCTGTCTGCGATGGTGTGTAGCCGAATGTCGTCTCTGTTTCACCTATAGACCATTCCTGACTTGATCCTCCGCGCATTCCCAAATAGAGAAAGCGCAGAGGATGATGATTCACGTTCCGTAAATTATTAGCCAAAAAATTTTCCTTTGACAGTAATTTGTTTCTTCAAATTCTCCACCCCAGATCAACCAATGTTTCATCCAGCAATCCACGCTGCTTTAAATGAGTAATTCAGGGCCGCAGAGCTTGATCCACATCTTCAGCTTGGCAGTGCCATTCTTTGGAAGTTCCCATGCTGTCCATCTTGATGGTTAAGCTGAACGAATCTTGACACCGGCTTTCGAAAGTTTTCCGTTGCCTAAAAGGCAATTGGCGGCATAAGGTTCGGGCACAGGCCAATTCGGTCCGTGTAAAGTTTGATAATTGCTATCAGGTTCTCTTGTGGACACATTCGGTCATTTTCTGGCACCGCCGTTGTGCATCCTGAAGCCATTCGTATTGCTGTTATTTTCTGCAGTGATCTCGTGGGTCATTGAACTCTTTGTAGCTCCAATCATTTCATCGAGGCGATGATTCAAGCATTTTTTCGACCGCTTCATCACGACCATTTTATTCCGGATTCTTTCAGTAAAAGAAACTGGATCTTCCGGATTGGGAAAACTGTACACCTTTGTGGCGTGGATCTAAGAATCCATTACTCCATAAGGTTGGAAAAACCCCTTGTCCATTTCCTCTTCCTCTACTCAGCAATACGCAAAAGGCAGGAAGGTTACTGTTTTCACTACCGTAATCCATAAGCTCAGCCAAGCTGGCCCATATGGACGATTTCTCCTACTTGTGCGCCTGTGGTTGGAAAAAAGTCAAGGCAGGATCATGATTAATCGCCTCTGTATGCATAGGATTTCACAATTACAGATATCATCACTATTTTGGCTGTGTGAGGAAAATTTTCAGAAATCCAAGCTCTGGACTCTTCCGTATTTGATTAAAACTTAAGTAGGAATTCCAACCAATGGAATGAAGTTTGGACGGCGGTTCATTCCTGTCAATCGCATGATCTCCTCGAATAGAATTTCAGGGCAGGTTCTTGCTTCAATATTTCATTAAGTAGTGGCTTGTAATCAAAGGATTCTAATTTGACTGGGTGCGCCATTTTGAAATAGATTAAATTTACCCGTTTTAGACTTTTGGGCAAAAATGGGGTAGGGATCCATAATTGCATCTTCCGCTCCAGCTTTACCAGAAAATAGTCTGGAGTCAATAAGAACCAATGCGGCGCTTCCCACACCCAAACTTATCGAGAAAGAAGACTTCCTTCACTCTCTCTCTCTGTTCAAATTTCTTTCCTTCTCCATCTATATTTTGTAATCGTTTCTTTCCAATTGTAAATACTAACTTATCACCGTGCCATCAATGACTGCTGTTTCAGTCGGACGATTGTGGATTCTGCGGATATTTTCATTCCCACTGCTAATGTTGGGTTCGATCTGACTTCTTTCGGACTTAAATCGCTTCAATTGAAATCTTCGTAGTAGTTTTCCTCAATAAGCTTCTTTCTTTAGAACTATCTGGTCGGCAAACGATTTTTAGTGAAAGCTTGATCTATGGATTTTTCGGCATCCATTTCATCCAGCAGGTTGCATGCTAATACCGCGACTTCTAAGATCATAGGTCATTGGAAGCATGGACTAATGCTTGACAGTGGCGTTGTTTGTCGACCTCTGGTAAATTTCACAGGCGGTTCTCTATTGCTACTGTCGAAATGATGCTTTGGAGGCGGGTACTGTTGGTGTGTTGATGAAATTATAAATCCCCCGCGTAGAGTTCTCGCCTTTGTCTTGAACATAAGTGGGCTAAAAAACTCCTCTTCCGGAGGTCGCCGAATTCCCAGAATTCCTTCAGGCTGATAAGGTTTTACACTTGGCTCCACCAATCTTCTCTGGTGAAGAAGTCCGATACTATGTTAAGTTACCAAATCACTGAATTATTTCAGCAGGCAAGCGCATGCGTGTGCCCTGAGATAAGTAAATATTTTCGGGGTCGGTATCTCAAATGCTTTTTCGGGTGGATCACGAGGACTGTCTATAGTTGGAGGAAACTGAGGATTTGCTTAGTAGCCCCGTCTTGATATCCCAGCCATTTTCCCATAACAAATCTACCGCTAGCCAATCAAATATAAATTCAGGATGAACTTGGCAAGTCACCCTGTGCAAAGTCTCCTGCAGACTTCACTATTCCTTGTCAGTCAATATCTCTCTGCCGATAGTATTTCATAACAAATTATCGTGAAGTTAGTGGATTATCTTTGTTTGTAATCCACTTGGCTAAAAGCCAAGTCGGTTTTTCTCTAAATTATTTCTGGGAAAAGAGAAGAATTGATTTCGGTGTTCCGGGATTTACTGGAATAGCGGTGAATCATAGGCTCCTCGTAAGATAAAAGTGGTCCGACCTTCATCACCTTCCAGCCTCATTCCATTACAGGACACGTTAATTTAGTAGTGTCTTGATGATTGATAAAACTCATCACCCGCTTGAGCGTCTTCTTGATCGACCCACAGTATTGAGTTTTAGGCAGCTTGGACTGACGACATCTCCTTCATAGTCCTTTTTCTCGGGACTATTGTTGAAAAAGGCAAAAAACTGATATATTCTTTCTTGGCGAAAAAGGGTCGTACTTATTGATCATGCACTTGCACATTCCATAGTGATTTCCAAAGGACCTTTGCTTATGGTATTTGTCTTGTCTTAGTACATATTCAATTCGATATTCCTCATCGATCACTCGCCTTCTTCTGTTGTATTTATTGATTTCGGTTGAAAGCGGGGTGGCTATATTTGCTCCTTGGTGCATTTGTGGTAAAAGGTCCCGGCAAGTTTTGCAGGTAATGAATTGATCATAGGGAGATTCTGATTTGAATGCATGATTACCAGTCTCGATGGGCCCATTGAGTCCGATATTGTAATCTTGATAGGCCATAGCTGTTCTGAATATCTTGAACATTCCATCCAGAACGCCAAGCTTTTCCCCAAAGAGGCTCTGCTTAAAGCCATCAAGTAAATCTTTCGTAATGCAAATTCGCTTTGAAATCACCAAAATCGGGCTAATAAATCTGGGCTTAGGAGGGGGACCTGTTCAAATCGAGGGCTTGCTCGCTTGATTGCGCATATGATCTCTCGCTTGGATTGGGCTTTAATAGCCAGTTTTCCTTCATTTCTTTTGTACAACAAAATTCAATTGGATTTTACCCCATGGACTGATCAGAGGAAGTTCATGCTTTTTGGCTTCGGCAAGCATGTTTCCCCAGTGAGGTTCATATTTAGCTCCTTGCTCTATCAAAATTTTGAGCAAATCGATCTCAAGCTGTGAGAGCGAAAAGATTTCTCTCGCGTGGGGGGATCAGTTTCTCCCGGAATTCTTCAGAAATGATTCGATGGTAAAGCATCGGATTCTTCCACATTACCAGCAACCAAAGCAAAATTTCTTTTGACTCTTTAATCAGGCGAAAAGCGCCTTCCTCAGTATCCAGTCTGAACTCAGATTCACGTTTATTTGCATCTGGCCCATGGCAAGCAAAGGCATTTGCCGATAGAATCGGGGCTTGATATGAAAATATAACCTTACCTGCCTCCCTTTTGCCCAAAAGGACTGGTTCGCCTTTTTCGGAGTACAATTCCACATACTGTAGCGGGGAATAATAGGAAAACAGGACTAATTTTTAGGATTGATTTCATTTCTTTGATTGGAAACGGGACAACAAATTATGGTTATAATTACAGGCAATCTGTCATGTTAGGTGTGGTGAGTTTGAATTCTATTTACTATTTTTTTGAAATAAGTAATTTTCTGAGAAAAAGACTCGATTGGAATGGATCTTAACAACGTGGGTTGTTGTCCTTCTTTCAAAAAAATGTCATTTCCCTAAAAAGAAAAAAAGCCAGCTTTTTGAAAAAGCTGGCTTAGTTTGTTATTTAATGACTGAAAAGTCAAAGTCTTCTTAGAATTCGGTTGGTGAGGTCACCTTCATTGAATTTCTTATCATTCAGCAGGGCAATATGGCGGGATGTTAGTCTTATTTGCCATCGATCACAAATTCCTCTAATGCTCGTTTACATTCGCACGATAAACTTCTTCTCTGGGATTGTCCGCTCACAATAGCTTGCAATCATTAGATCATAGTTAGCGGAATTAAACATATCCTGCATACACTATGCGAATTCCAATTCTTACACTCGGCCTCTGGAAATTGAGATTTGAATTTTTCCTGGGGTTGGTCTGAATCCATGAGCGGGATCTTCTGCATTTATCTGCATTCCATCGCAAAAAGCTCTTGGGATAATAATTTCTTCCGCTGATAGTTCACCCGCAGCTACTTTGGATTTGTTCTTGGATGAGGTCAAAATCCGGTTACTTCTCGGTAAATAGGATGTCGGATTGGAATCGAGTATCATCTCCATTTAAAGTAAAATTTCGATGCTTACTACCAGAATTCTATCGTTCCAGCACATTCATATTTAATGGCCTCAGCACTTTGATAGCAGCTTTCCCATCGCTTCGCGAAGTTCATCTGTTATTGAATGGGGAAGAGTTTCTTCCGACAAGCTTTTTGAGCCTTCGTTGGATTGAAGCAAATCTCGTTACTGATACGCGCTGACAAAGCTTTACCTGGCTATCTCCGATTAATTTGGTATTTTCGATATGTCTTGGCTCCTCTACATATTTTTACAAGTACAAAGCATTGTTTCCGAATGATGCGCCTAGACTCCATTCGGGCATCTCCCACGCCCCGCTATATATAGATCAATTATACTTCCTGACAATACGCATACCTTGTCACCACCATACACAGGTAGCTTTTTCAGAATGACGCGCTCGCCATTTCGAGTGGCGATGTTTTATTCCCCTCTTCGATGGATTGGACAAGATTCCTTCTGAAACCAGGATAGTTTGCACTCCAGCCTTTCTCATAGGTCGCTTTCAGCAGGTGCCATCGCCCATTTGACTCGATCATGTCTTGCCTTGCCGCCAATTTAAACTTGATTCCATATCTCACAGATTTTGGAAAATTCGGCCCCGTTCTTTCGGATAGGAAGCCATAACCTGGATGTATTGCATTCCGCGTTGGGTGAATTTCTGCCGCTGCTCATGATTCTTGGAATATTTCAGAACGACCAGCTCCTTTACTTGGAGCTGGTCCAATTACAAACTCTGCTTCATCTGCAAACCGCACATGTTTAAGCTGTCTTTATCATGGCAGTGAATAGACTGCAACCGGTCTTGATTCCCATCTCTTTTACAGGTACGGATAATTCTAGCGCAATCTCGCCTCTATTATGCAATTATATTTTTGAACACGGTGTTCTTATTAAGAGTTAATTAAACCTGCTGGATTCACCAAGAATAATGGCTGATCGTTATTCCACTGGGTTGGCATGCTTCACAAGGATTTCACAATTTTTGCCGGAATTTTCAGGTTCTATCTCATTTGGAATTTAAATTTTCATCGCTCAATGATACCCAAACTGTTTCTCCAGCTTTGATTCACTATCACCTACGGCTCACAAAAACAGGAGGACTTGGATTTGCAGTGAGGTAAAAAGTTAACCCAATCATAGGAGATTTGATTTCAACCAGATTGGATGGGGTATCCAGCAGAGGTTGTGGTGGGGTAGCGGCTTGGCTCGCTGCAATGGGGTTTGTGGTGCGCGTGCAGCAATTTGTGCCGGAGCGGGATTTCTTACATAGCGCGTACAGAATGCGTCCGCTCTCTCTCTCTTCTTATAGACGTTCAACTTCATCTGTTTGGGAATTTTGACTTCAGCGAGGCCTGAGTTTGAAAATATAATCGAATTAATTTCCTGAATCTCTTTTGCTTTTCATAAGTTGACATTTTGTTTTGCCAGGGCAAATTATAAGGTTGTTTACACGTTAAAGCCAAGAATTTAAGGAAATCAAATGGCTTTTTTCGAAATTATTTTACTGTCTGCCGGAGTAGGATTTATCTCGGGTATCCACCTTTGATCAGGATGTCTTGCTCGACAAATAGTGGGACCATGTACAATGCTCCAGTTTCGGAATGTTCGCTGGTTAAGTGGCATTGGTTGCGGTTATCTCCTTTTTGATTGCAGGCTCAGTGTAAGTGTCATCAATTCATACAAAGGAGGAAGCTCTACTGAAAGTGGAGTCCTCTGTCTCATCATGTATTTAAGATGTCTCACTAATGACCGTCTTTTAATAAATCGTATCGTTCAATCCAATTTTTCTTCATAGAAATTTGCACTCGGAAGGTATTTGTGTCCAATGAAGTTGTAGCCAAAATCTCTTTGTATAAAAATTATTGAGGGACGCTTTTCCACACGTGCAGTTTCGTACTTTTTTCTCGGCGTTGAAAGTTTTTCCAAAGTTTTTCCGGAGGTTAACCTTTCATTTTTGTCCTTACGAAGGCTGCTTCTTTACTGGTTTGACATGCTGGAAATTCCACAATTGTGAAAATATTCATTCCGTTCATCACCAGGCATAGTCCGTTTTTTTAAAATCGCCAGTACTTGCCATAATTTTTTTCTTATTCTAATTTTATTTATAGAATCATAGGCCCCATTTCACATAAATCCGTCCAAGTGAGCCTCCACCGAATGCTGCCAATATTAGTTGTCACTTTTTTTAATTTGCTTCCTCATATCCCAAAGACATTAATGGAATAGTCGCAGCGGTTGGTGTTTCCGACTTCTCTATGTTCAATCATAGACCTTATGATCTGGGCCCGATTCCAATTCTACTTGCTAGTGCATCAATGATTCTGATGTTTTGCTTGTTGTGGCACTAAGCCACGCTTTACGTCGATCACTTGTCAGTCCATGCGCTTCCATTACCTTCGTTCCCATGAGCACTGACGTCTGCATGTTGGTCCCGCAAACTTAAATACCGTCTGCACCTCCTGAAAGGCAAAACAAAAATGTTTTCTTTCGCATCACAGAATCTACAGTTGCAGGTCTGTGAACTCCGGCTTTCCATATGTAGTGGAGCTCCATGAGCAGGGGCAGATTTCAGATTGTGTCCATAATTCAATCCTCGGTGGTCGGCTCCAACAATACCGCTCGGCGCCATCACCAAAAAGGATACAAGTAGTTGTCTGTGTTATCGACTATCGAAGACATTTTATCTTACGGCACGATGATCACTTTTTATGCGTACCTGTTTTGGATATATTGACTACCCATATCTTATGCCGAAAAGGAAACCTGAGCAAGCAGGCCGTTACATCAAAACTGTAGCTATTCTTTGCGCAACTTTATCTGCAATAAGAATTTCCGGTAGCTGGGAAATGCATATCAGGCGTCCGTGCGCAATGATCAAATCAATATCTTAATGGATCAAGCTACCTGTTTTTTCGAGAAGACCTTTTTACAGCTGCAGCTCCCATGACGGAACTTCCCTTTGATTTTTCTCCTTTTAAAATTCTTCGTTCTCTAATTCAGTTCTGAAGAAAAAATCCACTTCTCGTTGTGTTTCTACAGTTTCAAGTTCTTTATTGGTCAAGACGTAATCGGGTAAGATATCCTTGCGATTTCCGGTAATACAGGGCTTCTTGATTTTGTCCATTTTGGTTGGTTTTTGTAAATTGATCTTCAAGTAAGATTCAAATTTGAAATTAGGTTGAGGGAATGTACTCTCATCCGTGTTAAGGAAGGTGCAAAAATATATATAATTGTCAGTCACCCCAAAACAATTTATCGGTAAACAGTGCCTCAATTTAAAAATTAAATAGAAAGCTTTCCTGCCGTATTCAAAAAAAAATGCCACTCGATAGTTCGAATGGATTTTTGGTAATGAGGGGTAATACTGATTAGGCTAAAATCTCCTTTTCTCAATGATTACCTTGACCTTTGTAATAAGCTTACCATTCAAGGCAGAAAAGCTCTGTGAGAGATAATGGCATTTCACCAGTAGTCTGACATATTTAGCTAGGCCTGGACGCTCGCTCTATACAATGCGTTCTTCTTTATCTCTTTCTGGTTTTTCGAATTTTTTCGTTTCGGATGTTGCCATTCTATGTGTGGTGTGTGTGATTGTTCCATATAGATATATTATTTAATTTCTCTCTAATAATCCCATTTCCTTGTTGGGGGGGGGGAAAAATTCTGCAATCTCTTCTTTTTGATCTGATCAGGCTGACGAATCCTCGTCCAGATTCTCCAAATAATCTCCATCAAGTAAGATAGGTGCCTGTTCTGCTTCAAAATCTTCTTCATCAAATTCAGTTCCTTTTGTATGAATTTTTTTTGCAAGGAAGACCTGCAAAATAACTCAGTAAATAAACTGAGCAACATTAATTTAGAAGTATCACGTGTGTTATGTAAAATTCTCATTAACCTCTTTCTTCAAAAGCCTCTCCGTATTTGAATAAAATTTTCTCGGTGATTTCACAGAGTTGCTCAAAGTATTCTTCAAGGGACTACGATCACAGGTTAGTTTACTTCTCCTGTAATGAGAAAATTTCATTCAATCCAGATTTGCCCTTTGTCCTCAAGACTCTTACATCAGATTGCCTTTCATCATAGTAGATTCATTGTTTTGAAATGCGGAAAAAAACTCTTCCCAATTTCAAAATCAGTTTCGTATCTACCCTCCAGAAATTTGTTATATAGATATATAGATACCTCCCCTGATTTAAGAGCCGCAAATTTAAGGGAACATGTTATTATAAGGATAAAAGGGATTTATAAATAATATTTTGGTTAGTACTTTTAATGTGTTTCAAATTGATTAATCCTCCTCTTCCTCAGGCGGGTTGATGCTGTCGGATGATATTCGATTGCTAGAAATAAAGCTGAGCGCATCGAACCTTTTCCTGCGACGTTTTTTTCCAGCAAATTATTGTAGGCTCTAGATAACCATGGTCTTGGCGAAGTTCGGATTTAAGGAAGTCCGCAGTAAAATTAACCCCTGTACTAAATGCCATCGTTCTTGAAAGGTAACCAGTCCCTTTCGCAAAACCACCTTG
>Ga0163217_1082320_pt1 | contig 12325 bp, 13 predicted proteins | sample SynspAceP_FD_185933 | JGI IMG/M metagenome (GOLD analysis project Ga0163217, IMG submission 185933) | Saline lake microbial communities from Ace Lake in Antarctica - Synechococcus sp. Ace-P (PacBio error correction) | ecosystem: Environmental > Aquatic > Non-marine Saline and Alkaline > Saline ... | reverse complement strand
TCCTTCATCGAGATACAACGCACCCAAATCACAAGAAAACCGATCAGGTCATAAGCAGGAAAATCGACGCCACCCGAATAGGGGCAATCATCAGACGCCGATCCGTGGGGTGCCAGCGCCGGCCCAAGTGCTAGGATAATGCGATCAGGTTCATGATCCGCGGCATGAGTCGTCGGTGAAACAAGATCACGCACACATGCCCGTGTGAAAAATCGCGGATCCGCCGAGGCACCGAATCCCGCTGCAGAAAAGGCGCGCGCCCAGCAGAACCTCGACGTGGGGACAGGGTCGCGCGACCACTGGCCACACAATAAAGCGCCATAAACGCAATCGGAATCGGCGTCGACCAGAGTCTGACAGCGGCCCTGCGATCCAATTGCGCACAGGCGAAACCCGCGAAATTACAGGGTCAAAACGTTAGCTTGATTGCGGATTCCGTCTCCGAACACGCGCACCAGCTCTGTCATCGCTGGCGTATATAGCGCCAATCGACACAGGCCCCGATTGCCACCAGCAAGGGCGCCAAATCATGCTGAACCCGTGGGGCGTTCCGAACATAATAGGGTGTCATTTCGCGCCTCGGTCTTGCAAGAAAACCCGCGCAACGCGGCCAGATTTTGCCGGCAGGCAGCGCGGATTGACGAAAGGTCTGCCATTGTTCTTGGGTCAGCCCGTTCGAGATGATGGCCTCTACGCGCTCGCAATCTGTTGCGATTTGCGGGACAGGACGTCATGGCCTGCGGGTGTGAGCGACGCAATCTTGGCACGGCGGTCGTTCGGATCAGCCGTGCGGGCAATCAGCTTTCTGCGGGCCTGCGAGTCGCGTCCAGAAACCCTGTGAGGCTCATCGGGTCATCCCCAGACTTTCTGCCAGCATATTGCGGTCGCGTTAGCACCACACCGCGCCATATGCGCCAGCACCCGGGCTCTGCAGCCGTACACCGCCAATTCAGACTGCGTCAATCTCACCGCTCGAACACGCCCCTGGTAGACGCACCCAGGTCGCTGATAAGGAAACCAAAGCTATCGAGGGGTTGATGTGCCGTACGCATGTTGTGTCCGCTTATATATGTTTACACTATATTATTTATAGGCACTGCATGCATATCGCTTCCAAGTGTCATCGACTATTCTCTACAAATAAAACGTGAGCCCGCCATTCCGATCGCCCGTCATTCCGGCAGGGTGTCGATGATAGGAGGCACGCACGTGTGTGATACCATGTGCCATTTCCCCTTTGTGACGCCAGACCGATACTTGGCCATCGGGGTGTGTTCCCCGCGCATCTTGGCGTTTCCATTTCCAATGCTGCATCGCCCTTATTAAATAGGGTAAAAGGAGATTTGATTGGAATTAAATGCCTAAGTATTAAAGCCGAGATCGCCCCAATTTCATGACAAGTTTCGCCCATTCAGATAGAAAGCAACAGAAACAGCGCATACGAGCTGCTTGCGGAAAAGTTCAAGTTATTACTCTACGCCTGAATTGCGCCTGATGATTTTCCTGCGTGCGAATTCACTTCGCCGCATGGGCCACAGGCGCAGCGGTCTCTCATTTGAGAGTATGAGCAAGGACACAAAAACAGTCACCTTTATCGACGAGCAGCGCTAGCGCTTGAAGCGCTTTGCCGCCGCCGGCAAAGTTTGTGCCTTGTTTGGAAACGGTGCGCGAGCGTTCCTCCTTCTGGACCAGACGAAGACGCCCGGAACGGTTTGCCGGATTTATGGGATAAGCCGGTCCAACGGTTCTGACGAATTGCAGTTTGCTGTTGCCGGAGCGGGGTTGTCATTTTTGGTTTTGAGGATACAGACAGCGACAGGGACATTTATCGGTGGAAGCAAGAACGGGGTTTTTGAAAGCCCATTTCCCGAAACATCGGCACGGAACGTAGATGATGGTCTGTGCCTATGTTCTGGCCGAGTGCGAACTCAGGAGCTACAGTCCCTTTCAGGAGCGCCAAGCTGATGCGCCGCCTGGGGTTCGCGTATAAGAAACCACAATTGCTGCTGCAACAGGCGATGAAGCCAACAGGCTTGCGTTTATTGCCAAATGGGCCCTTATGAACGGTGGGCCGCCAGATGAGATGGTTGTCTTTATCGGACGCTGTCCACCCCGAACACCAGAGCCGCCCGCCCCATGGCTGTTTCCCAAGGGACAAAGCACCGGCCTTGAAGCGACACTCAGGCCTGCAAGCGGCCTCAACATTTCAGGGCGCGCTTTGACGTTGAGACCTTCCAGTTCACCTTTGTGGAAGGCGAGACAGTCAGATGCCAGACAACCAAAACCGATGCTGGCAAAGTTCGGAGGCACACACCAAACCATTTGACTGACCATCCATGTCTTTGTCGACAATGCCGCCGCTACTCATCATGCCAAGATACTGTCAGCCATGGCTCGACAGCCCAGGACGCCGCGCCGTTGAAATTTGCATTCTTGGCCACAGCATATGCCCGCATCTTTACCCAATCGAGCGCCTTGGGGCGTCATGCCACGATTGGGTCACACACATCAACAACTTATGCAACGTTCAAACAGTTCCACCCGAGGCAATTTTCGATTTCTTCCGCACAACACCTGCCAGCAAATGGCCGATTCCGCGACACCTGTACCGACAACTTCCGCGTCGTATATCGCCTCAAGGGAATTGCAAGTGATTTGAGGGTAAACCCTAGGGCAATTCAGGCCTTGGAGTATAGGCAAACAATGGAAAAAATTCTTGCGGGTAGATGACGGACCAATCATCCTAGAGCTTTTCGCATTTCATTGAAGGCGATGACGATCGATACGCTGGTTCACTGCCGACATGCGCTGCGAAGCCCTGCAGGTGATCAAAGATAAACGCCCGCGCTCCCGTTCGACAGCTTCCTGCCTTGATCATCCAGATGCCTAGTTACGACGGATACCAGGCTGGCCAGCCAGGTCCGTTCGATTGAAGCAATATATCGGAAGCGCCGATCTTGATGCTGACCGAACGATGTCCGAAAGTCTTATATAGACGCGACCTTCTCTGCCGGTGGCAACGACTTATGTGACAAACATTCGAGATGACCGAGCTTAAGGCGCGCCTATCTCTGCGTGAACGCCGGTCGATTGGTTTTTGGCCACGCGCACCACGCAAGAGTTTCGCCGCCAAAGCTAGATCCACTCCTCACAACGCAAGCCTGAGCGTGCGGTGCGCTGCACCGAACGATGGCCGATCGCACGATGTGAAGTTAACCTCTCGAATTCATGCGCTGAAAACTACGTTGCAGCAGCTGTCGCGCAGCCGATGCTGTTGGGTCGATCTGCTTTGCCTTTAATATCCGCGATGTCGAACATTATCCACGGAACTGTCGAACTTCCATCGATCTGCAGGCACACTGCTCAGCGACGTCGGAGAGATTATTTTCCCGGCACGCTTCGGACCGGTTTGCCAGTTCTGAATTGTCCGTATGCCGGGCGTGTGCACTTTTGTCGTCGCAATCAACCGAAAGCGGATGGCGCCCCCGTATCCCAGGCTCTTTGGCAATGATGCTCAACCATTTTCGCTGGACAAACAACCGAAATTGTTCGATACACCGTGGACGAGCATATCAACCCGCCGATCTGTGCGCCGGTAAGGCTGTAGCGTTTGCATGTTGGAAGACGAATTCGTCGGTTAATGGATGCGCTGTCAGAGCGGCACATGTCTCTTGCCGAAGAAGCGGACAGCCAAAACCTCCAAAATGGTCCAGAACGACTTCCTCCTGGAATGTAGGGAGAACGGCGGTGATAGCCACAAGCGAAACTGGAGCTACCGGGTGTGAATCGAGCGTACCGCGCCGCGGTTCCTCGACGATGCTAGAGCAGCGGCAACGTGCCGCTAGGCGAACACGCGACCTCGGGGCCGGCATGGGAAGCGGCCACCTTCCCTGCACACGATATCAATGACAACCTGCACCGAAAGCACCCGCAGGGAATCCTGCCACCAGATCGCCGGCCACTGCCGGTTCTTTTGGCGTTCGACGACTCTGGGCACCATTGGCGCGCGAATAAACCCGAAGGATCGCCGCATTGACACACGCATCTTGATGGCCCCACACCGGCCACAGAATCGCCAGCTGCCCGACAGATATACTATTTGGCTGAATGAATTTCCTCAAAAGTTCGGAGCCGTTGATTGCTTGAAACAGGCCACGCCTCGAATCCGGCGATAGCGCGCGCTTTTGGCCCCGAGCCTTTTGGGCGCCGCGCCCGTTGCAGCTAGCCTTCGCAACTCCCCCGGCCCTGGAGCCGGGGGGTCCAGCCCCAGGTTTTCTTGCGACCCATTCCAATTGGATTTTCAGCAGTCCGCATAAAAGGATTCGCTAACGCGGATCGAGCAGTGTCGCTAAAGGACGTTCGTCGCAGCTTTCACGAAACGCCCGCCTGAGTTCCGAAACTGTGGACCGTTTCAGCAATGTTCCCATGACCCAACCATCATATCCTGATCGCGAAGGCGGCGGCGTTAGGATCGCGGCTTGCACTGGCGCCTCGCTTTGCATTCAACTTGGCGTGCGCTGCGACGGTATATAAAAGGTCGCGCCTTGAAGCCTTTGGGTGTGGATCAACATCCAACCCAATGCCGTGCGCGAACTTTTTGATCTGGGGCTCACCCCCGCCCAGGCTGAACCAAAGATCGGGTGCCCTGCGCGAGAATGGGCCGCTGGCGGACCAGAAGGGGAAGAATTTCGCGAACCGCGCGGCCACCGGGAACCCCCCGGCCGGGGTTACCGCTGCGCCCGCGCAAATATGCCGCACATCGGGCCACGTCTTGCAGATGCTGCTCTGTAATTCTAGAACGCTCGTGGACCGCGCACGGCCCAGAGCGGTTGTTGCAGCTGGGGCGCCAGGGAATTCAGCGGACATATAAGCAACCTGACCATGTCAATCCAGAGGGCGGCGTGACCGCGACCCATTCCCACAAGGTACCGAACGTGTCACACTCCAACAGCCAGGAGAGGCCTGTAATAGTCTGATCGCGCGCGGACTGGGATCTCTCGGTGCGCGCGCAGATGCATCCGGGACCCAGGCCGCCCCGATTCCATCTGGGGCGGCGCGCGTTGAATGTGGCGCGGCCTACTCGCGGGGCGAAACCCGCCGGGCACGAGGTCGGTTCGTCCTTTGTGGGTGTGCTTGGCGCCACCGTCAGCGCATGGTGATCTATCGATGTCACACCGCGACGCATACGGGCTTTTGCCACGATCAACTGGATCGCCGAGTAACGTGGATTGAAACGGATGCGCGCGCGCAAAGCGGTTGGTACAAGGGCCCGCGCAAACTCGTCCGACTTGCGCATCATTTCGCGGCTGGACTACGATTGCAGCTTGATGTGCCTGCGCTGCTGCGCGGCGATCCGCGAGATATACGAGGAACCCGAATATCGACCGCTGATTCCGCATATTCCGACTTTGGGTTGACGGTCCCGTCGCCCTGATCGGACTGCCGGGCCCATGCGATGTATCCCACAAGGATCAAACGGCGCGAAAGCCAAGCGTCATGGACGCCCGGAAAACCTGTTGTGGCACTTATGTTAAAGCAAGGGCGTCCACACCCGCCGCGCTGCGCAGCTTTGATGACACCTATTGCGGCCTATTTCCGACCTTCTCCTACGCAAAACAGGGGGCGGGCCCGCTCGGGGTTGTTTGACATGGTAAATGAACCGCGTGCGGCGGGACGTCGACCGCATCGGACGATGTCATAACCTGCGCGGAGCGGTCCGCCGTTAGTATGGGCAACAGTACCAAAAACCGCTGCCGGCTTGCAGTTGACGCCTGACGCCGCTGACCCGACCGCTTGCCGCAAGCGCACGGGTTGGTGGTTTAAGCTCTGGGACCATCGCATATTTTTTTTGTTGCGATGCCGAAAAACGTGTTGAGCGGGAAAAAGTTTAACTTTACTAAATTTGTGGGTTGAACCTCACGCGATATTCTTCAGGTACTGCGCCCATGATTTCCATGCCTCCGGCCAGTGCCGTCGATCCGCTTTTCGTCGGCATGGCATGCGCCAGTGCGATTCCGTCATAAACAACCGACCGTATGGACCCGGCAGTCTGATGACCGTCTGTGCTATGCATTGACCTTGGAGACCTCCCCCGCCCCCTTCGGCTGTTAAGGAGCCGACGTGATACGACACTACGGCGACAACTCTCGCCGAAGCCGCGCGGCGACAGTCTGGATCCCGCCCATGTCGTGGTCGACGGACGTGTGATGCCCTCGATTGAGAGCGGTCCGCCGACACATGCAAGGCCCCGCACGCCTTGCGGCTGCGGCGCGGCGTGCCCTACCAGCCAGGACTGAAGCCTACCGTTTTTCGGGCAACCCATCGTGGACGATTGGGAAGGCAAGCTGAACGCGCTGGGCCTCACGAAGGTCTGATCGAAATAATGTTAGATCATCCTGATGGCGGGGCACTGACGAAAACGCCGCCGCGGCGCTGAACGTCATCGCGAGACCCCACCTTCACGCTGTCGGGTGAACAGACCGAGACGCCCAGCACAATCACGCACCTGAATTTACTGCGTCGCTGGAGGACATTGCACGAAGCCGAAACGGCAACGAGGTAACGTTGCTTCGGGCTATACGTCGGTCGTTGAATCTTGCGTGGGGGCAGATCTGAACGGCACGAAAACATTCGGTCCCACACGTGCGCAGGATGGACGATTTATGGCCTCGGGCGATGATTGTACACGAACGACAACTTGCGACCCGACGGCAGTCAATACTGAAGGGCAGGACCGCGATTGCTGATCGTGTAGATCGGAGTATATGTCGCCACCATGGGCGAAGGCAGGTGCCGCACGCAGCACCCGTGACCTGGATAACGAGACGGCGCGCGGATTCGGCGATGGCTGAACCGGGTCGTTGCGATGTCTTACGGCGTAACTTGCGCTGGTGCGCGAACGGATGCGCCTTTGGTCTGAGAATGCTGAACGTACCCCTCGAAGCAAGTAGCATGGCACTGCTTTTCGGACAAACACTCGACAACACAGCACTATTCACGGACGGTTTGGGCATTCAAAACGTGTACCTTGGTGCCGCTATGGCACGCCACCCGATGCACGTGGTCACGTGCCCGTCACTGTGCCGATTCTGGTCGCCGCCGAGATACCCGATCTTGATGCGGAAATTGCAGGCGTTGACAACCATGTCGACCACCATGCGCAGCTTGGCCAGATGAAGACGCCGCGAAGCAGGCATGTCCTGATGACCAGATAGAGGCCCGCGTGCAACAGTGGCGGCGAAGGCTCTTGATTATGGTGGGGGGGTGAAAGCCCTGATCGCCCAGTGGACCAGGTACCCATATTGCCAACGACGTCGGTTGCCCCTTGGGCGTGGATAAATGTGGCGATCGAAGGGCATCCGAACAGCTGCCTCCGACAGGCCCGGGCTCTCTCGCGTTTCGGCCAAATAATACACGATTTTTCATGAGCTCGCTCTCCACTGGAAAGGTAAACGACCAATGAGAAAGGCAGACTAACGCCCGCCGGTTGCGCTTCTTGGCGTGACCGGTGCTCCTTCATTGGCACGAGAGACGCAGGGCTTTTGTCTGGGGCGGTGTGAGATTCGAAAATCGGCGTCGACAGCACGGTTAAAATCGATGATCCCGCAGCCGAACTGACCGATAATACGCAGCCTTTCGCTGGCGTCGAGCGGGCGTTGCCAAACAGGCATCACCCTGTTTCGTGAAGCGACGACATAGAAAGGCTCCACAGACGCCGCAGAACCGCCATCTCGCGATCTGAGGTCTCTATGTGAACGAACTGGGCTGCGCTTGGTTGAATCTGGCGCAGGCCGGATGAGCGTCGGTAAAGTCAAGCCCGACCTTTGCCGCTGCATGGATGCAGCCCCTGGGTTCTACGGCACTCGCTTGGCCCGAAACTATGAACTGTCCGAAGTCATCGGTGCCGACCTTTGGAACATCTGATCGCCGGCATCGGGCGCGCGACGGTTTTGTCCGTTTGCTCTAATTCTATTTGCCGACGACCACTGCCCTTTAGCGACTCCCCGGGCACTCAAAGGCCCCCGGCCGCTACAATACCAGCCCCCCGACCGGCCCCAGTGCGCTCCGCGAGGGCAAACAGCGAGCCAGACCCTGGAATAACGAGTCGCCATGCAATACCGGAGAGCATGGGGACAACCGACCCACATATTGGGTTGGCCGCCGCCCTTTCTGACGCCAGGGAAGCAAGATTCCTGTGAAGCGAAAAGGCGTGATATGGACGCTAAATGGTCCCGCTGACCTTTGGAAAGGGTGGAATGTCGGAGTGTTTAATTCCTTCGGGTTTGGGGTAGCTCCCAGTTTGCTGGGTGTAGCACGTCAAACGCGTTCTCCTCTGACCTACATTGGCCGCAGGATACATTCGTCTTCGGAAGACCGCTTTGGGTATGTTTGTAGCGTGGTGCGCTTCTTCGGGCAAGAGACAATGTGCCCATGGGGCTGGACAGCGCATCCATAACCGGACGAATTCGCGCTTCCAACTAGGTCACAAGAACGACGCACAGGCCTGCGAAACGGGCTATATACAGGTACGAAGTCTTTGTGATACGGGGTGTGGATGAATGATGCTACTTCACAGTTTCGGCGTGGTAAATTGATCATGATATACAATTCGGTTGGGTTTGCCAGCGAAATGTTGATATCATTTGCCAAAAGCCTGGGAGCGGTGGGCCGGGCTTGCGATCGCTTTCGGCTGGTGCGACCATCCAATGATGATAGCGCGCGAACCTGCAATTTACGCTAGAGCATCAGGAACCTGGCATTCGCCGTCTGGTGATCGTTCTGAGAGAATGGAAGTCATCTATTCCTGTATTACGTCGCTCTTTGTATGCATCTTTGAGCCTGCTTAATTCGAATTTCAGACAGTGCTTCCTGGTACATGCTTATCTTGAGCACTCGGTTATCCGGTCAGAAAGGCACCGAGGCCATTGGTATCGCACTTTGCGATATCTGCGCGACATCCGCTCCGCTGCTGAACGGGGAACCGAGTCTTGCGCGATTGGGTGACACGCGTCAGATTTCTTCACAGATTAGTCTCGCAAAGTCGAGTTTCGTGAGGTGATGTTCACATCGTGGATGCGGCGCATGGAGTGTCGTTCCAGGCCTCGCCACTCTGGACGCTGCGCGCTTGCACGTGTGATGTCGTTTTATGCGAGAAGCGGAATGAGCGAGATACTGTGGTGTGACGGAAGCGGTACAAATCGTTTTTCCGGTGTGTGCGCGTGGCGGCAACCCAGTGGCGACCCCGACAGCGTTCCATAGCGCGAGCAGGATAGTTCTGCGGACTTCGCTTCGGAGAGTGTGCATCATCTCTAGGAATGGTCTGGGTATGGTTTATTTCGTCAACGTTGCAACCTCGGAGCACGAGATGCAAGGCTACAAGCGTCTATATAAGCCTTTGTCGCGCACATCGGCGGCGTCAGGGATCACCAAGAGCGGCTCGTCTTCAAGAGTGATTTATGCCTTCAGGTCCGATACGCGATCCTCGGAAGAAGGCATAGGGCTGGTATTATAAGAAAGTACACCTCAAGGCTAATCTTGGACTGGAAAAACGCCGATATACCGGGCCATCTGGAATGAAGATATACATAGACGCAGGGAAGTCTGTCGAACGGAGCCGCACCGAGGCGGTTCTGCGTTGAAATTACAACGCTGTGTCGAGGCGGCGTTCGAGTGATGAACGACGTCTCATGTCGTGCGATCGGTTGAGCACCAGGGCGTTAAATGATGCTGGGGTAATACATGCCTGGATCAATGAAATGTTCGACAGCACCAGATTCGTCGTCTAGGCTAGTGTGGGTGCGTCTGATATAACTGACGCTCGGCAACGGAGTTTCATCTTGTGTGTAGACCGCGTCACTCCAAGGCGCTGAATATTATTGCTCCTGTGGGGTTTTACCTTCTGAGATCACTTGTCGATTTCCTGTGAGCTATATCGGCGTACGGCTGAGAGATTGTCCTGCGGTGTTTCGCGTGAAGGGATTGACCCGGGACTTGTGCGATTGTGGCTGGCGCGAGGGAAACATTTGTGGTCTGCGCGGAATGAATCGAACAGACTTGCAGCAATAAACAGAATGTGTGAAATCGTCGGTGGGGTTTGATAAGGCTCGATAGCCGAGGAGTTGTTGATTGTGTGTGACCCAATCCGTGCATGTACGATCGAAATACACGCGGCAAGTACTGCATGAGGGGTGTACATTATAATGCGGGGCCAGTACTAGCTAGTGCGAAAGATACATATGCCAATTTTCACGGGGACGGGTCTTGGGCGTGTCTGAGTGCATTGACTGATACCGTAGTACTTGTGCTGAATGATGGATGTCAGCGGCAACGAGTTGTCGACTCGCGAGTAGACGGCAGTGGGGTCGAGAATTGGTGTCGGCTCAGGGCTGGATCTGGTCAGGCGTTTTACGTGGTTTGGTTGATTGCGTGCTCGATATATCTTGTGCGCGTCGCCCGTGACCGATGATCGTGGTCTGTGAAGCGTGTGTGCTTGTGAGGACAGGTTTGATCTTCTCGTCCGTTACACACAGAAGGTGAAAAGCGTGTGGAAGGTCTCCAGATGAATCAAGGGCGCCTCTGAATGTTGACCGCTTGCGGAGGTTTCTCTGGATATACATGTCGACGTTTCTGAAGCGGCACGATGCTTCTGTCCGCATGGAGGTAAGCAATTTTAATGTACCTCTTCCACTGGGCGCGGGGCCGGCATCTTGGTCGATTGTCGGTGCTGAGAATTGGGTCGGACAGAATTCTTGCGCCAGTCCACAAAAGACGAACCACCTCTCAGATGCTTGCGGCAGCAAAGCCCGTGCATAATGAGGGCTCATACTTGGGGGCAATAAGACGATGTCTGCTGTTTGGAGTTCTGTGTCATCGACGTGCTGATGACAGTGGCTGTCAGAGCAGGCATTGTGGTTCTCTATTAATACTGCGAACCACTGCAAGCGCGCGCATCAGTCTTGGCGGCTCGTCGCAGGGGACCGTAGCTCTGTTCGCTTGAGGGTGTCGCACTCTCTTGGGCCAGTAAACAGGTCGAGGGACGACAGGAGCGCAATCATCTACTGTTCCAGATGGGAGGGATGAATTCCGAAGTGGTCCGAATGGGCTTCTCATAACAGCCCGAGATGTCGTGTGCAATCCACCGATACTGGAATGATCTCTCTGTCTGCGGATGCTAAGTCTAGTCGCGTTGCTACATCCGAAAAGATATGATCAATACCGCTCGGCAAAGAAGACTGCCATTCGGTCAGACCGTGAATGGACGCGATATCCAAAATCCCGGCAAAACCGTTCCGGCGTCTTTCTGTCCTGCGTCCAGAAAGAAGGAACGCTCGCGGCACGTTTCCAAACAAAGGGCATCAAACTTTGCGGCGGCGGGCAAAGCCTTCAAGCGCTATTGCGCTTGCTCGTCGACGATAAGGTGACTCGTTTTGTGTCCTCGTTGATCATACTCTCCAAAATAGAGACCGCTGCGCCTGTGGCCATGGCGGCGAAGTGAATCGCACGCAGGAAAATCATCAGGGCCAATTCAGGCGTAGGAGTATAACTACTCTTTCGCGCCAAACAGCTCTGCGTATGGCTGTTTCTGTTGCGTTCTATCTGATGGCCGAAATTGTCATAATTGGAGGCGATCGTTCGGTTTAATACTTGGCATTTATCCAATTCAAATCTCCTTTTACCTATCTTAATAAGGAGCGCATGCAGCATTGGATGGAAACGCAGATGCGCGGGGGAAACACACCGATGGCCAAGTATCGGTTTCTGGCGTCAAAAGGGCGAATCGGCAAACACGGTATCACAACACGTAAAGCGCTTGCATCCCTAATCATCGACAAACCCTGCCGGAAATGACGCGGCAATCGGCATGGGCGGCGCATAATTACACGTTTTTTTTGCATAGAGATAGTCAATTGGACACTTGGAGCGATATGCATTCAGTGCGCTATATAATAGGTAAACATATTATAAGCGGACACAAACATGCGTTACCACCACCAACCCCGATAGCTTGGTATCCTTATCAGCGACCTTGGCTCGTCTGTACCAGGGGGCGTGTCTCGAGCGGAGTTGACGCAGCTTGAATTGGCGGTTACGGCTGCAGAGGCGCCGAGGTGCTGGCGCATATGGCGCCGGCCTGTGTGCTTACGCGACAATGCATATTGCTGGCAGAAAGTCTGCGTGCGGGATGACCCCGTTCGAGCCTCACAGGGTTTCTGGACCGACTCGAGGCCGCAGAGCTGATTGCCCGCACGGCGATCGAAACGACCGCGTGCCAAGATTGCGTCGCTCACCCGCAGGCCAATGGACGTCCTGTCCGCAAATCGCACAG
>Ga0163217_1054177_pt1 | contig 12325 bp, 16 predicted proteins | sample SynspAceP_FD_185933 | JGI IMG/M metagenome (GOLD analysis project Ga0163217, IMG submission 185933) | Saline lake microbial communities from Ace Lake in Antarctica - Synechococcus sp. Ace-P (PacBio error correction) | ecosystem: Environmental > Aquatic > Non-marine Saline and Alkaline > Saline ... | reverse complement strand
ACCTGTATCAATTTAGACGATACCAGCCAGCCGGCCAACATCTTTGGACCCTTTCTTATCGTCGATCAGGCATTCGTGGGCCCCGGATGAGGCAAGCTGCCTAGTGGCGCAACGACCCAATCGCACGGCCTCTCGTCGCTGTCGTATGTAGCGTTGGTCTCGTCGCTGATCTCGGAGAGACGTCATCTTCTCAGGCGAGCTAGAGACGGTTGCTGGGTGGTATGGGACAAGCCGATGAACATGGTCGGCGCAACTCCTCAACAACGATCTAGGGGCGATTCACAATTGAAGAGCAGGATCAGGCCACGCAAACAGCATTAGGCAGCGCGGTTGAAGCGCCTAGACGCCCGCATCAGCGTGAGGCACGCAATTAGAGATGAAAAGATGGCGCGGGCCATGGCTTGGTGTACGGGGGCAGATCATAGCGGACCGGGGACGCTTGTCGAAATATACGCCGATCTGGGGTGAAGGGCCAGATCGCTTGCCGAGATTTGTCATCATAATTATGGATGTCGCGCGCACGGGGCTTTGGAGGTCGAACAAACGCTTCCGACGGCATAGTTATATGGTGAAATTCCGAGGTTAAATTCGGACAGACGAAAACCAATATGCACCCTCGAGCAGAAAGATAATTCTACAAGATCAATTCGGAGATGTTAGAAACGGATGATTGCTTTTTTCATCAATATTCCTCGCACCCCTACACCTGTACATTTTTTCATAAAATAATGTGAATTCATCGGGCTGCATGTGGAAATGAACGAATTGAGTGAAGAGAACGGGACCGGAGATTCATGCTTCAGAAAAAAAAATTTTGTAGCGCAGTCGATAGAATTGAATGAAGTTTGAGGTTCGACCAAAGGGTTGAGGGCAGGATTCAAGGAGGAAAGTAATTCCGGGCACGGAGTGGAGGATCATTTTGAATATAAGCGGCGGTTAACTTTTAAGTTCGACTTGTGTTCTTTGGCACGCGAAGTTTCAGCATAAGCTGTGCGGCAAGTGTTATAAGAGGTGGTTATATCATGCAGTGATGTAAGGCACTTATGGCAAGTTCGGCCAGCGCTGGTATAACTTCAAGGAACAATGTCCTATCGTAATGAACGCTACTTGGATAGAAACTATGATCTGCGCCCTTAATCTATCATGATCAATAGTAAAATAGCCGCCTTGTCCGATTCGATAGCCGAACTGGTGTACTGCAGAGTAGAAACTCACTATTCATCCTGGAGAGGCGTGGCAAATTCAACGGCGGGGACTTTGGCGTGCCGGTACCCTTATAATAGCAGGCATCACGATCGGAATAGAGCTGCTCATTCGTTAATTGCTGGTTGTCGCCGATAAGTCCCGTTCCAATCTACATCTGACACTTTGGCGCAAGGTCGCATTTCGGGTAAGGTCGATTGGCAAAACCAAAGGTGTGTGCTGGGCTGCCCGCCTTCAAAATTACCCGTGATGATTGGCGACGAGGGGTTAATTTTCACCCCCCCGCCCCCTGCCCAATTCCGAGTTTGTTGAGACCCTGTTTGCGCGGGGCCTTCCCTGTGCTCATTTGCAGCGCCCCAACCCGGTGGTGTGTTAATTAGCATCCTTACTTTTCTTAAAAGGCTCTTTATCGAAAATCCAAAAAGGGCGGTGCGGGTCAGGCGCGCGTAAGACATCCCTGGTCTTTGAGGGCACTCGCAGTGGAAGTCATCAGGGATAGACACGCACACAACCAGTCCTCAGAGCCGCGGTAGACGCGCCCCTGCGGTGGTGAAAATTGCCTCGCGTATATGGACGCAGTCGGGTTCGCCGGCGATCGTTGACACGCCTGCTCCGCTCGACACTCGGCCGTGCGCGGCACCACACTGGGGTATCCCAGCCCAGTGCAGCCAGGGCGAAATTCCAACTAGATCGCACACGGCTGCTGCCACGAGACAGCACGTCGTCGATTCGGCTGCGGCCCAGGCTGGTAGTGAGGCCCCCACTCGCATGACTGTGACCTCCAGTTCGGTGTTGGGCCGCCGCTGGGGCCAACTATAGGAAGAGAATTTAGGGGTCCTCTCTCCGGCAGAATAGGGCTCCCCCAGCAAGCACCCGAATACAGTACCTGCGCCTTGGTGCCCTTCGAAGGCTGTGTGCGCCATGTGACACAGCCACACGGAGGCGGAGGCGGAGACCAGTGCGCGCTGCACTGTGCCGTGTGTGCATGATCGTTCGAAAGAACCACATCAGCACGTGGCGTGTCTCCACGCACCAGTGCTCGCGTGAGTCGGCCCGTCCTTGTTTGGCGCGGCTAAAAGCATCGCACGCAGTGCAACGGCATGTTGAAGGCCGAGTGGCGCACACGCGTGAGCACGTCACCGATACACGGTGCGATCAGCTGGGCAGCGGTTGCTTACGCGCAGCAGTGGCGGCGCGGAGCGCGATATTCTTCGATGGAAACACGAGGCACCACCCTCGCTCTCCTCGCGGCGTATGGCGCCCTAGTAAACTCGTGCTTCCTCCATCTGGACGCCACGGCGCTGTGCCAGCACCTGCTTGGAGTCACAGCCATCATACGCAGACGCAAGCAGTCTCAGAGGCTCGTGCAGACCAACTTGGTTTTTCTGACGCACGAACCGTGGGCCTATGGCTCCCTGGAACTCCCTTTTTACTGTCCCGGAGTGACACTTCCTGCCCTCTTCATGCGGCAGGTCTTTCCCAGGTACCGGAACATGCGGAGTCCGCGCTCGTCGCCTTCTCGCAATTTCGCCTCTTCTGGAACATCGGCTTTCCGCCCCATGGCGCAACGCTCGATATGCCGGGACTTACACCCCCTCGTGTGCGCGCTCAGAAACCCTCATCCTCGCTGTTTCAGGAAAGCGCGCCAGTGGCCGCCGCTACCCCCCAGGCCAAGGCCCGGTTCACGAAACTACGGGCCAAGGCTCTCTTGTGGCACGATGGGCTGCCCCGTCTGATCGTCGATGGCGCTTCAGCCATGTGCGGTGATTTTCCTGATCCTGGTCTGCTTTTCCTCTACATCGCTGGCACGATGGGGCTTCGGACGCCGCGCGCTTACTTGATGGCTATCGCTCGCCATGAAAAGAGTGATGAAAAGTTGCCAACTCCTAATCGTGGAAATACCTCAGGAATCGAGTGAGCACACCCTTGCGGTTCCAAATGCCACCCTTGGCTCGGCTTGCCGTCTGGCCCTGGCAGCGTGGTTCAATGAGTTCGTCAGTGGTAAAAATTGATTGAAGCCGACATTCGCAAAGTGACCGGTCTCCCCCCGCTGATCCCTAACCATTGAAGAAATTCCTCGAGTCGCACCGCACCGTTCTGTGAGACTGACGTGTCTAGGGTTCTCCCTTCATCCAGCGCGACCACGATCGAGATTTTCGCTCTTCCCGATCTGATCATTTTCGTGTGTAAATATGCATTTCGCTTCCCTATCTGCACTGCGAACTCTCCTCAGAGAAGGGTCTAGCTTATTCTCGCAAACCTTTGGCCTTCAGGCCCTTGCCCTATAGCCTCTAACGTGACAAACGTCCTCGTGCAATTTTACTGGAACACACTCTCTGGGCTGCGGTTTTTTTTTGTTCTATGGAGTGGATTTTCCTATTGACTTAATGGGTCTGGATCCGGTTTTCTGTGTACACAGGGGCCTAGCATTTTTCTTGCAGGGATGCCACTCTTGCTTGAACCGCCACTCCCTCTACCATTCTCGATCCGCCGGCTCCTCTCTGGAGGGCCTCGCGCTTTGTTTGTGGCGAAGGGATACTCCACTCGCCACTCGGGCCCAGGCCGAGCTGTGCGAGCTTCGAATTGTCGTCCAGGGCCTTGGTGCGCCACGCACGCGATTCACACCAGCTAATGGCTTCGACCTTACGCTTCTCTCTTCCTGAAGCTCCAGGGCGGGCCATCGCATGTGAGCACAGGGCGCCTCTCGTACTGTGCCGCGCGGCGCTGTTCACATGTGCCGCGCTGACCACAGAGTTTAACGTGCACACCTCGCCGCCTGCTTTCCGCACAAGATTCGTGGGCTAATATATACGCACCGAGTCAAGCGTCGCAGTGGTGTTGCGGAATGGATTAGATCAGCATGCTGAATAGACTTACGCCCATGTGGGGACCAGCAAATGCTAGGCGAATCGTCTGACTCGAGCCCGCACCGTGCCAGCTCGATTTTCCTAGACTTACCCAAGGCCCACCGCTGGCGGCCGCCAGGTGTACGTAAATCCTCACCGGCTTGGCGCGGGAGTGCCATAGAGATGCCCGCGAGAGCATTCTCAGGGCCACTACAGCAACCCCGCCTCGGCCACAGTTTGCCGAAGCGGGCGGCGCATATACCATGGTTTAGGAGAAAATAAAATTTAGGGCTCCGAGCTTCCCCATTCTCTGCGCTCCTCGGTGCTGCGCTGTGGGCACTCCCGGTTGTAGGTGTGCGCGCGGAGACCACCGACAAGCCAGGGTTCTGGGTGCTATGTGTGCGGTAGGGCGTTGATCAACCAAGTTTTGCCCGTAAGGATCGCTCCTATCTGATGCGATCGCTCACATGGCCGCGCACTCGCGATAAACCTCCCGGTTCGGGTGAGATACGTAGAGACAGTCGCCCCCGGGTTGAGGGCGGCTTATGAAGTGCCCTGGCATGTCCCGTCGCCACCCCCATCGCTCCACGGCGCAAGTGAGGACAGCAAGAGTAGGATCCGTGTCGCGTTCACCTCTCTCGACTGCGCGATGTGAACTAGACACGCTGCATCCAGCCCGTGGATTCTCACCATTCACCTGGCGGTGGGAGCGGTGTCTATTGAGAGACCGTCGCCTGGCCACGCGCGCGAAGTGCCGCCCTTGTTTGCTGCTCCGCAGGCCGCTTTTTGAATGTAAAGCGCCGCGAGCAACTTCCACGCCCACACAGCCTTGATTCAATCTGAGGCCGTCGCTTGCGCGCTCGAGTTAGCGGGGCCTTCCAACTGGCTGGAGATCAGCTGGCAGGCTCGAGCCGTGACCGCGGTATGTTCGTGGGCGAAATACGATTCCTCCCGCCAGGGCCAGGAGAGTGCAATTGACATCTCTCCTGGCCCCAGCAGCTGCAGCACGGTTGGGCTGTGTGTCCTGGCCCTTGCGCTGCAGCGCCAATTGAGAGAGCAGACCGGTCTGAGCGGAGTGCCGCTCTCGTGTGCGCTGCGCGCTCTCGCACGCTCTCGCTGATTGCAAGGCACGGCCAGGAGAACCCAGCTGGCAGCGCCGACTGCTTGCTTCGTTGAACATGCATGGGTCCTCCGACCGACGCGCAATGCTCCGACTTTCTGCCTCTCGCGTGGCCAAGCGGCGGCGTGATCGCCCGTCGGTCTCCGGGTTGAAATCTTTTTTCGATAGGTGCCTGGGGGCCAGCGAACAGTCACAGCACGCGCTGTGCTGCGGTGCGGCCGCGAATCTGGCAGCGTGGTAATACATGTGTCATCAGCCCTCGCCCGCCGCGCATCCGCCCAGGGGGATTCTCAGAGCACCCAGCAGAGCCGAGGGGATGGAGCGCGCTGGCGCCCGCCTTGTGAGAACTCTCTCGCTGTGCCGGTTATTGGCCTGCAGAAAAGGCCTCTGCAGCCCACGAGTTAACCCTAGCAAGGAGGTGGTGATCGGCCGGCCCTGGCGCCTGCAAACTGGCCGGATGATAGATCAGCCCCGAGGCAAGGGCATTGCCAAGATTGGCTTCGCGCTCAGACCTGCGGTGGTTGAACGCCTGTGGAAGGGCTTAACACCAGTCGCGCAGGAGCTGTGGTGCCAATGCACGCTGGCTCAACCGACCTGGAGGCAGAGCGGTTCCTGGTGGATGTGTTTGCCTTCCTCTCGTTCTGCCCTCCAAGCCAGGGACCACGTGCGCGTTCACGGGCCTACTCGTCTGGGGTAAATGAGGGTCGTGGCTGCTGGGGTTGGGAATTGCACGCCGCTCTCGCGCCGCGTTCCTACTATTCGGAGCACCCAACAGGCCTGCGCGGCCCGGTGCTTCACGGCACCCAGAGATGGCAGACGGTCGGATCGGGCAGCTGGAACATACCGGCTGCTGGCGGTCCCGGGCGCGTGGCTGAGCTAGCTCGGCCAGCGAAGGCTGGATCGGACAGTCAGGCAGCTGCTGTGGCAGGTCCATGCGCTGGAGAACACCAAATGGGCCCTCCCACGCTCGTGCATCAGAATAGGCAACACTCGCTTGCTCAGAAGAAGATATAGACCCTCAACGCCACGCTTCAGGTACCGAGATCGAGTGAGCCACGCTCAGAGCCTCTACAAACTCGCACCTGGAACCCGAGACTCGAGGCTGCGGCGTCTGCAGAGATGGCCGCACGCGATCACGGCCACGTGCTGGAACTCCAACGGAACCGCCCATCTCTCTGGTGAGGCATAGCGATACTAAGATCAGTGCTAGTCTCACCGTGTCTCGAGGAGACACTCGCTGTACTCTCAGCGGCGACCTTGTGGCCCTGGAGCAGGACATCGCAGGCCGCTGGCTGGATCGCAGGGTGCAGCGCCGAATCAGCGCGCTCGCCAAACGCGCGCCCTTGCGCCGCCGTCCGAAGGCCCCAGCGAGCCGCAAGCCCCTGGAGCTGCGCACCCCCGCGGGGGCCTGGCGGGTGCAGGTGGGGCGGCCGCTACCATCGCCAAAACGACTGGATCAGCTCAGCCTAGCCGCCGCATGATCTCTGAGTTTCCGACGCAGAGGTGCCCGGGGCAGCCGATAGTAATCCTCAAGAGCTTACCGAAGCCCCATAGAGAGACGAGGCCCAGGCCCTTTGCAGGCCGCCGCTGATCCTTGCCGCCCACTTCGCCGGGCCCGCGGCAAACCGGCGCGGGCTGGTGGCGTTGTGTTGGTGCACGCGAGTGACCAGTTTGCAGCCGGATCCGCCGGAGTTGGTGCTCCTCTCTGGCGCGCACGGCCGGTTCTCGTGGGAAGGCACGCGGATGACGCCACATCGCGGGCGTTGAGGTGCGTCTGGTTGGCGATCCGGGCCGGCGGCACGCGTCCCCTGGTCACCGAGCTCACCGGCCCGCCGCAGACGCGTCAGCAGCGATGATGCGGACACTTCCTATCACCTGCCTGCCACCTTCCCCATTCCCCTCCGCCAGAGATTTACGCCGCATCCGCACTTCGCCGTATCCCGGAGATTAGCCGCCTAGCAAAGCTAATGTTTGGCAGCGCTCGCACACGGCATAGCAAGCAAGCGCCCATGGAGATTTCCCGTGTCCGTGTGGAGGAGAGCGCCTGGTGGGATCACTCGCGCATGAAGACAGAGAGAGGATGCCGGGCGCCTGCCTTTGCCGCAGGCCTGCTTGGTGCTGCTGGCTTTGACGGCGGCGCTGGCCTGACCGGGCCCTGGCTCGCCCGCCTCGCGTGGAAGCTGTTGGGAGGTTCCTGCCGAGGGCAGTGAGCGTCGTTCCTGCAGTTGGCGCCCTCTGGTGGGAATGTCCTGTTCGGTGTTCTGTCTTCAACGGTAGGCGGAAGTACGCCGGACCTCAGCTGGCCCTGATCCTTGACTCTTCTTACGAGAGGTTGTCTCGGCCTTCGTTTCTTGACGCGGCCCCTGACGCGGCGGGAACGGCGAGTTGTGGCACGGCGGTAGCTGTTCAGCGGTGCTTTTTCTCGCTGGGTGGTCTCGCGCCTGTCGTCATTCTGCGGTGGGTCCTTGCCGCGTGCCGCGCGGCGGATTCCGTGCAACTGGGTGAATTAACTAGGACCGAGGTGGAGTTTAGATTAGGTTCGCCGTCCCTCGAATCTTGGTCGATCGAAAGCTGCTATCGATTTAAGCCTCGTTGCTAGTAGTCGGTAGGCACGGCTCGGCCTGTCTCTCAGTTGCCACACGCGCTGCGCATGACAGTTGCTCGCGTGCTGGGGTTCCGGCCTGATCTCGGCGGAAAACGATTGCTGGGGCCCTGGCTCTCGCTTCGCGGTGGTGCTCGTGGCTTCCTCGCGCCCGCACATCGTCTGCTTCCGGTGCTGTAGCCCCCTCCACCGGATCCGTCACGATGCTGTTGCTCGGCGAGCGCGAATCACTCTCGTCTGCAATATGTTCTTGATCGTGGTGTGCGTTTGTCTCGGTAAGGCCATGGCTCTCGTAAGCCGCCCCTATGCGGCACCGCGCGGCACAGTTCCTGATTTAGGCCAGGTCCGCACGCGCGCATTAGGCCACACGAAATCGCAGAAGAAATTCGCAGTGACGGGCTGTTCGCACTGCCGCGGCGCAACTCGGTTGCTAATAAAACGTCTTTAGGCGATTCATCTGCTCTCGACTTGCCAGAGCCCTGGGCTTGTCCGGGTGTCTGAAGGCCACTGGGTACCTTGCTGGGGCCAACCCCCAGACCATTGAGCACTTCGGAGCAATGTTGCTGCAGCTTCTCGGGCATAGCCCGCGGCGTGTCTGAGCGGAAAACGACTGGCTGCTCCAGGTAACGCCCAACATTCACCTGCAGGTGCAGGCGCCCCCGGCGTTGAGACCAATTGCAGGTTGAAGAAGCCTGCCAGCGACTGCGCAAGCAAGCTCTGCAGCACCTCTCGAGCGCAGGGTTCGGCGGCCACGATCCGGGCCTGAAATCAGGGCTGCGTGCTTCACGCATATAAAGGCACGGGCGGACACGGGAATGATGTCCCAACTACCCAAACAGCATGTTTCGCAGCACTCACTCTCTGGCGCGAGGAAATACACCATGCCTCAGTCGGCAAATAGTGTCTCGCTAGAGACACGGACTTAAGGAGCTACGCTCGGGCTCAATAAGTGGTCACCAACGTTTGGGTCACTGACCATGAAAGGCGGCACCGGGATGCTCATAGACCTTCCTCATGAGTCATAGATTCCCCAGGCGAGCGAGTGCCACGGAATGTGGTCGGTACTTGGCTGGCAAGTGCTTCCGATGGAATCTGCTTCAACTATTGTAAAGGCGGGCGCGCGATACCGTCACCGGACGGAATTCGCCTTCTTCGGTGCGCTCGTGATTCCCGTGGGCCCGGCTATTTCATCCCGCCCAAACCCGCCGTGGCGGTCTGTTCCAGGTGAGAGAGCGGCATCAGCGCCACAGTGTTGAATGAACTTCGCGAACAATGGGGCAACGCATCTTGGGTCACCAGCCAGCGGTTGGCTCTCCACCCATCAAGGAAAGGCGACCGCAGCCTGGTTTCAGGGGCTTGAAAGGTATTTCCCACCTATTCTCTGGTGGAGGCCCGAGAGCGGATCGGGGCAGCTTACGGCATCAATGCGATCTGCCACCCACCTGGGTTGCCGTTGTCCCTGGAAACAAACGGCGCAACAAATTTGGTGTGTCCCTGCCACGGCAGTCAGTACGACGCCACAGGCCAATTGGTGGTTTCGCGGCCCCGCTCCCGCTTGTCGTTGCTCCTGGCCATTGGTTCGCGGTCGAGAACGGCACCGTGTTCCTGAAGCCAGTTGGTCGGACACCGAATTTCCACGCCACCGGGGAGAAGCCTTGGTGGCTTGATTTGACCCGCGTGTTTCCCCCTTCTCCCGCCTGTTCAATCCGCCCATGCGCCGCCTCTTGCCTCCATCAGCCGGCTATAAGATTCTTTATGACGGTGGTCACAAGCTCGTTACCGATTTCCATTTTATGGAACGGTCATAGAGATGGTAAAGCTCAACTCAGCAAGTTGGAGTGCTTAAAAATTTACAAGGGTGGTGTTCAAATGGATTGACTATTCCCAGAAGGCTGTCTGTATGCCAAAGGCGCAAGACGATATACAACATGGTTTTGAGGATAACGCAAATCCCCCGGGGGGCGGGCCAACTCGAGTTTTAGCCGGGTTGCAAAAACTGCTCGCTTAGAGACTGAGTGAAGGAAAAGTTGTTGTGTCGGTGTGGCTTGGGCGAAGTCATGTAGATTGATAGATATAGGGTTTCGAATTTCCTTTGCTCGATCCGTCTGGCCAATGGGATGGCCTTTCAATGATTGAGCTCCACTTGGTTCCAGCCTCCTGCTGATTTTGCTCATTGGCACCCACCATCTGCTGATTCCCTGTTGGGCGCTCCCCAGGCCAGTTGGGCCTACCGCCTTCTGGGCTCAGGCATACAAGTACTACGCAGGCCACGCCAACCTGCTGAAGCCTAACTCCGGCAGCTTGTTCTCGTGTCGGAACTGCCCCACCTCGCCCAATACGAGGGTTCGGCCATAGGGGTTGCAGGTTTCTCCCAGGCCCGCGCTAGAGTGCTGACCACCGGTCTCTAAAGACCGAGATCGTCAAACTCTGTCTCTAGTGAGCACCAGCCCCTCGCAAGCAAGGGTGGTGGAGCGCACGACGGTGGCAGCCGAGAACCAGCTCGCGAATCAGGGTGCCGTGGATGGATGTCTGAGAACCGAAGTGGGCGCTTCAAGCTCGCCCCCAGAAGAACGCCTCACCGAGGGAACTCAAAGAGGAAACTTTCAGGCGTTCTACTTCACCCAGTACAAACGGACGGACAACCCCAACATTCTTCTTTGTGGGCCGCCTCCCTTGGCGATCTTGCACCAGGAAATCGTCTTTCCGATTCCTCTTCGCCCGATTCCGGCACGTGGACAGGCAAACATTCACTATCGCGTAAGTATTCCCTGCATGTGGGCGGAAAAAAACCGCGGCGCGGCCAGAGGTGTACCCACCGGATTGAGAAGGAGCAACAAAACTAACCTGTCTTACAACGCTTCAGTGGCTGGCACCGTCATAGTGCCATTCACCCCTTGGTTGATGCCGGCGCATCGGTGGTGGAAATCACTGTGCCGCCTCGATGGCACCAGCGTCAGTGACACCGTTGCCAGCTGGCCCTCCGTTGTTCAGGTGAGCGTTGGCGCTTCTGAATGTCCTGGCGGCCGGTGTATATACCACGCGATCTCCAACGATCCAGGCTGTGGGTGGTATTCGGGAGAGCTCATTGTCGAGCGCATCGGCTCTCTCTCATAAGAACCACACGGTAGTGCCGCATCAACCGTACATTGCATGGTCGCCGTTCTTCGCAGTTCAGAGTGGTCATGCCAGATTCTGCTGCGTTGTCTGAAGAAGAAGCAGGGAGAGAAGGTTCAGCGCCGTGACCGAGATGGTGCGTTTTTGACGTCCATAGCACTCCGTACTTGAGGCGATAGTCAACCCATGATGTTCGCCCTCCAGGACCTGCCTATCGCGATTGTCCGCGTTCTCCAGTGCCCTGAGCTGCCTGTCGAAGCATACACGCACGGGGCCGGGTCACGCGAAGTGCGTTCTGTAGCGTCCAACGGCCTCTGGGCTGATTGCCTGGCCGTGACTTGGGTGCGAAGGATCAGGTGCTAAGGAAAAACCTACAGCGCCTCGGCCGTCGACAGCTCAGGCTATCGAAGCTTGTCTTGAAGGTGATTAGTGCGCGGCCAGTCTAGCTGCCGATCCTTAGTTTGCTCGCCGCCGTTACTCCGTGTGCGTCGCTTTATTACAGTTGGCGCTGGAGTGGCGCCAATAAAAAATACGTTCACGAAGTACCAGCTCAACTGGTTTCTGATGCCTTGGCGATCTGGTCAGGGCGGCATCGCCAATTCCATTGGGGGTCTTTGATCGGGCGGCACCCTGGCGGTGATTGTTTATTGCCGCTTGGCGCCAAGTTGGCTCTTCCTGGAACCTGCTCGATGGCTCGTTCCTTCAGTCGCCCCTGGCACAGGCGATTCGGCCGCTTTGGGGCAATTTCTTCAAATTCCGAGGCCTTTGGCCTGCCCACCAATCTGCCCTGGAAAACTCTCGACTTCCGGCATCAATCGGCCGGGCACGCCGTTCATCGCATGAGGCTTTCTTCCAACCCCACTTCCTTCTACGAGTCCGTTCTCGCGAACCTGGGTGTTCTGGCCTGTTGCTGGATTCTTTTCCGACCTGGGCGTGAGCGCGGCAAGTTTCTTCTCGCTAGAGATCTGTCCGAACTAATCAGGTGCCAATCAGACTGCCTACTATATACTGATCGCCTTCAGCGTCGGGCGCTTCTGGAATCGAGGGACTACGCCTTGGATCCGCTCTGCCTGTTCTCGATTCCCACCCTTTCTTGAAGGGCGGCTCTGCGCATGGCCCAACTGATGAGCTTGGTGCTTTGGTGGAAGGATTGTGATCGGGGTTGCTTATTGTGTCTGGTGGCTTTTATGGCTGTCAATGAGCCCTGCCAGCAATCCGGGCAAAGAGACCCTCTCCCCCCTGCGCTGAAGCGGTTCTTGATTCCATCCTGTCTCGGCATACGTCCGGTGCAGGTCCGGGCCTAGCGATCGACTCTTGCTCACCCTGCGCTGGCGTGCCCGGCGCCATGAGGCGGTCTGAGGTCCTTGATCCTGGACGGGCATTCGCTTCCGTTGTTCTCTCCCAGACGCTGCATTGGCAGCGCGACTTGCGAGCGGGATC
>Ga0163217_1047006_pt1 | contig 12325 bp, 12 predicted proteins | sample SynspAceP_FD_185933 | JGI IMG/M metagenome (GOLD analysis project Ga0163217, IMG submission 185933) | Saline lake microbial communities from Ace Lake in Antarctica - Synechococcus sp. Ace-P (PacBio error correction) | ecosystem: Environmental > Aquatic > Non-marine Saline and Alkaline > Saline ... | reverse complement strand
AACACTTACTTTTTTTGAAGTTTTCATGCCTAAATTTTACTTCTTATATAGCAAGAGATCTTCGATCCAGTGTCCAGTCCCAAATATGCCAGAAATGGCTATGACCAAAATTTTTCAATCAAAAACTTTCTCATTTCGGACCAAAGTAAACATAGGCTTTTAGGACTTTCCTTCCCCTTCAATTGATCGACTGAATCTCCTGAGTTTTCAAGAAGGCTGATAAAGGGTCTCGTCGTAATCATAAATCGGATGAAAGAGCAATTTTTTGTCATTCAGAAAAAATGTGTAAATACTGCAAGATTATCATCTTGATTTTTTAACGAAGCCGTTTGGACTTTAAGCTTTCTTGCGCGAAATTTCTATAGAACAAAGTTACTGTTGGGATCAAGTCTTAGGGCATTTAGGCAATCCAGCAGGCAAAATCCTTTTTTAAACCCAGGCTGGAATTTAAGACTGAGAAATTGGGATATTGAAATTTCAAGATTCTTAAGTACCAAATGGATCGAAAAGGATTGGCTTCCTGCATATTTATAATCTTTACTCTAAATCCATTAATCATCTGAGATTGGTTTTGTATTCCGGTTAAAGCCTGTTTTAAAAATTGAAAAAATTGCTTCATAAATAGTTAAATCTTTACTATTTAAAAATTTGAAAATTAATGTGCCAATTTAAAATAATAGTTAAAACTAATTAAAAAAAATTAATAAACACTGTAATTAAATGTACAGGTTTATTAAATTTTGTAATCTGTTTGCAAGATGATTTAATCCGGAGGAGTTCGATTTTATTGGGCTTATCCTACCAGGATTTTTTTTAAACTATAGAAATTTTGATTCCAGCGGTTAAAGGCTTTGAAAAATTTAGATTGATTTAAAAAACCTATTCAAGACCAGAAGTTTTATTAAAAAGAGTTGTCCACAGGGAAGGTAGCTGCTGTTTGTTCTGCGTAATTACGCAACTTTTGTATTGGAAGAATTGGAGGATTTAGAAAAACCATCCCCATTGGCCAAGATTTCTTATCTCTTTTCCTTTGAGATTTTCAAAGGCATTACTATGGATAAATTTCCCCTTTAAAGTTCTTAGGGACTTTCAGAAAAGCTTATCCTGCTCTATTATTAATAGGTATCTGAAAATTGAAATGAGCCAATTTCACTGACTCCAACGAAATTGGCTATCGTCTATATTACCTTTACAAGATTTGTTCGCAAAAAATTTAAAAAGACATCGTAATCAGGCCTTCAGAGGAGAACCTCCTATTACGATTATCTCCTTCTCAAAGCACGCTTCCACCAAGGAAGTTGCACCTCTTATAGGTATCCCATTAAGCTGTTGTTCTCCATACCCATAGCCGTAGCCAGAGCCATAGCCGTAGCCGTACGCCGTTATCGATATGCACTCGTTGAGAAATACATAATCTTGGGGAAACGCCTCCTTTTCTTACTAGGTTATTAGGATTTGTGTATTTCCCTTCATGGAGTACCCTTGACGGAATACAAAGAATTAATATCAGAAAAAGGCAAAGCTCCTTGGTCTTCTGTACCAAACCAAATGGCGGACATCAAAAATCACCACATCGCTTGCAAATCCTTTAATCTCTCGGATAATCTCTCCAAATTTCTCTCAAATAGTAACTCTGCAAGGAATTTGGGGGATAGGCGGAAAGCATCACATCTAAATGCTCATGATAACCTTTGAGGGCTTGACTACGTCCTGCCAAGGCGTATCAGAACTTAAGCAAGGTAACTCATCCCTTGTCATTGGTTAGATTGAAATCTTCAGCAATTTTTCGGCTTTCTCAAATCCAATCCGATCAGGATCGTTTTTTTACCCATCAATGCATAAAACTGAAGCCACGTTAATAGACCACAAATGTCTTACCCTCGCCGGAAATGGATGAAGAAACAGAATAGCCAAATTCTTCCGGTTAGCTTCAAGTAGAACATATCAGCTCTCAGTGACCTGAAAGATTCTGTCCCGGTGACCTAGGATTGTTAAGTACTGTACCGCATTTTCTTAGGATATTTTCCTCCCATCATTCCGATTAAAGGTTACCTTGATCTGATTTTCTTAATTCTTTGGATCTCAATTTGGTGGGTTTAAAAAAAAAAGGTCCTTTCACCGTAATAAAACCAATCGGAAGAATCAGACCAGGGATCAATTTCCTATCAAAAGAGATTCAAAACAAAACTTCGCTTTGGCAAACGCACTGGTTCTTGTCCATGCCTTGCGCAAAATCCATATGGAATTTTTGGGCATGTGGTGGCTGCCTTGTGATTTCGCTTCCGCCTCTTTTCTGGCACGGAGATAGATATAATGTTCTCGGGTTGATCGAAAAACTGTCGTTGGATTTCCAAGCTAGTTTTCGCTCAGTCTCAGGGAGAAGGAATTGATTGATATCCCGTTCCAGCATTCGAATTATGGTTATTCAAATCTGGACAACACATTTTCAAGTATTACGAATGGCTGAATTCACATTTTCCTGAAGCGCTTTTTTAGTGTTTTGAATGTTCGGTAGCATTTTCCGTACAGCAGGTTGGCCTGTCAGAAAAATACTAGTCAACGACTCCTTTCGGCCTGGAGATGTTACTTAAAGGATTTCAACCAGAGATTCATAGGAAGAGGACCGTACACCTATTATAGTTGGTTGCGACCAAGTCATACTTGTTGCTGGACAAATACGTCGTAGGTTCGATAATATTTTTAGATTTGTATCTGTTTGGCCTTTATCTTTCTCCAATCCTGCATTCGCTCAAAGATCACCGAGGGCCTTCCTCGGAAGGTTTAAAAACCTTATTCTCTGTTACGGTATTTCTGAGCTTAATTCTCGAAAGCGATGAGGGAATCGAATTCCGGTTCAGCTGATTCTTCGATAAATTGGATGGTACTTCCGACTCTGTTTTTCTCATTCAGGCTCTCGGGCAAAGCTTTACATCTCCATCACCTGTATTGATGTAATTTCTCCCGAGTTTTCGGAAACAGAGTCTCCAAACTTAAAGGACAAGATGGAGGCTTCGCTTATGGATTGGAGAAACGGCCAAATCTGTTTTAAAACTCAATGCCAGTGAGGGCGGTATCTACAAAAATTAAATAAACAGATATCTCCCGGAAGCCCAGAAAACCTGTAACAATGAATGAATAGTTTCTCCCCGGATAATCACTTCCCAAAGAAAAAACAAGTCTTTTGAAAATTTAATTCCCCATTAGGAGTCGTTTTATAGTAAGGAATCGCCGGGAGTTGAAAACCCGAATGCATCATCTTATCTATTTCTAGTTCGAACTATCTTCGCTGAGGACTTCGACCGAAACATGCCACCTACCAACTGTGGCTTTGCTCCAATCTGTTGTAACCAAAAAGGCGTGGTTTTCAAATAGACTTTGAGAAGGTCGTCAATAAACCCTCGCAAATATTGAACATTAAGTTGAGCTCTCGTACAGACTCTTCAAAGCCAGCCCCGTAAATGACTTTCAAGATTCCAATTTTCGGTTCTTCAATATTGCTTTTACACTGCAACATCCCCAGTCCACTTGACTAAAACAGACCGTTCCCAGACTTGGCTTATCGTTCTACCACCAACACGGTGGTACTCATTTGTAAAATATTAAGTTGCAGTATCTATTTGAAAAGAAAACGCAAAGAACTACTCCAAAAACATACAAATGGCGATCCGCAATCAATACTGCAAGGGGTAATTGAATCAAACAGCACCTTTCAAAATCCCCCAATCTATCCTCTTTGTGAGGCATAAAAGGGGGATTGAGGGTTTTGGGGATTACGTGTATTGGTTATACATAGGTGATTACCTTCAATAGATTCAAGATCAAAGCCAAGCGGTAATTTGCAGAAGATAACAAAGCAAAGGGATGGGCCGCATTTTTCCCAGCACCGATTTCCCTCACCTTCATCGGTTCGCATAGATTGATCGTTGGGTGAATGAATAAAAGGGAAAAGTGATTCCAATCAGTTGGCGATCTAAAGAACATCTAAGCGGTGGATTCTGGTGACCTTTCGGATATTGTTCTGATTAAGCAGGATCGTCATTTCGTTAGCCACGGGAGTGAGATCCCCGCATTGGCACGCTTCCAAAAATCGTCTTCGATCTTGGAGTACTACAAATTTGCCGGGTCTTCTGAATTCCCCAATGCAGGAATATCGAATTTCCACCCAATCTTAACTTGACGTAAAGCTTCCGTTACCACGAGCGTTCTCAGCTTTCTTCTCAATCTCGCAGTCTGGCTTCGTTCGATGGTTCTCTGTCCTTCACCCTGGACTTCTCCTTTTACGTCGGCAGGCGAATTATTGCCATTCTGATCCGGTGATATCCTTGTCATATTAGTATATATTTCCCCCACTCTGACCTGCTACTTTCATTTTTGCTGGTTATTTCCAGCTTGCACTTTTACTTATTAAAACATTTCTCGATCGAATCATCAATCGTCTGAACGTTCACGTCGATGATATCATTTGTACTGAAGTCGGACTATTTCCGGAATTACATAGGAAAAATCAAATTCACCCTCGGGTATGGGTTCCATTTCCCTGTAAGGTGCAGATAAATATATCTTTTCGTTTGAAACACAAACTAAAGCCTGCAACAGCATTAAGCAATACAAGACCTCCAAAGGACTTCAGCATAGGTGAAACTTTTTAATTCATTTAAGAAGCAAATGTATGCAAAATAGCTTATAGATCGATCGGTAAATCGATAAATTCCATTTCCACAGTCCCTTTGCTTCAGCTGATTTTGCACCAGATTTAATCAGAATAAGTAGGTACTAATTCTTATAATCCCATTACTCTTAATTTAGAAAAGCCTGGTCTTCTTTCTGGCCAAAATCCCTCCCGCAGGTATTCAATTGCTATATGGAAGATTGGATCGGGTCTAACCATTCGGGATTTTATTTACCATTCGACAAGAGCTAAGCTTGCCTAGCATCTCTAATTGCTTCCAATGCGCTTTTTCTCGAGTTTCGTGAATTCCAACAGGACTTCCTTCGATACCCATAGATCCCAATATGTTTCAATAGTCAAAAATCGGTCAAGCCATCCCATCAAAGGGAATCCTTGCTCTTGAAAAATAAAGTGCATTGTTGAATTGATCTGTTACGAGCCTTGACATAATTGGGGTTACCTGCCGTCGCTGTCTATACTTAACTTGCACATGAGGGCGTGGCGGATTTGTGTACGGAAGCATCCTGAAAGCAAAGCCACCAGATCGGTCAATGCCTTAGTGTTCTTGGTTTGGCTTCGTCGCCTTGCAACATTTATGATAATATACGCCCTCCACTCTAATAGGCTCTTGCGATCCGGCAGAAACCGCTTTCATGGGCATTTTTACTTTCGGGAAACACTGTGCCCCCCAAGATTCTCTATCTGTGTCGAAAATGGCATTCATGACTCAGTTACCACCCAGGACTTCATCAAAACTCGTGGCACGGTACTCAGATAAGTGCGCTGAATTCACTGATTTGCCACCAAGATTCTGCACGAGTTTGGCTGAAAGCCTAGGGAAGCATATCTGGCGGGATGAGGGCGATGGTTTTCAAAAGGAATTTTCGTAATCGGTTGTAGGTTATCAGTTTTTGGGTATCAGTTATCAGCTGAGGGTTCCGCCGCAGCGGACAGGTGTCGGAGGCGTGTCATTTCAATCTTCATGATCGATCTCCATTCTTCCTTAATCTCTATTCTTTTACTTTCTGTTGTCATTTTACCTCAAGACACTATTCTTATTTTTAAGGTTTTTTTCAGCTTTCTTCCACAAACTACCTGCTTTTTTGTTTTCCTCAGGTCTTACGTTGTCCATCCAGATCCATCACCATAATAATTATACATGTACTTATATATTCTGTGAATAGAGATAGGTATTAACCCATAGCCATAGTTGTATCCCTCATAGGATAGCCAGGAATGATGATCCACTTAAAAACCCCATTATAAACATTTTTGACCTGCTTATTATTAAAAGAGGTTCATTAATCATTACCCCAGTGATCTTTTTACGGTATTAATTCTGTGACGAACCACATAATAGGTTGATATCAAATAAGGCGCATCAAATTATTCTCTGACACCAAACCCATCGGAGGCTATCAACACCCACAATGACATCAAAAACTTGAGTCTCTAAGTAGGCCAAAAACTCAATTCAATCTAGGCGTTTGAAGTTAAATTCTGCCGGGGTGGAGGAATCACTCCCGAGGGGCACAAACCATAAGATTCTCATGCTCAGTCTTTAAAATAAATCTTATCCGCCTCCACCTTTTGCCCGATCCAAATAGTAGAAAAGCCCAATCTTGTCGACTCTTCCAAGTACAGATGCCAATTTAGCGTCTTCGCAAGTCCCCACCTACAACGACTGTTTTTCTTTGGAACCCAAAGCCATAGCAGAAGCCAAATTAGTTGAAGTAAAAAGTCCTTGCCTCGCCGGAAACTGAGGAAGTCACCCAAAATCTTCTTGGTGTTTTTAACAGCTGCTAGATAGGTGATTTGCAGATCGAAGCGATCGAAAGGACCAGCAACAGCAGACTTCGGGTGCTGAAGTACGACCATGTTGGTGTCTTTTTCGCTGTAGCCAAACTATTCCAACTGGGAATCATGAAATGCTTTTTCAGATCGCGCTGATCTTTGATACTATCATCAAACATATTTCTTCCGCACGATTACCAAAAACGAATGAATTAGAATCCCATAAATGCCAAAACCATAATTCTGTTGCTTTTCGGGAAGACCAACGGTGCCTCGCTTTGCGTAATCCAAAATGTATTACAGACAACATTGGAAAGCTCTAGCGATTCCGGCTCCGGCACCGTTTTTCGAGGCAAAATAGGTAAAATAGCGATTCGCGAAGCTTAAAATTCTCTGAAGATTCCACGTGTATTTGATCGGACTTGGGCAAAGTTCGGGCAAACTCAGCGTCATAATAATTTTAATTCTCCGCCTTGGATGTACGCTTCTTTTTCTCTGTATTTGAGATCAAAATTCCAAGACGTTTTCAAATAGTGCATCCTTGATTTTCTTCCATCTGCACATCAATTATTTCAAGACTTCCGGGTGTTTTCATTGACTGTTTGGCTAGGAGCTCCTTTCGATCTTGGGACAGCGTAACCAAAGTTTGGATTTTAACCCATTCAATAAAAGGGTCTGGAACACAAATCACCAGAGGGAGCAGATCACATCTTGAAAAATCCTTACTTCTTCTCCTCCCATGTAGGACTTACTGATGGAAATAATCTAACTGATAGTCTATCTCAACATTCATTTCATCCAGCGTATTCATCTTTCCAGAATATTGGAAAATTCAGCAGAGATGTCAGGAGTTTGTGTTTACTTTGATTCTTGAAAGTTCCCGACTCCTTTTTCCTGCAGCGAATCCTGCAAAAAACCCCAATTGCTCTTCGATAAAGGCCCAAGGTGTTTTCCTGAATCCGATTCTTTTCTCGCAGGTCATAGCGATGTATGCAGCCATAAGACTAATTGATATAGTCCTCCCCTTCTCACTACTTTGGTGGTGGTACTTAGGCGAAGTTACCGAGCTGTAGTCATTCTGAAGGATTACTTGCACAGATTCGCGTACATATCCTCTAATCTACTGGATTGACAAGCTTGAAAAAATTATCGACTCATTGATTCTTGCAGGATTGGTTACGGTTTACTGGTGAATTTGGATCGACAGTTTCGATGGGCTCTCCAAAGCTGTAGTCTTATTATTACAAGGCATCATCCCCTGCTGCCATGGCAGAGTTGAAGCCATTCAAACCAGATTCCCCGGAGAATTCTGAAGTTAGTTTCCGATAGAATAATCAACTTCCAGTGAGAGAATCTGAGACTTGCACATTGATTCCAAGTCTACATCAATTCGAATTGGGGATTCGATCATACAAATTCGATTGGGCTTGATGGTGGATTTTGGACATTAATAACCTCCACATCAAAGTGGAACCATAGCTAAAGCTTCACGAGCAGCCCCTTTGGATTTAGGGCGTAGGATGTCATTCTCCAAGTTTAAGCCGGATTGAAAAATCATTGGAGCGATCCATGATCTTAGCTTCGGGAGAAGTATTGGTTTTGATCAGCATCGAACCGCTGACCTCATATTTGATCCACCGATATATCGGTGAAAAAGAAAGGGTCCCTACTACCAAAAAGACCTATAAAGAACGGCATACCAAGGCCAAATAGCGAATGTATTTGCGACGGACGTATCGATCTCTAATGCTTCTCCTCATTATTCCAGCTGACTTAAATCTAATTGTCTCCATTTTCTTAATTACACTAACAAGATGATCATCACAAAGCGTGGAAGCCAAAAGTCCTCCAAAACAGGGCCAAAGAAGCAGTTTTTAAATTATCTGCTGTACCGATTTGCCTGATTTTCATTGGTTCCATATATAAGATATACGTTGCTGAATAAAATAAAAGGGACTAGCAGCAACGCTGCGTCATTTTAATTGATTCGATGAATTTACTCCGCCTTTCATATTGCCTGATGATAAAGAGTTGGTTTTTCTTACCCAATAGCGAAGTCTCCCAAACTACTACCAGCGCATCAAAAATGGATGGCGCGATTTTTAAAAAATAACTCTTTTACTCCACCGATGTTAAACTTCCCCAAAGTCGTATTTACCGAATTCCCCAGCCATCCGCAATTTGACGTAAACCTCCTCCTTGAAAATGGAATTTAATTTCCTTGTTATACTTGTATCACTTTAGCTTTCTTCTTCGGTCAGCCTTCCGATTCTCTGATTTTTCCCAATTGGCACTTCACATTCCCCTCCTGATCAGATGGGTATAGCCAAAAAAGTAAAGGGGATCCGAACCTCCGCCTCCACCTTCCACCACTCATTCCACATGCACCCATTGCGCTGTGCGTTTGGAAGGAAAAAGCCCTCGGTTATTCTGCATCTGAGGTAGCAATCGATCTCCAACCATATCAAAATGGTTGTAAGATGTACTATATAATCTACGTGCATACGGAATAAATTATCCAAGAGCATGGCGTATTATCCGGCAAATTCTGCAGGAGGGTGATGCGCTTATTACTGATACAGCTACTGGTCAATAAAAAACCAAGGCAAACTAAAAATACAGGGGTGTTCTACATGTTTTTCGTTAATGAAAAAAAATTTAGCCAAATATTAGAAAAATTGTTATGTAAGCACTTCTTTCTGAGTAATACGGCTCAAAAAGAAGTAGGGGCCTTCGCGGATAAACTTCGTGCAGATAGGCCTCGGCAAGAACTATACTCGCGAAATAGGCCTTCGGTGAGATACGCTTTGCGAACATAATTGATAAGTCCATCGGATTCTTCCATGGCGCAACGAAAGTCTATTTTCACACGCTAAACTCATTTGTTCCCTAAATTACTAATCAAATACCTTCAAAAATGGATCATCAAGAAAAGCCTAGATTCTGACATCCCTCCAAATCATTAGAAGCTCTACGTGATTTTCCTTACGGGGAGTCATTGATGCCTAAGTCAAAGCACTTTTGGCGATGGAAGCATCTAGACCAATCCTTTCGGAGGCTTACGCCTACTTTGGTCGCCATCTGGCATCAGGATTCGAATTATCGGGGTCAGAACTTTTTTAAAAATGAGGAATTGCCGAAGAGCTAAAACGTATCAAGCTTGCAAGAGCGGTAGATACTGCCATTCACCCTGATTATCAAGGGACAGGGGTTGTTTTTAAAAAATTAACGTTGAACTTGATGAATTCCCTTAAAAGAGAAGGCATCGAGCTTGAATATTTCAATACTCCGAATAGCGTCAGGTCTTCCCGAGATACCTGAAAATGGGCTGGGAAAAATGGGTAAACTGCCCTTGAAACTCAATTTTCATTCCATCAGGCGAAAAAAGCATCCTATCATTCCTTGAACCTTGGAGTCAAATCGAACCTGTTATTTTTGAACTAGGAACAACAAAGCGGACCGGCGAATGAATTGAATACTCAACCGATACCTGCGGATACTTAGGCCTGGAGGTATAGTTGATTGCCCCTTTTGCCCCTATCATTTTATTTCTGATGGGGATTCTTTATGTACTATTTACCGAATCAAAGAAGGGAAAATGGGGAGAGAGTTCGCATTGCAGATTTCTTGACAAAACAAGGGAGCTATCAGACACACGAAAAAGGGAAGTTCAGCAAAAAATTGAAAGAAGATTGAAAAAATTGGCGATAGAGCTCGATTTTACCTCTATTCCGGCCTGAAACTTACTATTGAAAAAACATTGGATTTTGGGGATTTTACCGATTGTTCCATGGGGTCGTTGTAACCCTGTCGGCAAGTCAACCTGCACTCAAGCCACTGGGATCTCAATGGAATGTGGAGCTTAGGGGATGTTGGAAGTGTTTGATCGCGTTCCGGCGCGGTCGGGACGGTGTCGGGCTGTTCGGGTTCTGGGTTGTCGGTTTGTCGGTTCCCGCCACGGCGGAACAGGTGTCCGGTTCCGCCACGCGGATCACGTGTCCGGGTGCCGGTTCCGCCACGGCGGACAGGTCTGCTGTTCCGCCACGGCGGGACCGGTGTCGGTTCCGCCACGGCGGGACAGTCTTGGTTCCGCCGCAGCGGGACAGCGGTGTCGGTTCCCGGCGCGGCAGACAGGTGTTCGGGTGTCGGTTCTGGGTTCCGCCACGGCGGACAAGAATGATCGTTCCGCACGGCGGACAGGGCGGTCTGGTTCGCACGGCGGGACAGAGTGTGGGGTTCTGGAGTTTCGTGTTGCGGTTGGCGTTCCGCGCGGCGGGACAGGTCTGGGTTCCGGCGCGGCGGACGGTGTGGGTTGGTGGATAATTTTAGGCCACCAGAGGTGCGGTTGATAAGAGCTGCTTTGCAGTCATTGGTCTTCGGACATCAAACACGGTCTTTCCCGCCTTTACTCGGAATTCATCACCGATACTTTTCATGCTCAGTGATGCATTCCATATGATCCTGCAAAGAGACTTTATATGTGTAATCAAGGTCCCCAAATCCCATTTCGGAGGTCCTGTGGACATCCGAAAATTATGCGGATGCCACCAATGATGATAGACTCTCCCTTTCTAGGGCACCCATTCTCCATATAATTCTACTAGTACGCAATAATAAGGACTATGTGAGATCGGAAATGGCCTCAAAATCCGGAGAGGCAGGAATAATTAACGCCATTTGGAATGTGGAATCTCCTGGCTTCCATAAGAAGTTCGCTCCCCCAACTGAAAAGAAAAAGGTCTGCAGAACCTTAAAAATTCTTCTTGACTTCAAATCCTTCATGCTGCGTTTCCTGCCAAAACCAATTTTTGGATTTTCAGAAAAACCTGCTGATACCCTTCTTCCAAACCAAATCTTCAGTACAATTCATGATTATGATTCTGGAAAAACGAGCGATCTCCAGTTGGTAAAATTGAATTTCTCCAAAGCAATCGCTGAGTAGCTTTCAAGTCTTCCCTGATTGTTCTGGACTTTGGCCCGCATTCAAGGTGTATAATGGGCATAGGATGTGAACCCAACTCACTTGCCCTTGGGTATCCAAATCTGCGGATCCAACTTCGGTGCAAAATGGGAACTTTCGGGCCGAATCCCATGATCCTTTGCCCAGGGCATTAAGCGGAAGGAGTTCGACCGATAAGTAGAGCAAATAAGCAGGGGAATAGGCGCCCCATTCTTTCCTATTTGCTGCAAAAAAGCAATTCCCATGTCGGCCCAAGTCGCTTGGGATATTAGATGCTGGCAAATAGCCCAACATCTCAAGGAAAAATTCCTTCGCGTATTGCGGGAATAAAGGGATTATTTAAGTTTGGCTCCTACCCTTATCCCAAATATTCCCCAGAGGAGTTCGAAGTCGAGGGCTTAATTGTTGAGCGTTTCCGCGGGGGTTCATGAGATTGGAGATTTTGGAAAGATTGGAAGAGATTTGAGAGATTTGAGAGATTGAGGAGATTGGGAGATTAGGAGATTGGAGGAATGGAGATTTTGGGGAGATTTATTTGAGGATTGGGAGATTGGGGCGAGATTAGGAGGATTTGGGAGATTTAGAAGATTGGGAGATTTAGGATTTGGAAGATTTAGAGATTGGAGAGATTGAGAAGATTGGAGATTGAGTTGATTGGAAGATTTAGAGATTAGAGAATTAGAGATTGGGAATTTGGGAGATTTGGGAGATTGAAAGTGATTGGGAGATTAGAGGAATTGGGGGAAGATGAAAGATTGGGAGATTAGAGATTTGGGGGGAGATTTAGAGTTGGGAGATTAGGAGATTGGGAGATTGGAGAGTGGGAGATTAGAGGGAAACGAGATTTGGAGAATAAGAGACTGGGAAGAATAAGAGAATTGCGAGACTGGAGAATCCTCTCT